>TARA_R100001143_G_C3360969_1_pt1 | contig 22280 bp, 18 predicted proteins | sample TARA_R100001143 | Tara Oceans TARA_R100001143 (sample SAMEA2621300) | marine metagenome | biome: marine biome (ENVO:00000447); feature: mesopelagic zone (ENVO:00000213); material: "saline water (ENVO:00002010), including plankton (ENVO:xxxxxxxx)" | depth 800 m | reverse complement strand
GTACTTCTATGGTGGACTCCGAAAACATGAAGCGGCTTATGATCCAGAATTATCCTACTCCGGATTGAAGGGTGAAAATCTGATCTATGAAAATGGAGAGCTAAGCTACATATCACTACCACCCACCAAAGGCCGAAAAGAACGGCTGATTCCAATCATCAATGAATTAAAAAAGGAACTGGATGCGTATTTAAAGATTCGTGGTAAGATAAGCCCCAGTGACTATGTGTTTATTTACACGGGTGGAAATACAAAAGGCCAACCGGTTCGTGGGATGAGAGTGTATCGGGAATTTAAGCGCTATTGTAAGGAAGCTGGAATTCCAACCTCTCGTACTTTACACGGTATGCGACACCAAGCCGTAACTACCTGGATTGAAAAAGGTTTTCATACGGCTGAGGCAAGCTATATGGCAGGTCACTCGAGTCAAAAGGTGACTGAAAAGTACACTCATTTAACGGTAAAGCTTTTAAAAGACAAAATGGACTCAATTTGACCCAAAGTAGATTCTATTTGTTCAGATATTAGGTAATGAATTATTTAGAGGTGATCAATTGGTTTTCGGTGATAGAAGCTAGTCTTTTTAAATTTACTAATTGAACAATTTAAATTAGTCCTGACTAAATGCTGAATTTCTTCAAAGTCGTTGAAACCCAAGCTCAAAGATATCTCTGTAAATGAATTTTCATTATAGCTAAGTAATTCTTTAAAACGCTCTAGTCTTAATAGATCGAAATAATCTTGTATGTTATACCCATTTATTTTTTTAAAGAGCGGGTCTAAAACTAAATATTTAGTTTGGAATTTTGACTCCAATAGTTCTTTGAGACGTGCATTGTCCACGATTTCTTCACTAAAATAAATCCATTTGATTAGAGTGATTTTTATTTGCTCTGACACCTTTTCGTTGTATGAAGAGATAATTTTGAATCCGTAAGGTTCAATAGCTTTTTCTACTTTCTCAGGGTATGGCTGGGGTAATTTATCAACCTTGACCGCAGCTTTATCCCAGTCAATACTTTCCACTATAATATCTTCATGCTTAAAAATATTTTTAATAATTAACAAGCAACTCGGACAAACCATGTTTTTTATGTAAATAGTAGTGACAGTATTTTTCATATTTACACCATTATATTTTTGCTCTATTAAATATAAAGACAGGAGCTTAAATCAGGCTTAAATTACCATAAATAGGTTTTGTCTATCAAAAAAATCACCTTGTAAAACATTTACCGGTTAGGAGCATTGCATAGAAAAGCTCCCTTTCTTACCGGTAAATGCGTTTTAACTAAGTTAATGGGTCGCATATAAAATTGAATTGCCTTCATTATCGAAAAGTCTGACCTCGTATGAATCATTTGTTTCTATGTCCATTCCAGGTGAGGCTGCCGGCATACCAGGTGCAGCGATCCCTATAGCATCAGGTCGTTCTTTGAGCATTCTATTGATATCTTCTACAGGTACATGGCCTTCAACAACATAGTCGTCGATAAAAGCAGTATGGCAGGATGCAAGATTTAAAGGAACATTATTCGTTTCTTTAATTGATATCATTTCACTTGAAACGGTCACTGATACTGGATAACCCTGTTTTCTAAGATAACTTGCCCATCTATCACAACAAGTACATTGTGGATTCTTGTACATGACTACTTCAGGAAGATCCGAATTAATAGACTCAGAAATCCGATTATACTTTTTAGCGAAAGCCCATATTGTAATACCTGAAATGATGATAATACTTAGATAAAGAATTGGTTTTTTATACTTCTTCATGAGTCTTTAAATCTTTGTTAAGAGGTAGGGTTACGTCGTTCATGTTGTAAGAAGTCACTACCCGAGTCTCCTGATCTAATATGAACAGATTTACTAACCGGAGTCACATATATAATTCCATCCCCGGGCTGTCCACTGCGACCCTTGTTTCGAATGATTTCGACTACCCGCTCGGTATCTTTTTCACTACACACCACCACGAGTTTAACAATGTTAGTAAATCGTTCAGCAATGCTGACTGAAAGCTGGGCTTTTTCCGGGTCCGACATTCGACCCAGTCCCATTACATCGATTAGTGTCATGCAGCAGAAACCTTGCGCTTCCAGCCCGTCAATGACTTGTTCTGCTTTTCGTTTGCGAATAAATGCTTTGACTTCATTCATACTTATTACCTTTTTTGTTAGGTCTGGCAAGTTTGAAAAACCTGCCAGATCTTATTTCTGTTTGTCAATTAGTTAATTGTTGATCTTCGCCCGTTGTTTTTGTCAGTTGTTTCACTTCTCGACTCTTCCAGAGGTAGTACACCACTGGGAGTACAACTAAGCTGAGTATGGTTGCAGTAACCATACCTCCAACCATAGGTGCAGCAATACGCTTCATTACAGCTGCACCAGTTCCTATACCCCACATTATAGGTAGCAGCCCGCCGGTGGTAGAAAAGACGGTCATAAATATCGGCCGTATACGTTGGGCTGAGCCTTCCATAACAGCATGCTTAAGGTCTTCAAGGTTGTTCATTTTGTCATTATATTTGCGTTCGTTGTAAGCATTGTCGAGATAGGTAAGCATAACCACGCCAAGTTCAGCAGCTACTCCTGCCAATGCAATGGCACCAACACCCACAGCCACACTCAGGTTATACCCCAGGATATACAGTAGCCAGAACGAGCCGACCAAAGAGAACGGGAGCGTTAGCAAAACGATCAAACTCTCCTGGAGATTCTTGAAGTTGAAGTAGAGTAACAGAAAGATGATCAGCAAAGTGATCGGTACTACTACTTGTAGGCGTTTTTTAGCTCGCTCCATGTATTCATATTGCCCACTCCAGGTTAGGCTATACCCGGAAGGCATGTCCAGTCGTTCTTCCACGGTTTGTCGGGCTTGGTTTACATAGTTTCCGAGATCAGAAGTAGTTAAGTCCACATAAATCCAGCTGGAATAGCGGGCATTCTCGGTTTTAATCACAGGTGCGTCTTTGCGGATCTGCAGGTCGGCTACGTATTCAATGGGTATTTGAGCACCGGAAGGAGTGGGGATTAACACCCGTCCAAGATCCGTCAGGTTTTCACGGGTCTCCCGGGCATACCGTACGTTGACCGGATAGCGTTCGAGTCCTTCCACAGTTTCTGTTACGTTCATACCACCGATGGCAGATTGGATTACATCTTGTACATCACCGGTCGTAAGTCCATACCGGGCAGCTTCTTTACGGTCGATATTGAAGTCCAGGTAATTACCACCCGTGGTCTTGTCAGCGAAGACACTCAAGGTTCCTGGGACATCTCGTACTACCGAGGCTATGTCCGAACTGAGATCGGATAGCGTTTGAAGATCTGGCCCGGTTACTTTTATGCCAATCGGTGTTTTTATTCCTGTAGACAACATATCTATTCGTGTCTTGATCGGCATGGTCCAGGCGTTGGTAAGTCCCGGTATTTTGATAGCTGCATCCATCTCTTGCTTTAACTTGTCGATAGTCATACCCTCACGCCACTCATCCTCAGGTTTTAACTGGATAATGGTTTCAAACATCGACAGTGGTGCCGGATCGGTTGAAGTTTGTGCTCGTCCTGCTTTGCCAAACACCGATTCTACTTCAGGAAAGGTGGCTATAATTTTATCGGTCTGTTGTAACAGCTCCTTGGCTTTGGTAATACTGATTCCGGGATCTGTTGTAGGCATGTAGAGAAGGTCACCTTCCTCGATGGGAGGCATAAACTCAGAGCCAAGACGATTCAGAGGAATTATCGTGAGCCCAAGAATGACAACAGAGGCAAAAACAGTAGTCCACTTGAAACGTAGGACAAAATTGATCACTGGACGATAAATCCAGATAAGAAACCGGGTAATTGGATTCTTATGCTCCGGTTGAATTTTTCCACGAATCAAGTAGCCCATTAATACCGGTACCAGTGTAACAGAGAGCAGCGCTGCGGCAGCCATGGCATATGTTTTGGTAAATGCCAAGGGTTTGAAAAGACGTCCCTCTTGTCCCTCTAAAGCAAAGATCGGGAAAAACGACACCGTTATAATCAACAAAGAGAAAAATAGGGCCGGTCCCACCTCTTTGGACGCATCAATAACAATTCTCCAGTGATCCTTTTTGCCCCTATCCTGTTCGAGGTGTTTATGGACATTTTCAACCATAACGATGGCAGCATCAACCATCACACCAATGGCAATAGCAATTCCTCCCAGCGACATAATATTGGCATTTATACCCTGGAAATACATTACCAGGAAGGCTGCCAAAATACCCATTGGCAGACTAATAATAATTACCAGTGAACTTCGGAAATGTAATAGGAATATTATTACTATTATTGCTACAAATATACTTTCCTCCAGCAGTTTATCCTGCAGGAATTCAATAGCCCGCTTAATCAGGTTGGAACGATCATAGGCCGTTTTGATAGTTACCCCTTCCGGCAGACCGCTTTCAAGTTCCTTCAGCTTAGCTTTTACGTTTTCAATAGTTTGCAGTGCATTTTCCCCAAACCGCATGATGACCACACCGCCTACTGCTTCTCCCTCACCATTCCACTCGGCTACACCGCGGCGCAGATCCGGCCCGAGATGTACGTTGGCAACGTTTCTAACGAGAATAGGGGTGCCATTACCATCGGTTCCTATGGGTACATTCTCCACATCTGCTACAGATTGAATATATCCTTTTCCCCGAACCATAAACTCGGTTTCACTCATTTCTACCAAGCGGCCGCCTACGTCATTGTTACTGCGCTTGATGGCCATTTTAACTTTCGAGAGGGGAATGTCATAGGCCAACAGTTTATCCGGGTCCACTTCTACCTGGTACTGTTTGACATGGCCTCCCACACTGGCTACTTCGGCTACCCCGTCCACACTGAGTAGTTCGTACTTCAGGAACCAATCCTGAATGGAACGCAGTTGTTGGAGATCATACTGATCACCGCCATCTAAGACATATTCGTAAACCCACCCTACGCCAGTTGCATCCGGTCCAAGGGTGGGCGTAACCCCTTCCGGCAGGCTACTACCTGCAGTATTAAGGTATTCCAGAACCCGGCTTCGGGCCCAATACATGTCAGTATCATCTTCAAAAATGATATAGATAAATGAAAGTCCAAAAAATGAATAGCCACGGACCACTTTAGATTTGGGTACCGACATCATAGTAGTGGTTAGCGGATAGGTGACCTGATCCTCAACAACCTGAGGAGCCTGACCGGGATATTTGGTGAAAACAATGACCTGTACATCACTGAGATCGGGAATGGCGTCCACGGGTGTTTGATACATCACGTAGGTACCACCCGCCAGTATCAGGATACTGGCAATAATCACCATAAAGCGGTTATTTACAGATAGTTCAATTATTTTCTGTAGCATTTCTTAATTCTCCAAAATGTTTAAAAAGGTTTGTGCTTTAACTTTGCCCATCGATTCACATATTCATAGTTGAATGGTCGGTAGTGTCGGCTGGCATTTCATCATGATTCATTTCCCCGCCGGTCATATCCATATCTGAATGATCAATAGTGTCGACTTGTGTCTCATCGTGGTTCATTTCGCCACCGGTCATGTCCATATTCTCCATATCAGAGGTATCTTGCTTTTGCTGTAGCATTTTTTGAATCGCTTCCTGCAACCTGCTTTCACTATCGAAAAGGAACTGAGCAGAAGTAACAATTTCTTCACCCGGTTTGACGCCTTCCAATATTTCAATTTCATTGTTTCGTTCACCGCCTTCCATACCCAAGGTTACTTCGCGAGGCTCAAACGCCCCGTCTCCTTTGGCAACAAAAACGATATTACGTTCCCCGGTTCTGATGATAGCTTCATTAGGAATAACTGTTACGTTTTTCTTAGGGCGCGTTTGGATACGGACATTGGCAAACATCCCCGGCTTTAGTTCAAGATTAGGGTTGGAAAATTCCAGCCGCACCTGAACGGTTCGGGTTTTCTGGTCCAGGGTGGGGTATACATAGGCAACGGTTCCTTCATAGGTTTTACCCGGTTGATAGGAAAGTTCCATTTGTGCAGGTTGTCCCTCTTCAATCCAGGGTACCTCGTAGTCGTACACGCTTGTTTGCACCCAAATGGTTGAAAGATCTGCTATTTTATACGCAGGTGTACTCGCTTTTATATACTCGCCTTCTATGGCATTTTTATGAAGCACTATTCCAGAGGCAGGCGATTTTAGCGTAATAGCTTTCTTGACTTCCCCACTTTGTTCCAGTTGTTTTATTTCTGAATCAGGAATGTCCCAATATTCTAGCCGTTGGCGTGTAGCATCAAGTAGGCTACTTCCTCCAGAACGGATGGTTTCAAAACTGCTGGAGGCTACCTTTTTCTGGGTTTTCAGAGCCAACAGGTATTCTCTCTGAGTGGTCACCAACTCAGGAGAGTAGATACTGAATAGCGGTTGCCCCTGTTGCACTATTTTACCTGTATAATCCACGTAAAGCTGCTCAACCCAACCTGAAATTTTTGGACTTACATTAAAAAGTTTTTGTTCATCGTAATCGACTTTCCCAACGGCGCGGACGACTGTTGATAAATCTTTTTGCTGAACTTTGGCCGTTCGAACATTCATATTTTGTACCACCACGGGATTTATTGATATCATCCCTTCCGAGCTGCTTGCTCCATCGGCATATACCGGAACCAGGTCCATACCCATACTAGATTTACCGGGTTCATCATAAATTTCACTTGGATTCATCGGAGCTTGCCAGTACAGTACTTCGCGATCTTCCTTTTGCCTGGTATCTGATTCAGCCTTCGGCATATTCTGCATCTCTTCCGCGGTTTCTGTAGTAGATGCTGAACTGTCAGTAGTTTGTTGTGTTCCCAGCCAGTAACCGCCCAGTGAAAAAGCGACAACTGCTCCAAGGAAAAGAAGTATAGATTTGGTATTCATGATGCTTGTACTCATTATTTAATTTTTGAAAATGGTTTAAAACTCAGTGCCGATAAGTGCTTCTATTTCTGCCATAGCTTTGTGGTAATCGGCTAAAAAGCGATGGTAATCCAGACGAAACTGGAATAGTGTCAGTTCGCTATCGAGTAGAGACAGGAAGTCCACCTTGTCATTCTGATATCCGGATATTGATGATTCCAGGGATTCTTCGGCCTGAGGAATAATCCCTGTTCTGTACAGTTCTAAGAGTCTCTGGTTTTTTTCAAGATCAGTGAGTGACTGTTGAAGCATTTGTTCAATGGAGTTTGCAATATTTTGATAGCGATACTCCATGGAAGATTGTTGAATTCGGGTCTCCTGCACCTTTTTATCCTGCTTTTTATTTAAAAAGAGAGGAATTTTAACATTGAACATAGCCGAGACAAAATCATAGCCCGGCATCCCGTTTTGCAGTTCATTCCGTTGGGTATAAGCAACACCAACTGAAAAATCAGGATATCGGTCTTTTAGTGCTAAATCTACCTTTTGCCCGCTTTGCTTAACGGCCGTTTTCCATGCTGCAAGTACCGGGCTGCTACTGTCGGCTCGCTGAATGAGCGTTTGTAGTTTGCCCGTCCAGGGTTCCGGTTCCATAACAACAGCCTTGCCAAGCGGCGAATCAGCGGGGTCGTTTAATAGGGTATTAATGCGGGCCTGCACAGCTTCACGCTGTTGGAGAAGCTTGAGTTCCTGATCAATCATTTTTGAAAGAGCTACTTGTGCCCGTAATACATCCGGTTGCGTACCTTTACCCACGCCATACCTTGTCTCAGCTATTTCAACGAATTCCTTGAGCAACTCCTGGTTATTTGCAACTGTTGCAAGAGCCTGATCTATGTAATAGAGATCGTAATAAGCCTGAGAGGTGTTTTTTATAAGCTGATTCTTAAGTTCTCTATACCGATGCAAAGCTATCTCCGACTCACTTTTTGCAATATTGCCCTTCAGACTAAGTTTACCGGGGAAAGGGAACGGTTGCATCAGGGATACCTGCTTGCCTGTCATAGGCTCCTGATCAAGTGCAAAGCTGTTGATCGGCAGGTTCATGATATTTAAACCTAGCGTCGGATCGGGTAATGCTTTTACCTGTGATATCTTAGTTTTGCTGGCATCCCAGTCTTTATTTGAAGCCATTAATTCTGGATTTTGTTCTAATACTTTTTGTATAAGCTCATCCAGTAATAATGTGGAGTCTGGTGTTTGAGAAAAACTTAAATTAGATGAAACAAGGAACAGTGATATTCCGAAGAAAAATCCCTTTATCATTATTTTTTTCATTCCTAAATCCTTGGTTTAAAAGGCACAAAGCCCGTAGTTTGATATATTGTATTAAACCCAAACTACGAGGGGAATGCTTAAATGAAGCTTAAATCAAAGGAAATTTTTTTATTCCTCAAGATGAGCTGATTACACCACGATGGTGAGACAGGCAAAAGAGCAGGAAATCAATGCAATAAGGATTGATTTTTGGGGCAAGGACGTTGCTTGATCCCATTGACTTCTGCATGGGGATGGGCCCAAAGGCGAGTGCCTGATCCTCAAGAATCTGGAAGGCGAAAGCGAAACTTGAAAAAACTAAAATGAATCCCGATATGGAAGATATAATTTTAACCTCCACAATTACCTGCCCGGAATGCGGAACACATTCGGAAGAACAAATGCCTGAGGATGCCTGCCAATTCTTTTGGCAGTGCCCGAATTGTAGTGAGATGATAAAACCGAAAAGAAATGACTGTTGTGTATTTTGTTCTTTTGGTGATACTCCATGTCCTCCAGATCAAATGAATAAAAATTGCTCCTAAATCAGGACCAATGCAAAGCTATAATTTTCCATTCTCCATTCTCTTTCTTCAGCACTGCTAACTCAAGGCTGGTTCGGTCAATTTCTCGTTCATTATAGGTCCCGATCATTTTTGTTTGGGACGATACCCAGGCTACATTACCTTCGATGGTTATTTGTTCAGAAATTACTTCACGATTCATTGCACTTAGAAATCTGCCATCTGAATGAAAGTGGTGAGAAAGATACTGTTCTTTTGTTTCTATGTTGTTTCCTTCCAGAATGACGACATCATCATGAAGTAATTTGGAAGCAACTTCCGAGTTATTTTCAACAATGGCATTTTCGAAGTCGCCCAGTATTTTACTAACAGATTGTTCTTCTGACTGTTGAGCCAGGGCTGTCATGGAAATGCTAATTAGCACTATTGTAAGAGTAAATATTTTATTCATAAGGTTTACCATATTGGGGTTTAGTTGTAAAATTTAAGGTCAAAACTTTGCATTCATGTTAACCCAGCGGTCGTAAGTTTCTTGGTCCCATAGATTTTGTATATAGGCAACAACGGCTAATTTTTCCTCTTCAGAAAGTATTTCCCTGAAAGCTGGCATATTGCCACCATATGGTGCTCCGCCATTATTAATAGTTTGTACTAATATTTCCATAGGATGATGCCAGGTATGTGCCGTACCATTTAGAGGAGGTGGCGGGAAGGAACCATCAGGGTTTGGCTTCTTCCAATTTTCTACCAATCCCTGGCCTTTTGTACCATGACAACGGACACAGTTTTCTGAAAATACGACCTTACCCATTTTATATTGTGACTCTGTGTACCACCTGTTATTCTTATAGGAATCATCCACTATTTTGGGTTTGGACCTTTCATTCTCAGAGTTTCCACACCCGGTAAGAATAAAAAAAGGCATCAAAAGCAGTAGGAAGTCAATCTTTAACATTTAATACATGTTTTCTGAGTCATGGTTATTTAATTGAGTTGTGTTAAAGAAATGCTGTCGATGATTACAGTACCGCTTCCATTTAGCCGGAGTCCAACTTTCCCGGTTTCCGGGGCATCTCCATGCCCGTGAACGGCCATCTCCTTGTTAATATACGCTCTGAAATGAGTGCCGTTGACCACTGTACGTACAAACAGTATGCCGGAAGCCGAATAGCTTTCCTCACCAAAAATGTTAGTTTCTCCCCCGATTACCCGTCCCTGTGTGATGGTTCCTTCGGAACTAAGGGTGACGAAATCGTAATTTTGAGCATCTTGCACATGGTTGACCAGCTCCACCTCGCCATCAAAATTCGACAGATCCAGGTAATAATCGACCTGCACATTTAGTAAAGCATTTCGTACAGTAAAAAAGTTGGGAGATGATTCGGGGGTCAATTGTATTAAGTAGTTATCTCCACTTTTAACAACTGAGGGCTGAAGATCCTGAGGAGCTCCTTCAAGCCACTGGAACTTTGATAGCAGCGTACTAACACCATTGGGGCCGATCTCCCATGACCAATTCCCATTATCACTGACTGTGAAGGTTGAATTTGACTGTTGCAGGCTATCTGTTGAGACTTTTTCAGTATCTTGCTGTTCTATCAACTGTCCGGTTCCAGCTCCATAACCAAATACCAACTTGGCACCGTGGTCTCCGGTTTGAAAAAGAAGAAACATCCCGGGCAAAGCTATGACAAATGCAAGGATTCTGAGACTAAATTTGTCCATCATTTTATACCAATGCAGAGCGATTCGTGCCAATGCATATATCCCAAAATACCACACAGTCCAAAATGCCCAGTCAGCATGATTGTTTAATACCGATTGAGCTTGAGAGGGCAAAAACACGGTATCGACGGCTGATTGGCCTGTATAATAAGCAGCGATAGCCGCAACCGCTCCCAATCCATATAGAATAGTGTTTTTCCATTCATCCCACCATTTTTCCGGAATAAAGAAAGTAAGCAAATTCAGTCCTGCCGCCACAACAAGCAGTGCAATGGGGAAATGCACCACCATCGGGTGAATATTAGGTGCCCATTCGGGTATTAAATTCATATCAATCCTTTGTTTTTATCCTTCTTGTGATTATGTAATATTACTTATAAGAAATATCCTTTTAAAAATTGACGCATGTAGGGGAATCTGAAAAAAATGTTAGGGATTGGGATTAATTGCCCTCGATATTTTCTAAACAAGCTGAAACCCAGTTTTATCTTATTGAATATGATGTATTAAAACCACATCCTTATGCCCCCCACGATCCCCAGGGTACTAATCTCGCCGCCTTCCAAACGAGTAAAGTCAGCTGTTTGGCCAAGTTTCCGATTCCATGATATTCCCAAATAAGGGGCAAATTCACGTCGGATCTCATACCTGAGTCTGAAGCCAAGCTGAACGTTATTAATACCAGAACCAACACCCCATTCTTCAACTTCCTGTAAGGCCAAATTAGTGGCAAAACGAGGTTGAGCAATCAACCTTTGCGTAACAAGCAAGTCAAGTTCCCCCTCGAAAGTTGCTGATACATCTCCATCTTCACTAAGTTGAAGACTTCCATCCACTTCGAATAAATAGGGGGCAAGGCCCTGAATTCCAACAACGGCAAATCCTCGGGTATTATTTTCGATAGAGTTATAGGCAAGGTCATATCTTAAACCGGCCTGAAAGTCGAAATAGGAGGTTATGGCACGGCTATATAAACCTTGGAATTCCATTTCTCCTTCTTGTTCAGAGGTCAGCGCTTCACCTTCAGCCTTAAACCAAAATTTGTTGATGTCTGTGCCGAGATAACCCTGGACATCCCACACAATCGGACTTGGATTCCCAATTGAATAATATTCAAAGCGATCAGCTTGAAAAAAGAAGTAGGTTTTATTATCCGGCATAATTTTATTGCTAAATGGAGGGGCTTTTTGGGCAATTACCGAATTTGTTCCCAATAATAGTGAAAACATAAAAAGTGCTAATGTTGGTCTAATTTTTTTAATATTTAAATTCATAAGAGGTAATAATAATTCTACTTTGATTCTTGTTACTATTTTCATCCGTAGATACCCCCATCCTCATCACTTACCTGAACCACCCTAAACATTCCCATTTCCATGTGATACAGAATGTGGCAGTGGAAGGCCCAACGCCCTTTATCGCGTGGAGTTACCAAAGCTGAAATTCTTTGAGCTGGTTGTACTAATAGCGTGTGTTTTCTCGGATTATAGTTACCATTTCCATTTTCCAGTTCCATCCACATTCCATGTAAGTGAATCGGATGTTCCATCATTGTATCGTTGACCAATGTTAAACGGAGTCGTTCATTGTGTTTGAAATCAATAGGCCCATCAACTTGATGGAATTCTTTTCCATCAAACGACCACATGTAGCGCTCCATGTTTCCGGTCAGATGTAATTCTACTTCTCGCTCAGGCTGGCGTTTATCAATATTTGGTTCAAGACTTTTAAGATCTCTATATACTAGCACTTTTCGCCCATCCTTGCCAAGCCCGATGCCAGGTTCATCCAGTCGGTCAAACTGGTAGTTGGCTATGGCCGCGGCACCAATACCATGGTGGTCCGGGCCGTGTTTAACAGGTTCAGCTGCTTTGTTGGTCATCGACATGCCACTGTGATCCATCTTCATACCCCCGTGTCCATCATGGCCCATGCCTTTCGTGTTCATGTTACCATCCATTTCCATACCGGCCATGTCCATTTTCATTCCCATGTCTTTCATGCTGCGTTCGGGGCGTGGACGGAGCTCAGGCACCGGGGCTTCCATACCTTCGCAGGGAGCCAGGGTGCCTCGGGCATAACCACTGCGATCCAACGATTCAGCAAAGATAGTAAATGGTTTTTCTTCATTGGGTTCAACGATCACATCATAAGTTTCAGCGATGCCGATACGGAATTCATCCACGGGGGTGGGCTCAACATTTTGCCCGTCAGCTTGTACAACGGTCATCTTAAGTCCGGGAATGCGCACATCAAACATGGAGCCGGCAGAAGCATTTATAAATCGTAGTCGAACTTTTTCATTTTTGTTGAATAAGGCATTCCAATTTGAATCCGGCCCCATCCCGTTTATTAGATAAGTATAGGTAGCCCCGGTAATATCGGCGAGATCGGTAGCACTCATTCTCATTTTAGCGAATGAAAGGTAATTCCTCATTGCATCTCCAAAACCATCGTTTTTTACATCTTGGAAGAATTCGCCTAAATCCCGTTGTTGGTAGTTATAGTAACCTTCAGCTTTTTTAAGCTTACTAAGTACTTTATAAGGACTTTCAAACGTCCAGTCAGAAAGTATGACGGGGTATTCACGGTCAAATTCAACCGGGTCTTCATCAGCCGGATCAATAATCATTGGTCCATAATGACCCAGTTGTTCCTGTAATTTTGAATGGCTGTGATACCAATACGTTCCATTCTGTTTAACAGGATATTTGTATTCAAAAGTCTCTCCGGGCTTAATTCCATCAAAACTTACTCCGGGAACGCCATCCATCTGAAACGGTAAAATAATGCCATGCCAGTGAATGGAGGTGTCTTCATCCAAATTATTTGTAACACGCAAGAGAACATCTTCTCCTTCTTTTAAGCGGATTAGTGGGCCTGGAACTTTACCATTAATTCCTATTGCTTTTGATATTTTACCATCTATTTCAATAGGAATAGATTCAATAGTTAGATTAAGTGTATTTTTAGGGCCTGAAGGAGTCAGTACTTCTTTTTCAATATTAAAATTGTTGAAGGCGTAAGCAGGAAGAATGGAACTGATACCTGCTACTGCCCCCAAAGAAGCTGTATAGCGAAGGAATTTTCGGCGGGATATAGTTTTCGAATCTTTACTCATTTAACTTGAAACTTTTTTTGTTAAAAAGAACAAGCCCATAAGTCGCACAAAAAGCGAGTTAATTAAATAAAACGCTTCATTTAGTGTACTTTAAAAAAGTAGGTAGTTGAAAAGTAACTCATAGGCTTTAAACTAAGGCGTAATATAAATGGGGAACCTTAAATTAAGCTTAAAACAAAGTTCTTAAATGAAATTTATATTGAAATTTTAAAACCTTATTAATATTCAGATATATGTGGATACTATTAGTTGAAGACGAAAAGCAGCTGGCAAACTCGCTAAAAAGAGGCTTGGAGGAAGAAGGATACGTTGTAGAAGTACAGCACGACGGCGAGGAGGCGGAGCTGCAAGGATTGGTTAATGATTACGATTTGGTAGTTTTAGACTGGAGACTGCCAAATCGCGATGGAAAAGAGATCTTGGAACGGTGGCGCAAAGAAGACCGGAACTTCCCCGTATTAATGCTCACAGCGCTTGTTGATCTTGATCATAAAGTATCTGGCCTTGATGCAGGAGCCGATGATTATATGGGCAAGCCCTTTTCTTTTGACGAACTACTGGCGCGAATTAGAGCATTATCCCGGCGCTCTGCCGATATTTCCAATACCGAAATAGTGACAATTGGGCCCGTTGAAGTTGACGCACGAAAACATAAGGTAACGATCGGTGGAATGTCTCTGACTTTAAGGCAAAAAGAGTTTGTTTTGCTTGAGTTGCTAATGACCCATTTGGGAACCGTATTCTCAAAAACCCAGATTGCAGAGAGAGTATGGGGATCGGCCTACTATGTATCCGATAACACAATAGAGGCTACTATATCAACACTACGCCAAAAACTGAGCGACACTTTTGAGGATCTTGATGATTATAATCTTGGAAAAAATGATCAGATTATAGAAACCATACGGGGAGCAGGCTACCGGTTCAACATTGACTTATTTAAAGATCACAAGGATTCATGAAACCATCCTTTACTTTTTATAATGAGCTTTCCATATCAAAGAAGCTGGCTTTATGGTATGGGTTAAGTTTATTCTTGATGCTTAGTTTGTTTGGATATTTTTTATATGAAACGTTTCATCAATCGATCCACCATAATTATGATCGTCACCTGCTGTTTGAGGCCGAACAGCTGCTTCCATATATCCAAGCTGAAGATTCCCTTTCCATTGATTTGACAGAGTACAGCAGGAATGAAGCACTTAGAGGCGGTGTGGAGTATGGTACGTATGTTCGATTATACGATCAAAATGGCAACCTTGTTTATAAAAGCCCAAACTTTTCTGAAGTAGAAGAACCGCTTAAACGCCAGATCCCTAAAGAAACACAGGGAAATTCTTTCAGCAGTGAGTGGCAGTCATTACCTGCTCGTACACTTTACTATCCAATAAAAGACAACAACGGAAGTCTGAGCGGCTGGCTGGAACTCACTGGTTTTGAATGGACCCTCCATGATGAATTAAACAGGTTCAGGCAGTATTTGTTTTTTCTCATAGCGATAAGCGTTGCTTTTTCTATCCTTGGGGGGTACTGGCTGTCAAGAAAAGCATTGACTCCAGTGGCCTCTATTATTGAAGCGGCAAAATCCATTACAGCCACTGATCTGGATAAGCGAATACCTGTAAATTATCAGGTTCGGGACGAGCTTACTGACCTGGCAGAAACCTTTAATATTATGCTCAATCGACTTCAGCAAGGTTTTGAGCGAGAAAAAAGATTTACTTCTGATGCCTCTCATGAACTTATGACCCCCCTCTCTTCCCTGCAAAGTGAGGCCGAAATTATGCTTAGAAAACCCCGCTCAAACGAAGAGTACCGGGAAACGATTCAGCGAATGCTGGTGGAAGTGAGACGAATGAGTGAAATGGTACACTTGCTCCTTCAACTTTCCAGGGTGGAGTCTGTCCACCGATCAAAACCTGATACCGTTAATTTTAGTCGCATTACAGAAGTGATGACAGGCAAATACAGAGAAAATGCTCAAGAAAAAGAGATACATTTTCAATCACAGATTGATCCCAACCTAAACGTTCGGGCGCATGGAGCTTATATCGAGGAGGTTATTAATAATCTGTTGGAAAATGCCTTGAAATATACACCAGAAGGAGGCTCCATTAATCTGGAGCTTAAACAATCCAGCAGTAAAGCCGTGCTTCATCTCAGCGATACCGGTGTCGGGTTTGATGGTGATAACAAGGACCGCCTGTTTGAACGATTTTACCGTGATACGCAGCAGGAAGTACAGGATCAGCCCGGAAGCGGCTTGGGACTTCCGCTGGTGAAAGCAATCATTGAATTATACGGTGGTAAAATAAGGGCTTACAGCGATGGCCACGGCAAAGGGAGCACATTTGTAGTGGAACTTCCCTTGGCTAAAGAACACTAAACTTAAACGGGTTTGATTGCCTCAATCCGTTTAAAAATACCGCCCATGGTCAACTCCTTTACTTCTTTTATTTTCCATCCGGCGGCTTCAACATTTTCCACCGTATGGCGGGCGATATGAACACCGCTCAGATAATGAATGGGGCCATCCATATTGTTCATTACGGTACCTAATAACCGGTTCCCGGAGCGCATATGTTCCAGCAGGTGAAGTTTACCTCCCGGTTTTGTGACTCGTAGGGCTTCTTTCAAACCCAATATGGGATTGGGCACTGAGCAAAAAACAAAAGTGGCAACCACTTTATCAAAGTGATTGTCAGGAAAGGCCAAATTTTGGGCATCCATTATTTGAAGCCTGACACGTTCGTTTGCATATTTGGAAAGTATCGCCTTTGCCCGGTCCAGCATTTTTGGGGAAAAGTCGATACCAGTGACACGAACATTTTTTGGGTAGTAGGGTATGTTCTTTCCCGTACCTATTCCTACTTCAAGCACGTTTGGACCTTCTACCTGTTTCCAAAGCAGTTTGCGCCATTTGTTATACAATATCCTCTCAATTGGCCATTCCATGAGGTCATACACCACCGAGGTGGCGTTATAGCGTTTTCGGGTATGTTCGGTTTGCAGGGATTTTTTTTTCATACAATAATTATGAAGTTTTATATTGTCCCGCTACGTAAAAAAACGGCAGAGTTAATGAAGATTTAATTAATATAAATGGGAATAGCGAAGATAGTATTTAGTGCGCGTTAAGTTAAATAAATTGGGATGTTGATGAGTATTTGTCAATTCAGATATTCTCTGCAACTAAGTGAAGTTATGGCGCAGTTTATCACTGCGCCATAAATGGTTGGGACTAGAAACTATTTTTAAAAACTGATAACGGCCTCGATCATTATCCCTTTAAACTTTCCATTTTCATATTTGGTCCCGGAGTATCCTTCACCGTCAAAGTTCTGAGTGATATACTCCAGCTTTGCCAGCACGTTTTTGGTAAGGAACCAGCCACCGCCAATGTTAATGCGGTCGATTTCGATATTTCCGTTAGCCGTTTCACCGTCAACAAGATTGTATCGGCCACCGATATAGAAATCTTCCCCGGCACCAAACCGGTAGAGCAGTTCTGCTCCATACTGATTAAAAGTTCGGCGATTGGGTGCTGCTTTCAATTTTCCTGAGGTATTTTCAAATACTCCGTAAAACTCCAGGCCCTGGTATTTGATGAATGGATTGATCATTAATGCAGTCATTTCACCGGGAGCGGAAGGCTGGCCAAAGCCTGGGGTGAAGCTGGGGGCAATACGACCTGCGCGGAAACCTTCGTCCATTACACTGTAGTAACGGGTACCAGCCCGGTCGCCAGAGTATAGATAAATAGAAGGAGACTGTGTTATATCGAGGATGGAACCGGTCAGGCGCAGACGCAGATCGTCATTGATTTGCTTGTCAAACCCAACTTTACCGTACACTGAGGGTTTGGTCTTAAAACCATTCCCAGCGGCATCGGTAACACTTTGGTTCAGTTTTCCGTTGCTAAGACCAATCATAGCGAACATTGGCCCACTGTAGTAATATACCTCACCGGCCACTTCGGTTGTAAACGAATCCATTATGTAATTTCCGACGAACGGGTTAAAAATAGCCTGAGCGTTGTCAGTTCTTCTGAAATGGTTATCCCCGTAGTTTAGCTCCATATGTCCTACCTTAAAGCGCAGCTTATCCATCAATCCGCCCAGAAAATCTTCCTGAATAAAATCAAGTCGATCGACTTGTAGATAACCACCTTTTACATATGCTTCATTATGATTTTGCGATGAAAGGTAGGTGCGTAAGTGCATACGCACACCATTAGCCAGAGCTACATCAAGATCCAGGTTGGAAGTAGCCAGATTAAAGTTCGATTCCAAATCGGAGAGGGAACCTGCTGCATTATCGTGCCGAAGCCCTTGAAACTGAAGGGTATTTGCCGCGCCAATTCGTACTTCAAGACCCTCAAACTTGACGGTTGTCTTGAACGGCGCCTCAAACTGATTGAGTCCGCGCTGATCCTGATACCTGGAATATTGCAGGTCATTGGTAAATTGCCCGAAAACAGTACCTGCACTTAAAAAGAATACAAAAATCACAAAAGTGATTAATTTGATGGTGAGTTTCATAGTAGTGTCCATAAATTAATGATGGTTATTATTAAATTTTTTATAAGATTCCTGATCTTTCCTTTATTCTAATTCCAAGCATTGATTCGAATGGCAATTGAAAATCAAGTTTCCACTCAATATTAATACCATTATCCTTAAAACAAGCTTAAATCAAACAAGCTTAAAATTTTATTTGATTTGATAGTGTAAAATGAAATTAGAAGGCTAACTGATTTTTATCGGTAGTTCTGGCTAGAAAAAATGGTAACTTTGATACTATTATTCGTTATAAAAGAAGCGTTCAAATCAGCTGTATCACAAAATAGCTGCCATTATCTTTACTGGTAAATTTTTGCCATATAATACCCTGTTTCTCGTCAATGATTTCAATAACACGGTACCCAAATCCTTTCACCTTAATGCCCATTACATACACACCAATATCTACTCCCGAGTTAATTTGATACTGCTCGGTCTGCAGGGTATCGTTGGATACCACACGCCGTTCGTAGATGGTAATTTTGCTTTTTCCGCCCAAAAATCCAACCAAACCCTTGTCGATATTCAAAGCAAATTCAATAGGTTTCATCTCCCAGCCGGGCTCGGGAGAAATCGGGTAGAATGTTTTCGAATCTAACAAATTGACTTTAATTTCACTGCCCTTGCCATAGTCGGTAAACGGGAAAACATTCAAAAGCACTTGTTGTTCGTCCGGCCAACAAGTATAAAGAGTTTTGGTACTGTCCTGGAGTTCACCGTTAGCATTATATGAATAAAGTTCAACAGGCAGGCGGTAGGTATTGGTGTTTTCTTGAATAGAGCCGACAATTAGCTTTTGGTATGACTCCAATTCTCCCTCTTTGCTATAGTTACATTTTTTGTATCGGTTGCCATCAATTTCAAACAATAGCATTTCCTCAGATTGTTGGGCCTGAAGGAGGTGGACCGGAAGCAAAACCGCCAAAAGGATAATGCTTAGGAAATAAGTAATGATGCGCATGAGGAATAGGTGCTTATTTAAAATTGTTTTTGTTCGATTGCTTTTGGTAAACTTCATTCCAGCTCCAACCATTACTACGTAACAATCCATGCAATGAACTTCTGCGTTCATTCATTTCATAACTATTTGAAGACATGGCTTGATGCTCTTTTAATGGAACATTCCTGGATTTTAGGTATTCAATATCCAGCGGAAACCTATCGATTTCTTCCGGCATTTGATGGTAATGACGGCGTGCTGTGTCCAAAAATTTGGTAATCGCGTCTCTGAGCGGTGCAATATCCTGTTCCCGCCATCTGTTTGGTTCAACATAATGAATCAAAATTGTTATTGCTTCATCTACATTTACCAAATTGATGGATACTGATTCATCCCTTGCCGTACTGTAGAAATAATGCACAGCCGGGTGGGCATAGTGATTCTGGTTATGTTTATTGATCATCTCCCTGAGCTTGATTGAAAAATCTGGCAACATTATGAAATGCTCTTCTTCACAAGAATACAGATTGATGAGAATTTCTTCAGGTGTATCTCCCATGTTTGCTATAAAAAGGCTGAGATTTCTTTTGTGGATCACCGCCGTGGTCAGGCTCATCAGATAAGTCATGGCGGTAGTTATGAAAATAAAGCCGGCAAATGAAAAGGCGGCCATTATAATCTGCCACCCTTCGGAACCCGATATATAGTCACCTACTCCCAGGGTGGAAAGGGTATATCCGCTTACATACGGCTTGGTAAGAACGCTTGCGGCAGATCCTGTGCCTGCTTCTACTATAGAGCGGGGATCGCTGACGAGCAGCAGGAAAAATCCGATCCATAGAAGCCCAATCCACATTCCAAGTAGAAAAAGGATATGCGTTACCCCGGAGTAGCGCAACGCGTTTCGCCGGGGGATATATCTGTTTAAAAAAAGGAAAAGGGCCGAGAGGAACCTGCTCGTCAACCGTGACAGGTACCCCGCCCCGTTGAAGGAAAGCGTGGTATAGAAAAAGTCGTAAGCAATTACGACAAGAAGGACAATACCCAAAATAAGATAAAATGCATGCATGCTTAGTCGATTTTTAGGTCAGAAACCATTGAACACCGATCCCCACAACTACCGTTAAGACAAATGTGCTTATCCATACGAAGGATGTTCCCGGAGCGTAAGTTCTGATTTGCCCATCTTCGGCTTCCTGAAAAAACATGGGTACCACAATCCGCATATAAACTGCAAGAGAAATTGCGCTGTTCAGGATGGCAACAACCGCCAGCCAGCTATATCCGGATTCTATGGCTGCCCCAAACAGTAGAAATTTGCCGGCAAAGCCGGCCAGGGGCGGCATCCCTACCAGGGAGAGCAGGAAAATGGTCATACCCACCGCCTGCCAGGGCCGGCGTTTTCCCATGCCTTTAAAATCGTCCAGCCGGGTGCCTTCGCCCAAAGTAATGGCAAAAGCGCCTGCGTTCATAAGCAGGTATGCTACCCCAAAAACCACCAGTGAATCAATCGCAAGCGAACTTTGCCCCACTCCGATAACGCCCAACACGTAATACCCTGACTGGGCAATAGTGGAGTAGGCCAGCAGCCGGATCACATTGTCCTGCCACAGCGCTACCACATTGCCAAAGGTCATGGACAGCGCGGCCAGCACGGCCAGGATCAACGGCCAGTCAACAAGGGAAACCGGAAGATCACGAACCACCTGCGCGAGTGCAAACAGGGCCCCTATCTTGGGAACTACCGACAGGTAGGCGGCTATGGAGACGGGTGCGCCCTCGAAAGTGTCGGGCGTCCAGAAATGGACGGGAAACAGGGAAGCCGCATAGCCGATTCCAATTACCAGGGTAATAAAGCCGAACATAACGGCATAAGAGGATAAGTCAGGATTGTTAATCCCGGAAATCAGCGTCGTTCCGGCAAGGCCCGCCCAGAAGGTTAGCCCGAAAAGCATGATGGCTCCGGCTACTGATCCGTAAATAAAGTACTTCATCGCTCCTTCGCTGGAAGGGTCGTTCCTGGGGTGAGCTGCCATGGCCATACCGGCAAGAGTACTAATAAGCAGGCCCAGTACAATGAACATGAGATCTCCGCTGCCCGCCAAAATCATGGCTCCCAAGGCTGAAAAGCCCATCAGGCTGTATATGGTGCCTTCGCGGGCCGAATCTTTCAGCTCCGATCGGCCCAGCAAAGCAAAAAGGATGGTTGCCGGCCCCAGAATGATGACGGCCCACAAGCTGAGTGCGTCAACACGGAAGGTAGTGGAAAAAGCTGTTGTGTCTGTCCCCAGCATATCTACGGCAACACCGGTGGCTGTGAGCATGCCAACCACCAAAGCCCATAGTGCAGCCCGGGGTAATCGGGCCATTTCCAGGCATAACACGATAACCGTGGTGGATAAAACAATAAGCTGTGGTGAAATATTCAGTAAATCAGTTGCCATCGTTATTACAGTCCGAAGAAATTAGTTGTAGCATGAATCATCGAGAGCAGGGAATCGGGATATACTCCAATCAGTATGGTAGCTAATATCAAAGGAACAATAGCCCACAGCTCTCGGCTTCCCAAATCTTTAAGTCCGGTAAATCCTTCCGGCAAGGTACCTAAAAATACTTTTTGAATAGCCCTCAGGTACAGGGCTGTAGTAATCGGCAAGCCAATGATGATGATCCCGACGGCGACCGGGTACACATCAAAGCCGCCTAAAAAGATTTGAAACTCGGCAGGGAAATGAGCCAGCCCGGGCAGTCCCAGAGAAGCAAAGGCCGCGAGCATAAAAAGTCCGCTTAATATTGGATAGGTTTTTAGCAGACCGGTCATTTCGTTCATTTCCCGCGTACCAGTGCGATCCTGAAGAGCTCCTACCAGCAGGAAAAGCACCCCTGTAACCACACCGTGGCTTATCATTTGAAGTACCGCTCCGTCCAGGGCAATCATTCCGGATGTGGTAGTGGTGACGGCTGCTATGGCCACACCAAATATCAGATACCCCATGTGGTTTACACTGGTGTAGGCCACCATCCGTTTGATGTCGGTTTGGGCCAAGGCTACGAAAGCCCCGTACAGCGCTGTAAAGACGGCAATGACGATGACGTAAGGTGCAAATTCACGAAATGCATCAGGCGTCATTTGCAATGGAAAGCGAATAAAACCATAGGTGCCCAGTTTCAGCAACACCCCCGCCAGGATGGCACTTCCGGCAGCAGG
>TARA_R100001143_G_scaffold63310_1_pt1 | contig 22501 bp, 12 predicted proteins | sample TARA_R100001143 | Tara Oceans TARA_R100001143 (sample SAMEA2621300) | marine metagenome | biome: marine biome (ENVO:00000447); feature: mesopelagic zone (ENVO:00000213); material: "saline water (ENVO:00002010), including plankton (ENVO:xxxxxxxx)" | depth 800 m | reverse complement strand
GATACCCTCAAAATGGTTCGTGAATTCAGAGATCTGTTGATATTTCTCATATCTGTTTTTTTTGCAATGGCAGGAATCTACATCGTTATATCTTTTGCATTCATCTATGGCGACCAGATCGTCCAATGGGATGAAACCGTTCGGGTATTAATGTTTGTAGTTGTTCAGATTACTGCAGCAATCGGCGCTTTCTCTTTTGGTTTTTTACAGGACAAAATTGGTGCAAAAAGAACCTACAACATTACATTGGGATTATGGTTTGTTGGAGTTTTAGGAATCTGGGGAGTAACTGATATCACCGTTTGGCTTAATAATGTTTTCAATACTGACTTTGAAGTACAATATGTTTTCCTTTATATCGGTGTAATTGCAGGACTAAGCCTGGGATCAAGTCAATCGGCCAGCAGGGCACTGGTGGGAATTTTTACTCCTGAACAGAAATCTGCAGAATTCTTCGGTTTTTGGGGACTGTCCAATAAAGTTGCCGGGGTATTTGGTATTATTGGCTTAGGACTTCTCCAAACTCAATTTGGACTGCACCAATCCGTACTCTTCTGTGCTTTTCTATTTTTGATCGCAATCATAATCTGCCTGTTTGTGAATGAAAAAGAGGGTGAAAGAGCTGCCGATCATTTCCATGAACAGAATCAATAGGACTTTCAAGACAATTACAGGCATTTTTATTTATTTATTTCTCTTCCCTCACTATTTTTGAAAATAGAATATTAATTTTTATTGGTGTTTCTATATTCAGTATTATCAATGATATAATATGACGATTTATTTCCGGACTATTTTTTTAATTACAATTTCACCCATTTAAAATTAGATTTTTTTAAAAAACGTTAAAAAAAAGGCTGTATTTAATGCTCAGATTGTTAACTTAGCCCATCATAAGTATGTTTATTGACATTCAATGCCATACTTTTTTAATATTTTATCTTTAATTAAAACTAACCGGAGACATTGTATGAGTAGATTAAACGAAGTAAAGAATTTGATGGCAGGACTCGAAGAAGATCTAGTAAAGTTCTACGACAAAGGAAATAAAGCTGCAGGTACACGGGCACGTAAGCAACTGCAAGACCTGAAAAAGCTTGCTCAGGATATTAGAATTGAGATCCAGAACATCAAGAACGAAGGCTAATCACCGCCTTTTCTCTTAAAAAGCCGCGTTTTACGTGGCTTTTTTTTTGCTCTTCAATTTTCTTCCTACCCTTACTCTCACTATTATTCGTCGGAAACTATTGTGAATAACCCGGCCGGAACCCAGACAGGGAACTAATTGACTGGAAGCATTAAATTTGAACTTGAATTCACAGTTCAGAGTCTGCATGGTAAAATGTGCCTCTATTTGCCTGAATCATAAATTATGAGTAAACCTTCTTTCCATAAATTAGCTCCAAATGTCATTAAAGTATGGCAGTGGAGTAACAGTATCAGTAACCTCTTTTTTTTAGCCATACCCATTGCTTATGCATTTTTTTTCGGGTACTCAGGACTCCATTTATGGTTTATTATCGGCTCCGGGTTGTTGGTTACTGTCTTCTGGATTTTATCGATCGCCTGGATTCCGTTTCTGTCCTGGAAAAACTGGAGATACTCTATCAATCAAAAAGAGATTGATCTAAAGCACGGAATATTATTCAAAACACGTACATTAATTCCGCTGAGCCGGGTTCAACATGTGGATACCCGGCAAGGGCCGCTCCTCCGAACTTACAAACTCTCTTCAGTCACAATTTCAACAGCTGCAACAACACATGAAATACCCGGACTCGATACTATCCTTGCCGATCGTGTACGCCGACAAATTTCAACTTACGCCCGGTTAGCTGAAGACGATGTCTGAATTTGAACGACAACATCCCGTAGCAGCTGTAAGTCGCGCTTTTGGCCTTATCAGAGGAAATATTGTCACCATACTGGTATTTCTTTTTGTAGGTGCACAGAGCGACAACTTTCCATTCCTGTGGTGGATTGGCGGTCTTTTTATCTTTCTATTAATCATTGGTGCCGCAAATTGGTGGCGTTTTCTCTATAAAATGGATGGGGATACACTGCATATCCGAAGCGGGATCTTTGTCAGGAAAGATCTATATCTCACCAAAGATCGCATTCAGGTTATTGATATCTCTTCAGGAGTTATTCAGCGACTGTTTGGGTTAGTACGCCTCGACATTCAGACGGCGGGGGCTACATCACGTCAGGCCGCGATCGATGCGATCACGAAAGTAAAAGCCATGGAGATCAACCGGGTCCTTCGTGATATACATTCTGATCCGGGGGAGTTCGGACAGGTATCAGAAGAAATAGGAATTTCCGATTCCGACGTACTTAAGAAGCTTGATCTGCCTCATAAGGAGCTCCTTATCGCTGCATCAACTTCCGGCAGTTTTGGGATCGCACTCTCGGTATTGGCAACAATTTTTTCTCAAATTGAACCCTTGATCAGTGAATCTGAGATGTTTGAGTATCTCTTCAGCATTATTCCTTCTCAAACCGATGCCGTTATGATCGGTATCACCATTTTTATCTTTATCGCATTTGCATGGTTATTATCCTTTTTCAGCACACTTTTCACCTATGGGAATTTTAAACTGATCGTAAAGGAAAAAGAGATTATCATCTCCAGAGGTATTTTTGAAAAAAAGAGGGTTACCATTCCCTATAATCGGATTCAGGCAATTCATGTCTCTGAAGGGCTTATTCGTCAGCCACTCGGCTACGCCTCCATTCACCTTGAAAGTGCAGGATATGGTGATGAGAAGGGAACCGGCTCGATAGTGCTCTTCCCATTAATACGCAGAACTAACATTATCCAGCTTCTAAATGATGTACTGCCTGATTATGAAAAAGAGATGCCGGGTATTAAACCTCCAAGCCGAGCCCTGAGGCGATATATTTTTAAATCTTCATTTCCGATCACTATCGTAACCGGTGTACTTTTTTGGTATCTCAGTTTAAACCTATGGATCTGGCTGATTCCGATTGGTTCACTTTTTTGGGGATGGCTCAAATATAAGGATGCAGCTTTAGCCTGGGGTGAGGATATTCTCCTTTTCAGAAGCCGACAATTATCTAAGTCAACGGCATATATAAAAAAGAAACGCGTGCAGGACGCCATTATATTTCAAAACGTTTTTCAACGATATAGAAATCTCTGTTCGGTACAAATTCATGTTGCGTCGGGAGATCGGGGTAAATCATTCATGGTAGATGACCTCGAATATGATGAAGGGATTCGGCTGTTGAATGCAGTTCGCAAAAACGGAATATCTGCTGAGAACCGGATTCCTGAAGAAACCCTGAATAAAATTCAGGTCCCGGGATGGATTTAAATTGCTAACATTGGTGGATGAGAAATCAAATCAGTTGAAATCAATTTCTATCATAAAATGTGATCCGTCCAACCTTTAAGTTGCTTTGATATTTGTATGATTGGCTGCTTATTTTACATTGATTTGCAGTTAATGAATAGAAGAAATTTCACTGAAATATTTATAACCGTACACATAGAACAAAATCATGAGACCTTACATACTCGCTGAAAGTAACTGGAAAGTGCTTCAAAAACAGTCGGTTGACCTGGCAGTGTTACCATGGGGTGCCACAGAAGCGCACAACTATCACCTTCCCTATGCTACCGATAATTATCAGGTAGAAGCATTGGCCGCAGAAGCCGGCAGATTAGCCTGGGAACAGAATGTAAAGGTGACCATTCTGCCGGCAATTCCTTTTGGCGTAAATACGGGTCAGTCCGACATCAAATTGGATATGAACCTCAATCCCAGTACTCAACTGGTGATACTTCGTGATCTGATTACTGTTTTGAACCGACAGGGGATAAAAAAACTTCTGGTACTGAACGGGCATGGCGGCAACAACTTCAAACCCCTGCTTCGGGAGCTTGGTTTGGAATTTCCGGAGATGTTCCTATCGCTTTGCAATTGGTTTCAGATCGCAAAAAATGAAGTCCGGTTTCAAGAGGACGGGGATCACGCTGATGAGATGGAAACAAGTTTGATGCTCTATCTCAAACCCGATCTTATTCGTCCACTGATTGAAGCCGGTGATGGAAGTGAAAAAAAATCTGTGATTACCGGTATCCGTGAGGGATGGGCTTGGGCAGAACGCGAATGGTCAAAAGTAACGGCCGACACCGGGATAGGTAACCCTAAACATGCGACTCAAGAAAAAGGTGAAGAGATTTTTCAGGTTGTCTCCCATAAATTGTCAGAACTCATCACAGAAATTGCCCATATGGATTTGGATAATAAGTACTCCGGGTGAAACTTACGATTCATAAACCGGCTCTTGCCCATCACTATACGCTTCAATAGGAAGACACGTACAGATCAGATTTCGATCTCCATAGGCATCATCCACCCGGCTAACCGCCGGCCAGAATTTGTTAAACCGCAGATTTGCTTCGGGAAAGACAGCTTTCTCACGAGAGTAGGGTCGATCCCAATCCGGATTCATAACCACGCGCATCGTATGCGGGGCATGTTTGAGGACATTCTCTTCACGATCCGCCGTCCCATCTTCAACCTCTCTGATTTCATTGCGAATGCCAATCATTGCATCACAAAATTTATCCAGTTCGGCTTTGGATTCACTCTCCGTAGGCTCAATCATCAACGTTCCGGGTACAGGGAATGACATCGTAGGTGCATGAAATCCATAATCCATCAATCGTTTGGCAATATCGACCGCTTCAACACCTACACTCTGCTTAAACCCTCTCAAATCAATAATAAACTCATGAGCACTTCGGTTACTTTTTCCGGTATATAAAATCGGATAATGATCTTTCAATCGATCTTTGATATAGTTCGCATTGAGAATGGCAATTTCCGTGGCTCTTTTAAGTCCATCAGCTCCCATCATCCTGATATATGCATGGGATATTGTTAGGATACTGGCACTCCCCCAGGGGGCTGACGCCACAGCGGGCATTGCATGCTCTCCGCCAATCGGAATCACATCATGACCGGGCAAAAAAGGTTTCAGTTTTTCAACAACACCGATCGGGCCCATTCCCGGCCCACCGCCGCCATGTGGGATACAGAATGTTTTGTGAAGGTTCAGATGACATACATCGGCTCCAATTGTGGCCGGGGAAGTCCATCCAATTTGTGCATTCATATTGGCACCATCCATGTAAACCAGCCCGCCATGTGTATGGATAATTTCGCAAATTTCGCGAATATCTTCTTCAAATACACCGTGCGTGGATGGATAAGTTACCATTAACGCAGCCAATCGATCACTATACTTTTCAGCCTTTTCTTTCAGATCATCCAGATCGATATTTCCTTTTTCATCACACTTTGTAACCACAACATCCATGCCCGCCATTACTGCACTCGCAGGATTGGTACCGTGTGCAGACGATGGAACAATCGTGACCACCCGTTTATGATCATTATTTGCAAGGTGATATCCTCGAATCGTCAATAAACCCGCATACTCCCCTTGAGCCCCCGAATTGGGTTGAAGAGATACTTTATCAAAGCCGGTGATTTCGGATAACCAACTGTCCAGCTCATTAAATAGTTGATGATACCCTTCTGCCTGATCTGTCGGCGCAAATGGGTGGATACTTCCAAATTCAGGCCATGTCAATGGGATCATTTCAGTCGTTGCATTGAGTTTCATAGTACACGATCCCAATGAAATCATCGAGTGTGTGAGATCCAGATCCCTGTTTTCCAGCTCCTTTAAATATCGAAGCATCTCATGCTCCGAGTGAAATTGATTAAAGACCGGATGATCCAGATAATCAGATTTTCTCGCTAATGCGTCCGGGTATTGAACTTGAACCTTTTGAGATTCTGCAATCACATCAAAACCCGATTGCTTATTAAGAGCCTCGGAAAAAATTGAAAGGACTTCCTCTACATCAGACAACGATTTGGTCTCATCAAATGAGACCCCGATAGCATCGGGCAAATATCTGAAATTTACAGAACGTGTTTCTGCTTTTTCTTTAACCCTTTTAATCTCATCGGTAGTGAGGCCCTTTATAGTGATCGTATCAAAAAAATGTTCATTTATAACATTCAGGCCCATCGATTTCAGTCCGGATGCGGTAAGCTTGGTTAAGCCATGAATTCTTGATGCAATTCGTTTGAGTCCGGCCGGACCATGATACACGGCATAAAATCCCGCGATTACAGCCAACAGAACCTGGGCTGTACAAATATTGGATGTCGCTTTTTCGCGCCGGATGTGCTGTTCACGGGTTTGAAGTGCCATTCTGTATGCAGCATTCCCCTCGGCATCTTTTGTGACACCGATAATACGTCCGGGGATCTGCCGTTTAAACTCCTCTTTTGTCGCAAAATATGCAGCATGAGGCCCGCCATATCCCATCGGCACGCCCAGCCTCTGTGTCGTTCCTACAACCACATCAGCTCCCATTTCACCGGGAGGTGTTATCAAAGTCAGGCTAAGCAGATCCGCAGCAACGGTTGTGTATAAATTATTCTCTTTTGCCGCGTCAATCAATCCTTTCAGATCTTTTACTATCCCAAATGTATCGGGGTATTGCAATAAGATTCCAAATAGATTTGGGTCCGTAACATCGAGGTCGGCGGGATTCCCAATCTGAATTTCTATATCAAGAGGTTCCATCCGGCTTCGTATCACCGCCATGGTCTGTGGATGACAATTTTCAGAAACAAAATATTTATTCGCAGATTTTCTTTTTGGCCCTTTTCTCTGGCTATACAACATCGAAATCGCTTCGGCTGCTGCAGTTCCCTCATCCAATAATGAGGCATTGGCAATTTCCATGCCTGTCAGATCCGTAACCATGGTTTGAAAATTAATCAGGGCTTCCAATCGGCCCTGTGCAATTTCTGCTTGATAGGGTGTATATGCAGTATACCATCCCGGATTTTCAAGGACATTCCGCAGAATCACATTCGGGGTAATTGTCTCATAGTACCCCATTCCAATAAAATTTTTGAAGATTTTATTCTTCAAAGAAATTTCTTTGATATTCTTTAAATATTCGGTTTCACTCAGTGCATCAGGAAGATTTAAGCTCTTTTTCAACCGGATCTTTTCCGGAACCGTCTCATTCATGAGTTGTTCAACGGAATCAGCACCAATCACTTCCAACATTTCCTGTACACTACTTTCATCCGGGCCAATGTGTCTGGATGAAAACTTCTCTTTTTCAAACTGAATATAATTGCTCATTTAAATAAAATAGATTGCTTTTGGGGTTCTATGATTGAACAATCCGTCGGGTGAAACTGTTCATATCACAGTTATTTTTCTGTTCATTTTTCAGCATTTCCTGAACCATCAAATATACATTTTTTTATCCGTTTTTGGCACCCTTCAATGAGGAAGAATCTCTACTATTTTATGAACCGAGAAAATGATGTGCAGAAAGAAGATAGGCATCCAATGAAGCATCTAACGGAATCACAGATCCAGACAAATTATCGGTTTTACACTTGTACCAATAGCTTTTCACACACTTTTTCTGAGAACACTTCTTCTGGATGGCCGTCATAAGAGAGAGTCATGCTATTATCAAACGACTCTATTGCCAAAATCTTCAATTGCAGATTCAGGGTGAACTCTTTGCTATTTAAAAATTTTAAAAACTCCTCTGAAGTGTGCCCCAGCGCCTTCACAACGACCTTTTCTCCGACTTTACATTCTGAAAGTTTTCGTAAGTCCATCGATTCAAAATGGCCGTTTTTATCCGGAATAGGTGACCCATGCGGATCATGTGTGGGAAAACCCAGCAGTTCATCCACCCTATTAAAAAATTCGGGTGACTTCAGATGTTCAATATGCTCCGCAATATGATGAACTTCATCCCAGCCAAAGCCCATTTTTTCAACCAGATACATTTCAGTTAGACGATGTTTTCGGATAATCAACGCGGCCTCTTTTTTACCGAGATCCGTGATTTGAAGAGGCTTATATTTCTCATATAAAATGAGCCCCATTTTGGCAAGTTTCTTGACCATACTGTTTACACTGGGTAAACTGACGTCCATACTTTTTGCCAAATCTGTTACATTAATCTCATCAACGTCGTTGGAAAGATTATAAAGAGCTTTGAGGTAATTTTCTATTGTTTGACTTGCCATCACTAAATATAAAAATATATATCGAAATATTTTATTAGAGCAATCAAACTTTTATATTTATATTATCTAATATATTAATCTATTAAATTATTCATCTATGGGAGAGACTTCCATCACAACCTGGTTTTTTGAGTTACATCCTCTTTGGCAGGCTTTTTTTGCCGGAATGATGTGTTGGTTTGCGACAGCCTTTGGATCTGCCGTCGTTTTCATAAATAAAGGTGTCAGCAGAAAATTTTTAGATACAGCATTGGGTTTTGCAGCCGGCATTATGATAGCGGCAACCATTTGGTCGCTCTTGGAACCTTCTATGGCGATGGCAGAAGGGTTGGGAATGATAAAATGGGTGCCTGCAACAACCGGCTTTTTAGTGGGTGCTTTATTTATCCGATTGGTAGATGCATACATCCCTCATCTTCATCTTGGACTCCCTAAAGATGCCGCAGAAGGCGTTAAAACCAAATGGCGAAGAGCAACACTTTTGGTGATGGCGATTACAATTCACAATATACCCGAAGGTTTGGCGGTTGGAGTTTTATTTGGTGCAGCAGCATCCGGCATTGATCCCACAGGCACCGCTTCAGTAATGGCTGCAATCACCCTGGCAATTGGTATCAGTATCCAAAATATACCTGAAGGGATGGCTATCTCTCTGCCGTTAAGAGGGGAAGGGGTATCTAAATTTCTAAGTTTTAACTACGGACAACTGTCCGGCCTGGTTGAACTTATTTTTGCAGTACTGGGAGCATTGGCCGTTATTTATGTCCAACCCATATTACCTTACGCTTTGGGATTTGCCGGTGGAGCGATGATATTTGTAGTTGTTGAAGAGCTCATTCCAACATCTCAACGCTCCGGCAATACAGACCTCGCCACACTCGGAACTGTCGTCGGTTTCTGCGTGATGATGGTTCTGGATGTTACACTTGGATAAGGGTTCAGGGATCACCTTGCATCCTTTACCTGCACTTTCCCTTGCCCGCTGTACCCTGCGTTTTCACTTTCTCTTGCTCGTTGTACCCTGTGTCTTCACCTTTCTTAGCACGCGGTACACTGCGTCCCATGATGAGACCTTTGCCCGGTATCCTGCACCTTGACCTGCTTTGAGATCGGGATTTGCACTGCGCTCTAACCCGAATTGATTTAAAGAAACTCCATTGTTTTTTAAATACGATTCCACCATATTGATTTTTAGCCGATACAATTTTCAAATCGATAGTAATCTTCTATATTAGGGCACTTGTAAATCAACCTGCAAAGAATATGGTCTCTACACTTACAACACTCGATTGGATTCTGGTTGCCTCTTATTTTGTGTTTGCACTCTCCATAGCACTCTACTTCTATAGCAGAGCCGGTAAAAACACAACCGAATTCTTTCTTTCGGGACGAAACATGCCGTGGTGGATTATCGGCACCAGTATGGTCGCTACAACTTTTGCCGCCGACACTCCTCTTGCAGTTACAGAAATGGTCGCACTGGATGGCATTGCCGGAAACTGGCTATGGTGGAACTTCCTGATGGGTGGAATGCTAACCGTCTTTTTCTTCGCACGGTTGTGGAGACGCAGTGGCGTTTTAACAGATGTTGAGTTTATCGAACTGCGATATAGCGGAAAAGAAGCTGCCTGGCTCCGGGGAATCAAAGCAATCTATTTTGGGCTGTTGATGAATATCATCATCCTGGGATGGGTGTCGCTGGCCATGGAAACCATTTTTAATATCTTATTTCCCGGCATGACCCTTTTTGGTCAAGAGTCCTTCACCTTTTTCGGAATTTATATAAGTGCACCTCTTCTTTTGGTAGGATTTCTCATCATCTTTGTTGGTTTCTTCTCTCTGATATCCGGATTGTGGGGCGTCGCAGTTACCGATATTTTCCAGTTTGCCATCGCTCTCGGCGGCACAATTGTTTTGGCAGTATATGCCGTCAATATCCCTGAAATTGGCGGAATTTCAGGACTGCAGGAAAAACTCCCTCCTGAAACATTTCAATTTTTACCTACGATTGGTCAGACCGCAGAAGGGTTCGCTGTACTCTCACTTAGTTTTGGTGCATTCGCGGCATACTTCGGTGTTCAATGGTGGTCGAGCTGGTATCCCGGCTCTGAACCCGGTGGCGGAGGATACGTTGCCCAGCGAATCATGAGCGCCAAGGATGAAAAGCACGCGCTATTTGCTACACTCTGGTTCAACATTGCGCACTACTGCCTGAGACCGTGGCCATGGATTATCGTTGCGCTGGTATCTCTGGTTCTCTACCCAAATCTGGAAGACTCCCGCGAAGGTTTTGTACTCGTAATGAGGGATGTACTCCCCCCGGGTTTACTTGGCCTACTGTTTGCCGCATTTTTAGCCGCTTTTACAAGCACCTTTGCGGCACACCTCAACTGGGGAACCTCCTATCTGGTCAATGATTTTTGGAGACGATTTATCAAATCAGATGGCGATGAAAAACACTATGTATTTGTATCCAGGATCATCACGTTTCTCCTTGCAATACTCGCATTTTTTGTCACGACACAGCTCGATAGTATTCGTCAGGCCTGGGGATTGGTCCTGACTGCTTCGGGCGGACTCGGACTGGTCTTGATTCTCAGATGGTACTGGTGGCGCATCAATGCATGGAGTGAACTGGCTGCTTCATTAACGCCTATTTTCCTTGTCATCCTTGTGATGCTGGGTGTACCGGTCCCCGGAATTGTAGATCCGTTTCCAATGAATCTATACTATGTAGTGGGGATCACAACGGCTGTTTGGTTAATCGTTACTTACATGACAAAACCCACGGAAACCGCTAAATTGACCTCTTTTTATCGCAGGGTAAGGCCGGGCGGACCCGGATGGAAACCTTTGGAAGCAGATAATCCGGATATCTCATCCGATGGCTCTCTTTTTCCGCTTTTGGGTAATTGGCTGGCAGGTGTAGTACTGGTTTACATGGCGCTTTTTGGGTTTGGACATTTCCTGTTTGGTAACTATCTCTATTTTACCATCTGTACAGTCACAGGACTCGTTGCATTGGGGTACCTATACTGGGATTTGAGTAAACGAGGCTTTGATACTATTATCGAGGTAGACGATCATGGCGAACATGTAGATGCTGTTGATATTGGCAGAACTCCTGAAAAGAAAGGCTAAAAAGCTCTCACCGTTTTTCTTCGTATATTATGGTCAAAGAGAAAACTTTGAATGGAGATCAAAAGATATCATATCGGATTAACTCAATGGGGTTATAAAGAGTGGAAAGGAACATTTTTTCGGGAGGATGCCAAACCTGAATTTTTTCTGAATCAATACTCATCCGTTTTCAACTCTGTAGAGGGGAATACAACCTTTTACAGAGTCCCATCCAAAGAGACGGTCATCAAGTGGGGTGATCAGGTACCCGATCATTTCAAATTCTGTTTTAAATTCCCGCAATCCATTACTCATTATAAACGGTTGAAGGATGTACATGATGAAGTCCTCTATTTTTTGGAACTTTTCAATCCAATACGCACCAAATTAGGGCCTTTTCATATTCAACTGAGCTCCCAATTCTCCTTTCAGGAATTTGAAAAGCTTGAAAAATTGATTGAGTTGTTGCCGAGTCATTTTCGTTATGCGGTTGAAGTGAGACATCCCGATTTTTATGACAAAGGCAAAAATGAGAGAGCCTATGAACAGCTATTGAAAAGCTACCATGTGAATCGGGTAGTTTTTGATACCCGGCGTCTGCACAGCTTGAAAAAAGAGGATCAAACGATTAAAGAGGCACAGCAAAAAAAACCTCAGACGCCGGTTCGATTCCACTCCACTGCCGACCATCCATTCATCCGTTTTGTAGGTGCCAATGATGTCTTGAATAATGAAGCGTATCTTAAAGAGTGGGCTATTATTATTGCAGATTGGATTAAGGATGGAAAACATCCCTACATGTTTATCCATGCACCGAATACTCTCTATGCACCGGTCCTGGCAAGATATTTTCATCGTGAACTTTCCCATTTGATTGATGTAAACCCACTGCCTGTTTTCCCCATAGACAGGGAAGAGAAACAACTGGGGCTATTTTAATATATTTTTGAATTTGAACGGATCCGATAATTATATGCGTTAATGTTACTTCCATTAACTTCACATCTCGAATACCAATCTTTTTATTACTCAAGTGACACCCGGTTGTTCATTTTGTTGTTTTTGAACCTCCTGAATCAGCGAAATTCATGAACTGAATCAACAAATTGCTTATCTTTCAAAGATTGAACACTTTTTTATATAATCATGTCTCAAACCGAATCTGCAATACAACCCGATACAATTTTAAAAGAAGCGAATAAACGTCGCACATTTGCCATAATCTCACATCCGGATGCCGGGAAGACTACACTGACAGAGAAGTTGCTTCTTTACGGTGGAGCCATCCACGAAGCCGGATCCATTCGACAGAGAAAAGCTGCCCGATACGCTGCTTCCGACTGGATGGCTATTGAAAAGGAGCGCGGTATTTCGGTGACTTCTTCCGTGCTTCGGTTTGAAAAAGATGGAATCAAGTACAACCTGCTGGATACTCCCGGCCACAAAGATTTTTCAGAAGACACACTTCGAACATTGGTTGCCGCCGATTCCGGTTTGATGGTTATTGACGTTGCCAAAGGGGTTGAAGAGCAGACAGAAAAATTATTTGAAGTCTGTAAATTGCGCCAGGTACCGGTTATCACATTTGTTAATAAATGTGACAGGCCCGGGATGGATCCCCTTGAAGTACTTTCCAATATTGAAAGCCGCCTCGGTATCGAAGCCATTCCGGCAAACTGGCCGGTTGGATATGGGCCCAAATTTCAAGGCATATATGACCTGATCGGCAAGGAGCTCCATCTCTATATCAAGAACAAACATGGAGCAAAAAAGGCGGAGGCAGAGATCTTTTCGCTGGAAGAGGGCCTGGCCGAAAGCACCCTTTCCGAATCTGAAAAAAATGATCTCATGGATGAGATCCTCTTGATTGACGACATGTATAGTAATATGGATAAAGATGCCTTTAAAAAAGGCACTGTATCTCCTGTATTCTTTGGATCCGCTCTGAACAATTTCGGCTTGGATGTGTTTTTAAATTATTTCAGAGACCTGGCGCCTTCACCCCAGCCTTATTTAAATGCGGATGGTGAAACTCATAATCTGGATCAACCGTTTAGCGGATTTATTTTTAAACTTCAGGCAAATATGAATCCGGATCACCGGGATTGTGCTGCTTTTGTTCGGGTCACTTCCGGAAAATTTAAACGAGGTTTAGACGTAACTCATGCCGGAACAGGAAAAAAGGTAAAACTTTCAACTCCACATACGCTGATGGGAGATGAGCGCCTTATTCTGGAAGAGGCCTACCCCGGTGATATTGTTTCCCTGTTTAATCCCGGTTTCTTTAGGATCGGCTCTACACTTCATTCCACTAAACCGGTTACATTTAATGTGATTCCGCTTTTCACACCGGAACACTTTATGAAAGTCTCAACTAAAGATCCGTTTAAGAGAAAACAGCTTCGTGAAGGTTTAAAACAGCTCTCTGAAGAGGGAGTGGTTCATGTTTTTGAAGTGCCCAATGGAGTGGGCAATGAATTACTTCTCGGAACAGTCGGTGCACTTCAGTTTGAGGTGGTCACACATCGGATGCTGGAGGAGTACAGCGTTGAACTTTATCAGCAACCGGTTACATATCATGCAGCCCGGTGGCTTCCGAATGAAAGCAGTGAAATCACAAAAAAATTAGAGCACAGCTATTCTACTCACATCACCAAAGATATGGAAGGGAATCCCATTGTGTTATTTGAAAGTGCTTATGCATTATCACAGGCTGAAGAAAAAGTGGGAGCCGGTAATCTGTTTAAATATAAACAGGATTAAAATTTCACTGATTTACAATCCAAAATAATCCTTTTTACTTGGTACAGATCGTTTTGAAATATGGATTATTCTCTGTTTTTTGAAACAGATTTTTTTAAATGGAGTTATAGATGCAAATGAATTGTTTACGGATCCTAAGTGCACTTTTAATAACACAATAATCCCAATCATGAATCGATTTTCTCTTTTTTTTATTGCTCTGCTCTTCCTATTCATGCTTAACCCACTTCAATCTCACAGCTCTAATCATAATTCTGCATCGGATTTAAACCCGGCTTTCACTATTTATGATAATATTCAATCCAATAATATAAATGTTTCAGATTCCCTTGTTTGGGATCGGCCTCGATTTAATGAACGTGAACAAGAACGTGAATACCTGGTTCAGACCGGTATTATTGGACAAGGTATTACAGACCCCAATGTGATCGATGCGATGCTTCAGGTGCCCAGGCATAAATTTATACCCGAGGAATATCAGCGTCAGGCTTATCTAAATATCCCTCTTCCCATTGGGCATGACCAAACCGTATCACAGCCATACATTGTAGCACTAATGGCTGAAATGCTGGAAATCAAACCCGGTGATAAAGTCCTCGAAATAGGCACCGGTAGCGGATATCATGCTGCTGTATTATCTGAACTTACCCCATATATATATACTATTGAAATTGTTGAACCGCTTGGTTTACGAGCAGCGAAACTTTATGATGATCTCGGATACCATACTATAGAAACCAGAATTGGTGATGGGTATAACGGATGGGAAGAACATGCTCCATTTGACAAAATTATAGTAACTGCAGCCGCTGATAATATCCCACAACCTCTGATTGACCAATTGGGTCCGGGCGGTATTATTGCCATTCCGGTTGGGGGACAAGATCAAACTCAGGTATTGACCCGGCTAATTAAAGATAAGGAAGGAAATCTGCGAACCGAACGGGTACTGCCTGTCAGGTTTGTACCTCTTACCCGAAATAATGAACAATAACTGAAACATTCAGTTACTTAATCATTGTTAATTTTCTGGTATATATTCCATCTGCCGTAACCAATCTGGCGATGTAAATACCACTGCTCAGCCCTCTTGCATCCCACACAAATTTGTAGTTACCGGCTTGCAGATTGTCATTGACCAGAACTGCCACTCTTCTGCCAATCATATCGTAAACTTCCAGTCGTACAACTCCGGGAATAGGCAGATCAAACTCCAGGGTAGTCGTTGGATTAAATGGATTCGGATAGTTTTGATGGAAGTCAAACTCTCTTTCAAGTCCGAAATTATCACCTTCGGGACTAATAAAAAGGGTAAAATCAGCATGGGAATCTTTTCCGCTTGTTGTAATCTTACCACTGCTGTTTGATCTTTCAACGTTTTTCCCTTTCATGTGAGCCATTGAGACTCTTATGGAATCCCCTTCCGTTAAATTGAATTTTTCCCCAGTCAGATTATTCACCAACTCCATTGCCCAATCGTCAGGGATATTTTTAAAATTCTTCATTTTCAACCAGATACTTCCTGTTATTGCACTGCCTTCGTTATATCCATTTAGCTCCAGCGGTATCTCAAGTGTGCGGCCAAATCGACCCGGGAGATTATTAACTGCCAACCGTTCATTGTTATCTACTCTTGAATAAAACTCTAAATACTCTGTGACATCTGCCGGCGGCAATAACTTTCTTGCATCCCGGCGATCCAGTCCCATAAGTCCATCTTCAGTAAATGAAAAGTACAATGTTGATTTGAGATGATCTCTATAGTACGCTTCTATACTGATTGAAGGTTCATTATTTGCAGTCTTTTCCTTACCTACAAATCCTGCACCTGCATTCAGTGTCTTTGCATCACGACTTACAACCAGATCCGCAGTTTCATCGATAGCTTTCACCCAAAATCCCTGGAATGGGGCGATCACGCCGTCAGTAATATCCCCGGCCGAGCCATTCCACGTTGCATATTGATTGGTATTCGGATCCCATACATAGATGGATGGTTCGATAGCTGTTTTCGTCCAGGATGGATCACTCCAATCGATACTTGCGCCAAATGGATTCCCCACTAAATTCCAGCCCTGATCGCCGTCTTCGTTGTAGGTTACACCCATACTAACCTCACCGGCTGTTCCTTCATTTTCCTGTCCGTTTACTATTAAAGTATAGGGCAGGCTATCGTTGTATCGGGTATCACCGACAACATCTCCAAACATATAGACTTGATACCCTCTTCCGGGTACAACGGTATCGGTAATATTACCGGGTGCACGCCATCGCTGATTGTCTGTGCCAACATACGTTTCATCATACCACATCACATTTGGCTGCAACGGTTCGGAATCCGTCAAAGATGCGCCGGTAAATCCTTGTGTGATAACCTCACTCAGGAAGTTATCAAAACTTACATTCAGTGGAGTAGCAAGCATTCGGTATCCTGCATTCCCGCTAATCTGCAATTCATAAGTGAGCTCCCCGGATGTGATATCTTTGGTGTTGGCAATCAGTGAAATGCCATCACCCATGATCAATGCACCAGAATCTAAATAAAGAGTCCCGTTTACCCGCCTTGACGTTGAAGATCGAACTCCGTTGGCATTGTTTATTCGTAAATCATTCAACTCCTGAGGCAATCCATTTCCGGTTACTTGTGATGATGCACCATTGTATGTATAGTTTGCATTATCCTGAAACGTACGAGTGCTCGTCCGTATATTTCCTGTGGATCCTGAAGATACAATACCTGCGGGAGAACCAATCACCAGGCTCCCGGCAGTTTCCAATAAAAACGTGCCGGTTCCGGTAACATGATTTGTTCCGGGAAGAGCCAAAGTACCGGTACTCACAACAGTCAGCGTGCCGGGTGATGTTAAAGTAAAAGTTGTGAAATTCAAGGTAATGGTATGTCCGCCGCCAATGATGATTTCATCTTCAGCTTTTGGAGCCCGCCCTGCAGCAGCACCGGCATGTGAAACGGTAGACCAATTAGACGGTACATCCCAATTTCCAGTAGCTCGGCTATAGTAGGTTCCAACCACTACTGTTGCTACAAAATCCTGGCCGGATACATTTGGAGTACCCGAGAAGTTATTATTCACCGTGATTGAAGTCGGATTAAATGTATAACCGTCCGGTGTAGGCGTAACCGTCACCGACTTATTTCCGGTAGGTAATCCTGTAAACTGGTAAAAACCGGAACCGTTCGTCGTTACCGTTTGAGTGTGATCACCCGATGCAACAACCGATACTCCGGCTACCGGATTACTGCTTTGATCCAGAATAGTACCACTGATGGTTCTGGAACCTGTTGGTGCACCCACAAAATCTTGATTCGTGACATCATCATTTACATTATTCACTGCAATTGAAGTGGGTGTATATGTAAAAGACCCTACTGTAGGTGTAACGGTTACATCGGCACCCAATGCAACATCAGTAAATGTGTATACCCCGGATGCATTGGTCAATACAGTTTGGCTGTGCCCACCCGTTGCAACTACCTCGGCATCCGGTATGGGATTCGTTCCATCCGTAATGGTACCACTAATAGAAAACGTCCCAGCAGTCCCGGTAAAATCTTGATTGGTGATATCGCCGGTGATAGGCCCCGGAATCGTCCTGGTAGCCGGATCAAATGTATAGCCGGCAAGTTCCGGAGTGATGGTCACATTTTCAGTCCCCCATTCAATACCTGTAATACTATACACCCCGCTTGCATTTGTAGTTGTATTGGATGAGTATCCACCGGATGCCGTGACCTGAACACCTGAAACCGGATTATTCTCACTATCGAGAATAGTCCCTGAAATTGAATACGTGGATGCAGATAGGATATTAAAACTGTTTGATACGTCATTTGCCATATCCGTTGCTGTCGCTACCAATGTATACCCGTTTCCGATATTGTCAATAGAGAGATTGTTAAATGTAGCAATACCATCCACTGCTGTTACCGTGGTCGTACCGCTCAACGTTGCACTTGAGGTGGGATCATTTTGAATGGCCATCGTCACTTCTGTACTGCTGTCTCCGGCAACAAGATTTGCATTTCTGTCCAAAATGCGAACCGTAACGGCCGGTGTAATGACCTCCTCCTGTACAGTATTGGTTGGCTGTTGCACAAATTCGACCTCAACCCCCCCCTCAACGGCAGCAGGTTCTGTACCCCAGACCAATTTTCCTTTGTAGTAAACATTTATATCTTGAAAATTGGCATAGCTTGTAACCGCTGCATCGAAAGAGTAGTCGTCGGATTGATCAAAAATCCCCCAATTCTGTTCATTAATTCTACCCTCAATGATTCCGGTATTCGCATTGTTTGGCAGGAAATTGGCCGTTACTCCATCACTACCCTGGCCCACAGATACAACTGCATCCGGTGAGATAAACAGGCCCATGTAAAACTCATTCTCTATCGTACCGGTCGCACCGCTGATATATTGAGTCCCAATCGGAGCATTTTCGGGAGTGTATATATTATTCCCGGCGGGTTCGGATGTGTACCAATATCGTACTTCCAGTTCATCCAGGCTTAGATCCACACCACTTTCATTCGTAATTCGAAATCCAAACCGTATTACATTGGAATTGGTTATCGTTTCAATTGCTCTGTATTCAAGCCGAACCGTGCCAAAATCAGGGTCCGGCTGAATCACTTCAAACGGATTCGTTGTTTGGGAAGTTAATGAGGTAGCACTAAAGGTTACTTCATACCCTGTATCCGTAGTTCCTATTTTAAGATTGTTAAATACGGCTTCACCACTTGCATTACTGGTCACAATCGTTGTACTTCCGGCACCAAAACTGTTTTTGTTCAAAGCAGCGGTAACGTCCACACCGGATTTTGGATTTCCGTGAACATCCACTACCAGTACCACCGGATTTGGAGAAATGGCAACACCGGCTGTGGATGTCCCGGGCTGAGTGGTTATACTCATTGAATTTGCGGCCGCGGCAGTAACATTAAAATTATTGGTATTAATATCAGCGACACCAGCAGCATTTGCATTAAAAATGATCTGATAAGCGGTAGCAGCTGTTGTAATAACCAAATTACTGAACTCAGCCACTCCAGTTGCATTTGAAGCAATCGTGTAAGTGCCGGAATTAAAACTATTTTTATTCAGTGATACCGTAATGTCAATATTCGGTACCGGGTTATTAAAAGCATCGACAATGGTTACTGTGGGGGGGCCCTGTACAGTGTTCCCGGCAACTGTATTGTTGGGCTGAATGGTTACACTCATCGAGGCAGGATCAGAGACTAACACATTAAAATTGTTAGAAAATACATTGGCTACACCAGTTTGATCTGCATTAAATGTGATCTGGTAGTCCGTTCCGGCCGCCTCAATGACTAAATCACTAAACACAGCAACTCCGGAAGCATTGGTCGGAACCGTTAATGTACCGGAAGCGAAACTGTTCTCATTCAATGAAACCGTCACATTGACACCCACGATCGGATTATCTAAACCATCAAGAAGGGTAATAGATGGTGAAGGAGTTATAACATCACCCGCTACGGTTTGAGTGGGTTGCTGAGTCACGGTCATAGATCCGCCTGATGTTACAACATTGAATAAATTAGATATCGCATTACTGACTGCACCTGCAGCAGCGTCAAAAGTCAGTTGATAACCGGTATCCGGTGTATTTATCTGAAGATCATTAAATGTGGCCACACCTGAAGCATTGGTTGCTTTTGTAAGTGTTCCTGCATCAAATGCATAGGTGTTACCGGTCTCAGATACAGTAACATTCACTCCCGAAACCGGGTTGCTGTATGCATCTGTTACTGTGACCGTTGGGGGTCCTGCAATAACACCTCCGGCTACAGATTCTCCCGGCTGAGTAGTAATGGCCATATTTGAAGCTGCTGCTGCATTCACATTAAACACCGATGAATTTAAATCATCCACACCAACAGCGTCAGCATTAAAAGTGATAATATAGTTTGTCGCAGCTGTATTAATAATCAGATCAGAAAATGTAGCCACACCTGAAGAGTTTGTAGCCACAGTAGTAGTACCGGATGCAAAACTGTTCTTATCCAATGATGCAGTCACATTCACACCGGGTGTTGGGTTCCCAAAAGCATCCACGAGTGTTACGGCAGGAGCAGGAGAAATCGCTGATCCGGCAGTTACGGTGGTCGGCTGTTGAGTAATGCTCATATCATCTGTAGCAGCAGCACTCACCGTGAATCCACCGGACGTTCTATTTGTGACCAAAGGAGCATCCGCATCGAAAGTCATTTGATAGCCGCTATCTGCAGTGTTAATTTTGAGATTGTCAAAAACTGCCAGACCACTTGCGTTTGACGTGAGGATGGCTGTGCTTCCTCCTGCAAAATTGTTTTTGTTTAACGTAACCGTTACTTGGACATTGGCAACCGGATTCCCCAATGCATCTTCAAGTTTCACAGTAGGTGCCGGAGACAGTGTTGTACCCGCTGTTGATGCTGTCGGTTGCTGAGTGATGATCATATTTTCTGCTTCAGCTCCCCCTTCCGGCGGTGTCCCCCAAACCAGACTTCCTTGATGATAAACGGTTATTTTTTGGTAATCAGCAAAAGCGGTAAATGCAGGATCCCATGAATAGTGTAGAGATTGGTCATAGGCAGCAAAACCATCGTCATTGATCCGGCTTTGTATCTCACCGCTATCGGTACCGTTCGGGAAATTATTTGGGCCGGTTCCTCCTTTCCATCCCGGCAACTCAGCCCCGGAAGTAAACCCAACCTCCAGATATCTCTCACCTCCCACAGATCCAAAATTACCCGTCACATTCGCTGTACCTACTTGTGCCCAATCTGTGTTGTAAACATCCAATCCGGGGGGATCAGAAACAAACCAATACCGGATGGTAATATCTGTGAAGTTCAGTGTTACATCTCCATCATTAAACAGAATCATATGGGGCCGAATATCTCCATTTTGATTCGTCTGATTGTTTTTATACTGTAATTTCAAACTTACTCCGGGTGTCGGCTCCGGATTGAAGTTGGCAGTAATATCTTTATCACCATCCATTAAAATGGTATCTGTTGCATTGCTTGAACTGAGATCCCCTGTCCAGCTTGTAAACTCCCAGCCGGCATCCGGGATGGCTTCAATATTTAGAGTAGTCCCCGATGAAACACTGACAGGAGTGGAATAGGGTGAATTGTCTACTTCCGCTGAACCGTCACCTGAGAAAAAGATAGTTAAGGTGTATGTTACCAGTGTACCTGTAAAATCCTGAGTAGTAACGTTACTGTTTACCGGGCCGGTGACAGACCGATTGGCCGGTGAAAATGTGTACTCAGAAAGAGACGGAGTGATTGTAATATTTTGAGAACCGTCAGCAACACCGGTTAATGTGTAAACTCCGGATGCATTTGTGGTCACCGTCTGAGAATGTCCACCGGTTGCCTGCACACTCACATTTTCGAGTGGATTCGTTCCATCTGTAATGGTACCCGATATTGTAAATGTTTGCGGATCAAAGGTTACATTTGCAGTGCCTAACACATCCCCGGAATTATTGGTACCCAGATAACCGGTTACTGTGACGGACCCTACTGTAGTTGATGTCAGTGTTGCGGTTGCCTGTCCGCTTCCGTTCGTTGACCAAGGCCCTGAGCTCAGAGTCCCTGTACCTGATGTGATTTCAAAAAATACATCTTCCCCGGCCCCTAATACGGTATTTTCAGAATCCCGAACGGTGATCGTCAATGTAGACGAATCCACTCCATTTGCTTCAATCCCTGACGTTGGATTCGCTGAAATAGTAGAATTTGTCGCGTCCGGCGGCAACACTTCAGAAGCAGTCGTCAGATTAATGGTATTTGAATTGACACTGGTTCCGCCCGGACCAACAGCCCTCACTCGATAGTAGTAAGTCGTTTCAGCGGATAGTCCCGACACAGAAGTCGATGTCCCGGTTCCAACACTTAAATTTTCATATCCGGATACAAATGTGGAAAAATCTGAACTCGTAGAAACATCCAGCCGGTAATCTGTGACGCCGGATGAAGAAGATGCATTCCAGTTTGCAGTGAAACTCAATGCCCCTACACTGCTGGCTGCCTGAGCAACCGGAGCTATCGGAGCAAATCCAACTGTTGCTGTTCCGAGGGATGATCCGGTGTTGTTCGTTCCCAAATAACCGGTAACAACCACATTACTGTTGGAGGTTGTAGATGTAAGTGTTGCGGTTGCTTGTCCACTGCCATTTGTTGTCCATGGACCGGCACTTAAAGTTCCTGTACCTGATGTAATCTCAAAAAAGAGATCTACATCAGCTCCCATTACTGCATTGTTTCCATCTCTGACAGTTATGGTTAATGTGGATGAGTCTGTTCCATTAGGAAGCACATTTGTTGTTGGATTTGCTGCTATAGTTGAATTAGTAGCGTTTGGTGGAGACCACGAAAAAATAACCTGTCCATTGCCACCGACTCCTCCAACCCCATTAGTTCCCCGTCCACCACCGGCACCGCCACCGGGTACTCC
>TARA_R100001143_G_C3360981_1_pt1 | contig 22507 bp, 13 predicted proteins | sample TARA_R100001143 | Tara Oceans TARA_R100001143 (sample SAMEA2621300) | marine metagenome | biome: marine biome (ENVO:00000447); feature: mesopelagic zone (ENVO:00000213); material: "saline water (ENVO:00002010), including plankton (ENVO:xxxxxxxx)" | depth 800 m | reverse complement strand
GCGGCTGCTTTTGGAACTGCCGGTATTTTCACTATTGTTGTATTTGGTCTTTTTAGTAAAATAGGCGATAAAATTGCCGCCGCATCTACTCTTTTCGTTTCGATGACAGTCTGGCTCACCGCCACTTTTGTTTTTGAACTGCCATGGGCCTTTCTGCTCTCCTTGATATGTGCTATATCAACATTCCTCATCGTATCAACTGTCGAAAAACTTCAATCCTGACTAGATTTGCACTACAAAACTCATCACTCATCACTCATCACTCAAAACTAAACACTCAAAACTCAAAACTCAAAACTAAACACTCCCCGTCCTTAAGCATATTCCCGAACGTCCGCCATATCCACCATTAAATCAAACAGGTCTGTATTTCGTACAAATGCCGGGATCCGATCACTTCCGGGACCCCATGCCGCGAGTTCCACATAATCAGAAGTATGAGTGGTAGATATGAAGTAGATTCCGTTATAATTTGCCAGAATTCCCGAGAACACTCCTTCTTTGCCGGATCGGTTTCGAAAGGGAGCCCTAAACTCTCCGGTCAATGATTTATATGCCATAATCGCCTCTTCTTCAGTTATTCGCGTGCTGGAAGCATACTCTATCAATTCCCGAACGCGATTGACTGTAACGTGAGCCGGCACTCCGGTATCATCCCATGAGATCCCGAGCTGATCATGAATCCATTCAAAGCTGTGTTTATACTCTTTAATAGTATCCAGCATGCGTGGTGAGTTTGAATACCCCGAACCATATGCGCCCAAACCCGGATTTGCATTTCCATGATCTGTCGTAAGGATGACCAGCGTATCTTCTCTGCCCTCGGTAAAATCCATTACCGTTTTAACCGCATCATCAAATGCAATCTGGTCATATATCAGTCCGGACGGACAGTTTCCATGAGCGGCGTGATCTACTCGCCCTCCTTCGATCTGTAGTATAAACCCATTTTGATGCTGATCAAGCCTTTGTAAGGCAGCGTCGGTTAACTCCGCCAGGGTTGGGACTCTCTCTTGAAGTTCAGGGAGTGATCTTTGATCCACGCTATAAGGCAGATGCGAATTATAAAATGTACCTAATATTTTCCCTTCCAGTGATGCCTGCAAGAGCTCCGTTTTATTCTTTACAACGGTATACCCTTTTTGCTCAAAATCACTAAACAGATCCCTTCCATCACTGCGGCTATCCGGTGAAAATTGACTTTCGCCGCCACCCAGCAATAGATCATATTCTCTGTCATAATATTGTACGGCGATCTCCTCCTCCATCCCCCTTTGCGGGACATTTGCAGAAAATCCGGCCGGTGTCGCGTGAGTTATGCGCGCGGTAGACACAAGGCCGGTTGCTTTTCCGGCGTCTTTAAATATTTTATGGATAGGCTTATACGGCTCATCATTCGGGCCCCAATTTATTCCGCCGTTATTAATTCTCTTACCACATCCCCAGGAGGAAGCCGCTGCGGCAGAATCGGTGACGATTGAATTGAGGGCCGCCATATCCATCAACCCTCTGTGATAATCCTTATCAGATTCATAGAGCTGTATCCAGTGAGTTTTTTCACCCATTTCAGACTGCTTAACCAGATCTGCAAGTGCCAAAGTCCCGGAACTCATACCATCGCTCACCAGAAAAATGACATTTTTGGCATCCCCAATGTCTGATTTTTTTTGAGCTTTTTTCATCGCACCGCCTAAAATACCGCTGCCAATTGCTGCCGTTGAAAGAGCGCCCGTTTTTAGAAAATCACGTCTGCTGAAGTTTTTTGAACTCATAAAATCTTTGATTTGGGTTTTAATATGAATAGATCAAAAATCATATCCACAGAATAGTGAAAAGATATTAAGGAATCATTAATTGAAAGGTAAAAGAATTCGATATTAGCCGGTATCAATGATCTAATTAAGATAGATCCAAAGATTAAACTGTTTTCAATTCGCTTTCTTATATTATACTTAATTAAAAACATTATGACTGTTCAGAAATCATAAATTTATTTCCTACCGATAATCCGTTTATGGGTCATTCTTGCGGGAATGATTCAAAAACCTAAAATTGAAATTCTATCATGAATATATCACATTTTCTTTTTTACCCTTTACAGAAAAAGGTTCTGCTCCCTATTTCTGTACTGCTTTTTATTTCGATATTAATTCTGCCGAATCAGCTAATCGCTCAGAGTGGTGTAACACCGGAGCAGATTGCAGAGATGACTTCTGTAACAAGTTCAGTTATTTCTGAAGATGGTAATTACATTGCCTATACAGTAAGTGTACCGGCTGATCCGTATGAAGCAAATACTTCTAACCGTACTGAACTCTATTTACTGGATGTGGCAGAAGGAACTACCCGCCCTTATTACACCTCAAGCTCGGTTGGGTCGCTGGATTTTCGGCCCGGAACCCATACGATTTCATTTTTAACACAGAGAGCCGGCGACTCCGCAAGATCTCTATATGAATTACCGGTCGATGGTGGTGAAGCTGTAAAGCTATTTAGTTTTGAACGTAATATTATTTCCTATACCTGGCATAATGATGGAAATCATATTGCTTTCATGGCCACAGATGCGCCGGAGACTTCTGATTCTTCACTTCCATATCAGGCAGACGTTTATGAAGAAAATCAAACTTATAGACGGGGTTTTATAACAAATGTAGCCCGGGCCGGACACACCCCGCATCGCTTACCTGTGGAGGGTTCAGTATATATGATTGAATGGAGCCCGGATGGCAGTCAACTCGCAATCTCAGCCGCCCCGACACCGACTGTGGATGATTCTTATATGGCCCAGCAAGTATTTGTGCTTGACTATAGTACCCGGGAAATTGTTGCAGAGGTTAATAACCGAGGTAAAATAGGTCAGATTGTATGGAGCCCCGACGGCCAGCGATTGGCTTTGCGTGCCGGGGCAAATATTAATGATCCCATCGATGGCCGAATCCTGATTGTTTCGGCACGTGGCGGAGTTCCGCAGATCATCGATGAAAATTTTGAAGGTAAATATGAGCAGATCGTTTGGGAAGAAGAGAATAGAATTCACTTTTTAGCCAGCGAAAGCACTTCATCCCTATTTGGTTCTATTAACATCAATGGCGGTGACAAACAGACACTTTTTTATGGTGATGAACATGCCATCAGTTCTTTCTCCAGAGACTCAACCGGAGCCCTCGCATTTGTTGCCAGTACACCCTCTCATCCAAATGAAGTCTATTATCTGTCGCCCGGATCCGCCCCGGAGAGATTAACTTATAATAACTCCTGGATCAACGGCGTCGAATTGGGCCGGCAGGAAGTCATAACCTATCAAACCAGGGATGGTCAATATTCCATTGACGGGGTACTCATTTACCCGGTCGGTTATGATGGCGCAACTCCCGTTCCGATGATTACAGTGGTTCATGGCGGGCCTGAGGCGCATTACAGTAATGGATGGCTGACCTCCTATTCAACACCCGGCCAAATGGCCGCATCGAAAGGATATGCCGTATTCTATCCAAATTATCGTGGAAGTACCGGCCGTGGAATCGATTTTGTATTTAGCAGTCAGGCCGACCTCGCCGGTAAAGAGTATGATGATATCGTTGATGGTATCGACTACCTGATTGACCGGGGCATTGCTGACACAGACCGAATAGGTGTTACGGGAGGATCTTATGGAGGATATGCATCGGCCTGGATGAGCACTTACTATTCAGATCGTTTTGCAGCGGCTGTAATGTTTGTCGGCATCAGTAATAATCTTTCATTTTGGGGAACCAGCGACATTCCGAATGAACTCTATCTGGTTCACTCTCGCGAGAGAATGTGGCAATCAGATGAAATGTGGATGAATTATTTAAAAAGAAGTCCCGTGTATTGGATCAGCAGAGCCCAAACTCCCATTTTGATCATGCACGGTGCCGCGGATACAAGAGTGCATCCGGCTCAATCATTGGAGCTCTACAGGCACTTAAAAGTACGTAAACCGGAGGTTCCTGCCCGTTTAGTCTGGTATCCGGGCGAAGGACATGGCAATAGCCGAGCCTCTGCCAAATATGATTATAACCTTAGAATGCTGGAGTGGTTTGACACTTATCTGATGACCGGCGACTCCTCTGCTGAAATGCCGCATTGGGATGCCCCGATTCCGGATAGGAATTAACTAATTATTCGATTATCAACGAAAAGGCCGATCCTGAATCGGCCTTTTTTATTAGTGTAAGTTCAGTATTCAATTTTTCTACAGCAAACTGCCGGGCTAAATCCCCTCTTTTGAAGTCATTTGATATCATTACACCTGCTTAAGGAGTGATAATGGATCTTAATCAGGATATTCAGGTGTATCATTGAAATTATTGACACAAACTCTCCTGGGCGTCAAATGTTTAAGTCACATTCTGTACATTTCAGTGACTAATCACTCTTATTTATTATGAAACGAAACAAACCTATTTCAGCTCACGGTAAACCCGTTGGCCAACCGAAAAAAAGATGGCTCTTCGCGGGCATAACCCTTGTACTTTTCATTATTTCGCTGATTGCCCTCTTTTATATTGCTGAAAATAGTGCTGAAAATAAGCTGCTGGAATTGGTAAACCGTGAGCTCTCTCCAAATTCTGAAATGGTGATTGACGATTTTTCAATTTCACTTCTGCCTTTAGGGCTCACCATTAAAAATATTACTCTGTTAAATCATTCCACTGCCGATCCGCTCTCCCGGGTAAAACCGACCGATGCCATTCGTAGCTTATCCATTGAAGAGGTCTCGGTATCCGGAATTAACATCCTCTCATTGCTCCGCAGAGAACATATAAAATTGAAGAGATTTAATCTTCATGGTGTGCATTTAGAAGCTTTTCAACCGGACTCGATCTTCATTTCTGACTCTGCAATGATGAGAGACCCCTTGCCAATAACCATATCAGATATTCAATTTTCTGAACTGAATCTGAAGCTTTTCGAATCTCCGCTATCAGATTCAACCACTACAGAGGTCCAAAATTTAAACGGTACTATCATGAGTTTAAATCTCTCTGATATTACTAAGTTTAACGACTCTACATTTGAGGTAATTGATATTTCAGCGGATCATTTTAATCACTTCACAGAGAATGGGTACTATGAAGCATCCCTTGATTCCTTCAGGCTAAATACGATAACTGATCAAGTTTCATTTAGCCAATTCCATCTGAGGCCTCTATTGAATGCATATGAGATGGCATTAGACCTTGGGTATCCGATCGATAACTATGATTTTAAAATACCAACCTTTAAAATTGATCAGATGGATTTAAATAGCTGGATTGAAGATGGTGAATTAACTGCCGGTAAGATTACCCTCAGCGAACCTGATATTTTAATAAGCAGGGATAAATCGCTGCCCAGAAGAGAACGGGAAGACCGGGATCTCCCCCATCTACTGTTCAAAAATTTGCCTTATTCTGTAAATATTGACACTATTTTGACTGAAAATGGCATTCTACGATATCAAGAGGAGTTTGCTGTTGAAAACAGGGCCGGGGGTATAACGTTCACCGAGATTGATATATCCCTCTATTCATTGGAAAACCGTTCATCAGAACCGATTTATGGAGAAGCAACCGCACTATTTATGAATCAATCTGATTTTGACCTGAACGTTATGTTCTCATTAGATGATAATGGCAGTCACACCGTGTCCGGCAACCTTTATCAACTCGATTTAACAACAATGAATACGACCTTTGAAAATCTGGTCCTGATCCATTTAGATTCCGGAGTGATACAGCAACTCAATTTTCGATTTGATGCAAATGATGACCGGGCATTTGGAGAGCTGCTGTTTATATACAGTGATTTGAATTTACGATTTATAGATGCTGAGCAAAAAACTGAGCGAGGATGGAATCGTGTTCGATCATTTATTGCGAATACATTCGTTATCCGGTCCGACAATTCAGCCGATGATCCTCGATCCGGTGAAATAGAGTTTGATCGCGACAAAGAACGATCTATTTTTAATTTCTGGGTCAGTTCATTATCAACGGGTTTGGTTGACACAATTAAAAGGTAATAAGTTGTATTTAAACATGAATCTATCCATATTCATCCTGCAATTGGATCAAATCCTTTATTTATAATAAATATTTACTGATTTTCATTTCTAGCATGAAAATTTTTCTAAAATTAATTATCTCGGCGGCCGGATTTATTCTTTTGTTTACACCGGTATTTCAAAGCTCTCAATTATTTGGTTTTAAGCAAGTTGACAATTCCGGTCAGGAGGTTCTCGAAAAAGATCTGGAATATCTGCAAAACTTAAACGAAAGAGCGGATGAACAAATCATATCGGGGGAAATGGATTCCATTCGATATATGGTTGATGAAGCACTAACACTTGCTGAGATATTCAATGATAGAGAAGAGGAAACCCAGGCGTACATAAACCTTGGTTCATATTTTTTGAATCGAAATCTGCCCGATTCTGTATTCCATTATCTGACAGATCCTTATGAGCGATTAAAAGATACATCAAACGGGCTCCGATTGGGTAATATTATTGCAAATGCATATGCCAGATCCAATAATCCAACTGCTTCATTGATTCTTCAGGAAGAACTCTTACAGAGGGCCAGAGAAGAGGAAAACACCTATTTCTCTGCCGGACTTACTCAAAATATGGGTAATAACTATCGAACTCTTGGGGACCTCAACACGGCCATTGAACACTATCTGATAAGTTTGGAAATGGCAGAGGAATTGGAGGATAGTACTCTTCTTGCTGTTATTCTTGATAATCTGGGTAGAATGAATACCGATTTGGAAAATCTTGAAATTGCTGAAACTTATATCAGTCAGGCATTGGAGATCGCTAAATCCATTGGTAATCTTCGAAATCAGCTTACAAGTCATTTGAACCTGGGAATTGTTCAAAATATGCTTGAAAAATATGAGGCTTCGGAAAACAATTTTAATCGGGTCATTGAAATCAGTGAACAATTAGGCAATATACAAGGACAGGTTCAGGGCTTGTATAATTTAGGGGATCTCTACAAAAATATGGGTAACTATGAGTTGGCACTTCGTAAGTTCGAGGAGTCATTGCTCTTAGGAGATGAGTATAATATTGCCATTGCCCGCTATTATAATCAGCGTGGTAAAGCAAATGTTTATTTTGAACAAGATGATTATACAAGAGCTATATCTCTCTATACGGAAGCTCTGCAAATTGCTGAAGAACTTGCCTCAGATAACTTAATTGTAAGTTCTAACAGAGATCTATTTGAATCATATGAGCGGAGCGGTGATACACTAAATGCATATCCATTCCTGAAAAGATATAGTGTTATGCAAGATTCACTAAAAGCACTGGAACAAGAACAGGCTGTGGCTCGTCAGGAAGTATTACTGGGTCTTAGGACCGAGCGCGAAACCAGGGAACTTACGGAACAAGCCCTTGAACAGGAGCAACAAGGAAGAATGATTATCACATTTTTGTTGGTCCTGTTGCTCTTTATTCTTGCAGGCTTACTGCTTTTAATTTTTACAAAAATCAAAGACAACAAACAGCTTGAGGCACAAAAAAAGGAACTCATTGAAGCAAATGAAGTCAAGGATCAATTGTTATCGGTTTTATCTCACGATTTAAGAACACCGATAACCAGTATTCAAGGAGTTATTCAATTGATTCGGTCAAACCTAATTGGGGAGGCCGAATTAAATTCAGCTCTTAATCAGATCGAAGTGAAACTTCAAAAAGAGATGAATACCCTTACAAATTATTTGCAATGGGCTAAAAATCAGAAAGATGGCTTCAAACCATCGCTGTCTGTAGTCAATCTTTCAAAGGTTATAGTTGATGTAATAAGTGATTTTGAAAAAGTCGCAATTAACAAAAATATCTCGATTGAGAATCATTTACCCGATAAAGCTCTGATTTATGCTGACAAACATATGGTCTATGTGATCTTAAGAAATCTTCTCTCTAATGCTTTAAAATACACTCCAAAATCGGGGAAGGTTTTATTGGGTTTCACCTACAGCAGTGATCGTGCCGTTTTTTCAATTGAGGATAATGGAGAGGGGGTTCCGCCGGAGAATTATGAGCGGATATTTGATCCGTTTCATACATCAAATGAAGGTACAGATGGGGAAATTGGTACGGGGTTGGGTTTATCTATCTGTAAAGATTTTGCACAAATTCAGGGGGCATCTATCTATTTTGAAAGTGAAATAGGAAAGGGAACTACTTTCTTTATTGATTTTAAAGTGCCTCCAACTCAAAACGACGTCAACTCATAGGTGGCGGACTGATCTCTTGATCCATTCGATCTAAAAAGAGTTTCATAAAATCGACTCTTCTCATCGCTTCCTTTTTTGCACTCTCAACATTCATCAGTTCCGGCAGCTTGAATAACTTGGTATAAAAATGGTCTATGGTCCATTCGCTATCATCCGGAACCCTGTGAATGCAAAAAGGATCTTCCGCTTGATAAAGGGATCGATTCATTTGTCCGCCCACCATAAAACAACGCGCTATACCGATGGCCCCCAATGCATCGAGCCGGTCTGCATCCTGTACAATTTTTGCTTCCAGGGTTTTTGGTTTAATACCGGCGGAAAAGCTGTGCGACTCTATTGCATGGGCTACTTTCGGAATCTTTTCGTTATCAAATTGAATCGATTTAAGATAAATCGTTGCTTTTTCAGCAGCCATTTTAGAAGCTTTTTTACGATTTGGATCGTCTTTGGGTACAATCACACAGTCGTGGAGCCATGCAGCTGCAAGCACAACCTCTTCATCACATGTTTCCTCTTTTGCCAACAACTGGGCGTTGCGGACAACCCTTTCCGTATGAGTAATATCATGTGCTGAATCAAAATTGCATGAATCCAGTAAAAATTGCCTGTAGTGATTCATCGTTCCTACTCTGATTGAATCACCGCATCTGAACGATTTCCATATTCTGCCCATGAGCCTTCATAGGGGCGAACCGTATCGTAACCCATCAAACGGAGTGTAAAGTATGCATGAGATCCGCGCACATTGGATTGACAGTGAGGAATCACTTCTTTATCCGGAGTAATGCCAAGCTCTTCGAACATCACCCTTATCTCTTCTGCCGGCAGAAATGTTGGTACCCCTTCAGGCTCTAATACAGAGCTCCACTCTAAATTGACTGCATTCGGAACGTGCCCCCCTCGTTCAGACCGCACGACCTCTCCGGAGTATTCACCGGCACTGCGGGCATCAAAAATGATCTTGTTGGGGTCGTTGGATGCCTCCATGATGTATTCGAAATCACACATCAGTGCTTCCTGAACATCAAATTGGAAGTTCCCAGGATCATGAGATGCGTATTGATCTGATATAGGAAGTCCGGCTTCAAGCCAGGCCGACATGCCGCCATTTAACAGCCTTGCATTGGAAAATCCGTAGTAATCCATTGCATAAAAAAGTCTTGCGGCTGCCAAATGATTCCCATCATCATAAATTATTACCTTGCTATCATTGTTTACCCCTAATTCTCTCATCTTCTCCTGAAAAAGATCCGGGCCGATTAAATAAGAATCTACCGGGTAGTCCGGATCGATTAACTCTGATACTGCCGGGAAATGAGTTGCACCGGAGATTAGGGAGTCGCTCTCTGAACCGCGCGCGTCTATAAGGAAGATCTCTTCTTCGGTCAGTATTTGCTGCAGTTCATCAGCAGATAAAAGTAAATGGCTGTTTGGATAGTCCGTTAACGGACCCTCTTCTTCTTCTACTGTACACCCGATCAAAAGTGCAGAAAGAAGGAAAGGAATGATAAGAAGGGTTTTTAATTGTTTCATAATGGGATAATTTTTCGTTGTTGAAAAAAGGTAGCTGTCTATCGTAAACGTTTTATTTCAATTAAACGATCCTTGCTTCTAATAATCAATGGTTCAAAAAAAACGTCTCCTTGACTACGTTGAACACCACTATTTTTTTATTGCTTCGACGACCTCTTTCGGCGGACGTATTGCCCTGCCGTTACTCATGAACACACCTGTAATTTTACCTATCAGAACCGGTTCCCGGTCGGGCATTTTATAGATGTTCTGATGGAATACAAATCGAACATTGCCCTGCTGCTCTGCCCAGGTTTGAACTATAAATCGATCATCACCCAAAAGTGCCCTTTTGTACTCTAACTCTACTTTATGGACAACAGCATCCGTGCCCTTTTTATGCAGTTCATTAAAATTAAGGCCTATTGATTTCAGAAATTCATGTCGAGCGTGTTCCAGATAGTTCTGATAGGTTGCATTGTTTACAACTCCCTGGGAGTCGAGTTCGTAATCACGGACCTCAAACTCCGTTTCGCAAGTTTTTGGATTATCTTTAGCCATTTTGGATCTACTTATTTTAAAGTTGAAATATATTCCACCAGATCGCGGATCTGGCTTCTGGTCAGCAGATCCCCCATTGCAGGCATGGCCGACGGAGATTGCTCACGGGAAACAATTTCTTGTATAGGAATGCGAATCAACTCCCCATCTGACGTCAACGAAAGGTGTGTGTTCGTTTCTTCCCGGTAAATTCCCCGAATGGTTTCTCCACTTTGGTTTGTTATCGTAATAAGTGTATAGCCTGTAGCCGGTTGTGCCGAAGGATCAATAAGAGACAGTAGCAATTGTTCACGGGAAAGCCGGGATGCGATGTTTGTGAGCTCTGGCCCAACGTCTGCTCCCCGATCATCAACCACATGGCAGCGGATACATTGGGCTGCCACATCAGTATAAAATACTCGCCGGCCTCTATTTTCATTTCCTCCATATAAAGATTCACCAAATCGGGCAAACTGATCACCTTTCGGTTTCTGAGCATGATATTCCTCAATCACCTGCTGTATATTTTCTGATTCACTATTTTCCATGGCAATCACCAAGTCAAGATGAACATCCGCAATCAGGTCACCGGAAAGCATATCATTAAATTCGGAAAGCAATAGTTCCTGAGCCTCCGGAGTATTCATTACTGAGAGTATCTCGTATGCCTGCTTTTTCTCATCCACGCTCCCGTCGGCAAGTATGGATGTCATCATGGCAACTTTGGTTTGTTCATTGAAATCAGCAACCGCCAGCAGTCCAAGCGCATTCATTCTCACTTCATTGTTTGGGTCATCCAGCGATATAGTCAGGACATCTTCGAAATTTTCATAGTTCAGTTTGGAAAGAGTATTCAGAGATTCAATACGCACCTGTTCTGAACTGTCATCATGCACAAGAGACAATATTGCAGGGATTGCATCTGTTGCACCAAGGGTACCCAGAGCATTCAGTGTTGCCACCTTTAATGTATTATCAATGGATTCAAAATATCTCTCCATCACAGCGAGCATTGCATTTCTGGCTTCCTCAGCGGGATAGTTCATTTCGCCCCGGTACCAGCCTGTTACCCGGTCAAAAATGGAAGGATCCTCCCAATGCTCCAAAGTATTAATCGCTTCAATTCTTAGGTTTGCAGGTATATCAATTCGAAGAGCAAAACTTGCTAAACGGTCAGCCTGTTTCTGTCCGCCAACATAAAGTGCAGCGTTAATTGCCCGGCGCATCAATGGTTCATTGATTACCCTGTTTTGATCGAGCATGTTGGCAAGCGCGGGAAGTGCCTCATGAATAAATTCATCATCACTGATTGCCCTCGATGCTTCGGTTACAATAAACTCATCCTCATCTTCAAGAAATTTTGCTGCACCGGGATGAGTCAGGCGCTTGAGTGCCACAATGGCCCCAATTCTCACAGCTCGTAAAGGATGTGAAGCAAGATCAGCCACGGCATCACCATCTCCGATTCGCTCAAGGGCTATCGCACCGGTATGCCTCAGGTAAACATCTTCGTCATTATTCTCCTCCAACATGGATACAATATCATCAAAAGCCGGTCTGTATGCCATTCTTCCAAGCGCTTCGGTTGCAAAAAATCGTACCCGCGCATTATCATCCCTTAAAAGGGGGATCAGATCCGCGGCTGACGGGGCATATCGTACATCCCCAAGCATTTTTGCCGCCTGTGCACGGATTTCGGAATCAGCATCATCCAGGTACCTGCGTAAGGGATCAACACTGTCCGGATTCCTCCGGCCAATCTGTGCCAATCCCCAGATTCCGTGTATCCTTGCAAGCCGGTTACTGCTTTCTTCGACAGCATCCAGTAAATAGTCAACTGCATTACGTTCTGCCAATTCGAACTGGCCTTTTTGGCGTACCCGCATATCTTCATGTCCGAGTAACTGCACAAGTTCCGGCCCGGAATGAGAACTGAAATCTTCTGCAAGCAGACGTTTTGTTTCTGTTCTTTTCGTTGAATTTGCAGATTCGGGGGTATCAAGTTTCCATACTCTTCCCTGTTGATTACGCTGCCATCCTTGTATCCAATCGTTGAAATAAAGCGCCCCGTCAGGGCCAAACGCAAGGCCCACCGGCAATACACCACGCAGTATTTCCCTGTCTGATGACAATCTGAATCCTGCTCCCTCTTCCTCAAGTGTAAATGCATATATCGGTGAATTTGCTTCCGATCCCCTGAAGGAAACAATAAAGAAATGTTCTTTCCACTCTTCACTGAGTGCTGTTCCGGGGTTGTATCTAAATCCTGTGGGGCCGGCATGATAGCGTTCTATCGGCGGTAAAATATAAGCAGCCTGATCATCGAACCGGGGTGAGTAAAAACGTTCATCCATCAGCACTTTGTAGCTGTTGTTTTTGGGATCATCGTATTTTCCAAACTGCCAGTTGATTCTCCAGCCGCTGTCTGATCCATTTACAAGATATACCAGCCGTTCATGTTCACCGGGATGGTCACCGTCGTTATCTACCGTGATAAGGTTACCGTATTTATCAAAATCAAATTCGTGAGTATTTCTCAATCCGGACGCAAATACCTCAAAATTGGATCCGTCGGTTTCAGACCGCAGAATGGCCCCTTCGTTGGGATAGTACCAATGATTACCCTCCTTGTCGATCACATTGAATCCCATGTCACCAATTGCCCAATACACCCTGCCATCGGGCCCAACCCGCATGCCGGACATGCCATGCCCGCTGAAGCCAATATGAACGTTGTAACCGTGACTGATGGATTCTTTCCAATCGGCCATACCATCATCATTCGTGTCACGAAGCCTCCATGTATCGGGACCGACCACCACAAATACCTCATCATTGTAGTTGAGAACCCCGCCGGCCACATCTGTTACTTCACTATTAAAGTCCCTGATAAAGAGTTGCGCACGGTCTGCAAGTCCGTCTCCGCCGGTATCTTCTATCCTCCATACTTCTTCTTTTACCACTGCAAGGTCGCGCCAGTCATAAAGCCCATCTTCATTGCGGTCGGGTATCCACGTATTCTGATCACTGTTTTCCGGTGCCAACTCCCGATGAAGAAAATTGCGCCGATCTTCTACTGATTGCCAGCGTATGGATTCAATTCTCCAGCTGTTATCAACACCGCGGATATCGAATTCGGAATTATTGCTGCGGTTTGTAACAGTGATAAGTGCACGCCCATGGTTATCGATGTCAATGGCAATTGGATCGGCCAGTAACTTTTCTGAAGCCCAAAGAGAAAGTTCAAAGTCATCATGAATTTCCACTTCCACCAGTGTCCTGATCCTCTCGGCGTCAGATGATACTTCCTCTTCAGTAAGAGTGATAATTTCGGGTTCAGTTACTTCTTTTTTACATGCTTGCAGAAGCAATAATGTAATAAGAATAAATATGATGGATTTTATCAGATTAATATTCACTTTGATTTTACAGGGTGTGATTTAAGGTCATCGAAAAGGCAATTTTTTAGTTGTTAGCTTCATTCAGCCAATGATCGAACCAGCTTCTTTTTCGTTCGAGCCTATCCACCAGCAGCCATGGTTCACCGGTTCGCGAGAGTCCGTGTGATGATCTGGGGTATCGAACAAACTCCACCGGCACCTTCATTTTTTTGAGTGCTATATACCACTGTTCTGCATCAGTCATTGGTGTTCGCCAATCCTCCTCGCTATGGATTATAAGCGTTGGGGCGGTCACATTTTCCACATAGGAAATAGGCGATAATCTTCTGTACAATTCTCTCTGCTCCCAGGGGGCACCGTAGAACTCATATTCGGTAAGGCCTTGTGCATCGGAGGATCCGTACCAGCTTTCCCAGTTTGAGATCGACCGGCTTGTAACGGCAGCTTTAAATGTGTCCGGGTATCGGGCGGTCAGCCAGTTGGTCATAAAGCCCCCATAACTGCCCCCGGCAACGCCGATGCGGGATCTGTCAACATCCGGATATTTTTCCATGACCGCTTCCAGTCCGGTCATAAAATCTTCTTCATCAAGGACTCCCCACTTTCCTCTTGTTGCATAGGTAAACTCATTGCCGTAGGATGAAGATCCTCTCGGGTTGGGATAAAAAACGAACATGCCGGAGGCTGACAGGGTATGAAATGCCTGAAACCATGTGTTTCCATAATAGGAATGAGGCCCTCCGTGTATTTTCAAGATCAGCGGATAGGACGTTCCTTCTTCATACCCAACCGGTTTAATCACCCATCCCTGTATTTCAGTACCATCTTCAACCGTCCAGACAATCGGTTCTGCCGGATTCACAACCCGTTCTGCCAGCCATTCCCCATTAAAGTCGGTTATTTGAACTTCATTCGACCCCCCCGAATCCGATAGATAGACTTCATCCGGTTTGGTTGCATCGGTTGATGTGTAAACCATTGTTTGTCCATCATCTGTGGTTGAGATAGACGATAATCGACGTTGGCCAGCTGTAACCTGCCTCACATCCCCATCTGCTCGATCTACTTCAAACAGATGGCTATTGCCCCGTGTTTGGGCAGAAAAACGAATCTCTTCCCCATCCGGTGTCCAGAAGAGTCCGCCCGGCTGAAGATCCCAGGATCCCGTTCTGTTTACCGGTTCGCCAACGGCGTCACCATTTTCATTTAGCGCAACCACCATCACATCCGTTTCCGCGCCTCGCTCCGATGTATGGGTAAACGCCAGAAAGTCTCCGGCAGGAGAGAGTGTTGGGGAAGTTTGGCTTCCATCCATCATTAAAATCTGACTCCAGTTACCTGTCGCAATAGCCACTTTGTAGATGTTGGTTGTCAGTTCACTATTGTATTCATTATCCTCTTCAGGATCACCGGTAAAATAGATATCGGTACCATCTGCCGACCATTCAATGCTTCCGACATGAAATGGAAGATCCGTGATTTTTTCTGGCTCACCTCCATCCGCAGAAATAATGTGCAGCTGCCTTTTCTTTTGAATAGATGGGTGAGGAAGCCAGGCCGTTGTGCCGTCCCTTTTGTATCGCATGGCGGTGATGACCCTTCCGTCGAACCGTGTTGAATCGAGTGTGTTTGAAATGGCATCCGGTGCAATCCATCCTTCTCTTTCCTCACTCTCTTCGTCAGTGACCGGTTCCCTGACAAAAGCGATTTTAGTTCCATCGGGCGACCATACCGGTGTTCGATCTACACCTTCTATTGTAAATGCCTCCCCGCCCGGGGCCGTAACCCGTAAAAACCGGATTGAATTCTCATCATCTCCCCGTCTCGACTGAATTCCCAAAAGAGTTCCGTCCGGAGACCAGCGTGGGTTTGATGACTGCACGGTTGGGTCTGTAAATCGAAACGGCTCCCCATCGGGCTGACCATCGGTTAATTTCTGCATCCACACTTCAGAGTGCCTGGCGTTTTCTTCAACGTTAATCGTTGTCTTTGTAAAAGCCACATAGTTTCCGGAGGGTGAGATTTCGGTCTGACTCACAAATACAGTTTTATAATAATCTTCCGGTGTGATCCCTTGTTGCGCGCTAACCTGAATTGCTGTAAAAAGGAAAATCCCTACAATCAGTGTGTTGTTGAGAAAAGTGGATTTAAACATAATACTGTGTCATTTATGATGGTTTTTTAATTCTGAATATAGAGAATGTAACGTTTGATTGGTATTTTAAAAACCGATATTGGTATACAAATAGTTCTTTTAATACATTAATGATATTCTAAGATGGTAACTATTTAACAACTTTAATCCGGTTATTATGACTAAATTTTCGCTCTCCATCGCACTTATACTCATTATATCTACCCTTACATCTGTAGCTCAGGAGCGGGATTGGGTCCCCGCGGATACAGAGTTCTATGAGCCTGTACCGCCTGTTGTAGAGGCCCGTGGAGGCTTCATGGAGCCTCCCTCCGACGCAATTGTACTTTTTGACGGTACCGATTTTTCAGCCTGGGAATCTTCGCGTGGCGGAGATGTTCGCTGGAGTTTGGAAGATGGCGCCATGACTGTAACCCCGCGAACAGGCTCTATTGTTACAAAAGACTCTTTTGGTTCGATTCAGCTCTATCTTGAGTGGCGATCCCCTGAAGTGGTTTTGGGAGATGGGCAAGGGCGTGGCAACAGTGGCGTTTTTCTCCAGGGAAGATATGAAGTACAGGTACTGGACTCCTACAATAATGAAACCTATGTAAACGGGATGGCCGGCTCTGTATACAAACAGTATGTTCCATTGGCAAATCCGGCTGTGCCCCCGGGTGAGTGGCAAACCTATAACATCATATTTGAAGCGCCGGAGTTTGATGAGGATGGGGAGTTGTTAGAGCCCGCCTACATAACGGTAATCTGGAATGGCGTTTTAGTCCAGAACAGGGTTGAAGTTCAGGGGCCGACAGAATATATCGGCCTGCCCTCTTACGAAGCCCATGGGGATGGGGTAATTTCTCTACAGGATCATGGAAATCTGGTTAGTTTCAGAAATATTTGGGTCCGGAAATTGGACGAAAGTCCGGTTTGGGACAATAATTATCCAACTGAATAACTTTAGTACTGATCTGTCATTGACTGACACAGCGATCCCTGAACTTTTCGGGGACCGCAATAATGATCATCTTCCTTACCCTCTGTAAGGAAGATCCAAATGACATCGACCCACAAATACTAATGTCGGTATCTATGTTAGAGCCGAGTGCGTTCGAGACCTACTGGACAGACCGGCCTGTTCTGCGCCGGCACAACCAGCCTAACTATGCCGACCACAGATCACAGTACACTAACCGCTTTTTCAGGACAACACGGCCCGCATTTAAGAACTTGTTATAAAATAAACGATGACAATGAAACAAAATCTATTTCGTTTATTTCGAATATGAGGTATATTGAATGAAAATACCCACCAATTTGAATATCTATGGAAGATGTAAAAAAAGCTCCAACAAAAGCGGATCAACTTTTGGCCGAAAGATCGCTGTCGTCAATTGAGCAAGTTTTAAAAAAACAGTATGAAAATACAAAGACGATTGAAATCTCTTTTGCCGGCGACGAGTCACGAATTAAAATTCCTGGCAGAGCCTTAGAACACCTACAGGAGATCCTGCAAACTATGGCAGAAGGAAAGATTGTTTCACTGATTGACTATGAGGAGGTGTTAACAACACAAGAGGCCGCTGATATTTTGAACATTTCACGTCCCTATCTGGTAAAACTTCTCGAGTCAGGTGAAATTCCATTTACTAAAGTAGGAAAACATCGGAGAGTAAGAATTAAAGACTTGTATGCATTCAAGGAAGAGCGCCAGAAGAAACGTAAGCAAAAAATGAAAGAGCTGACGAAACAGGCTCAGGATCTGGACATGGGGTACTAACTTATGCCGGTCGATATTGTAGTTCTGGATGCTTGTATCCTGTATCCGGCACCGATTCGGGACTTATTATTACATTTGGCAGCGGAGGATTTGTATTCGCCTAAATGGAGTAACCGTATTCATGGGGAATGGGTGCAGAATTTGCTTGCCAATCGACCGGATCTTAAAAAGTCAAACCTTCACAGAACTCAAAAGCTTATGGATAACGCATTTCCAGAAGCTGTTGTAAAGAATTATTCTGTCTTGGAACAGACATTATCACTTCCGGATCCAGATGACAACCATGTGTTGGCTGTCGCGGTAAAAAGCTTGGCAACAAAAATCATCACCTTTAATTTGAAAGATTTTCCCGCTGGAAAATTATCCCCATATCATATAAAAGCTGTCCATCCGGATTCGTTCATCGTAAATTTGATACAATCCGATGAAGAAAAGGTGTTGAAAGCATTTTTGAATCAGGTGACAAATTTGAAAAACCCACCTATGACTAAGACTGAAGTATTAAATGTCATCAAGGATAGACTCCCTTCCACAGTAAATCTCCTGGAAAAATTAATTTGATTCAATGGGGTATTTGCGGAGATACCCGGAATTCCCCTGGAGTAGATAGATGTGACTTCTCTTTTTAGGTTAAGAATTTGAGAAAGTGGTCAATAAGAGTGGAAAAACCCTACACCTGCTGTCATGAATCATTGGCAGGGTGCCCTCAAACAAACCCTATATTGGGAAGCCTGTCAAAATTCATTAAATTCAATAAAATGAATCGATTTGACTCTTCCACTGTCACGAAGTACTTACATTTGTTGGTGATACAATAAATAACCATTTATGGTTGTGAAAAAAAGACTTTTATTCATCTTAGGGATTCTTCTTGCTTGTGTTCTCACCACATGTGATAAAGCACCGTCAGATCCAAACGACATCGACCCGCCACCACCAAAAGTACCAACATCGGTATCCGTGGTGGAGCCAAGTGCGGCCGAGACATACTGGACAGATCGCTCCGTTCCGTGTCTGCACGATAAGCCTAGCTATACCGACAAGACCACGTGGCTGGTGAACGGCGAGGCGGCTGAATGCACCGACGGCAAGCTCGATACAGAGCTTGCTGACGGTGAGCATGAGATAACCGCTCGCATCACAAATGGCGGTGAAAGCGTTGCGGCCTCGGTGACCATTACGATCAAGGATGGCTTTACGGTTGAGCTGATCGCTCCGGAGGACGGCACAAAGCTGTTTGCTGAAAGCGAGATTAGCTGCGAAGCCACGGTTACGCCAGAGAAGTACAGCGAACACCTTAGTGTGACCGTTGACGGGGTAGGCGAGGACTGCACAGAAGGCAGCGTTACGTTGCCGGAAGCCGGCCAGACCGGCATTACCGCATCGGTAAGCATCGATGGCCGCGAGGAGAAAAGCGTAGTTACGCTGAATGTACTGCCGCGGGTTGTGGTGCGGGTCTATCCGCTTACTGCCAGTGGTGTGGAAGCATTTGCTCCGACGGGAGTGCGTATAAGCATTACCAGTGGCAAGTCTGCGGGCGCACTTCCGGAAGCAACCACAGCAGATCCGCCGGTCAGCAACCAGGAGCCGGGTGGTGTTCATGACTTCTCACGCCTACTGCCGACGGATGTCTACGAAAGCGAGCGTGTGATTCTCACGGCCTCTGCCGGCGATGACTTCTACGAAGCCCAGGCGGAGGTTACTGGCCCAGAACTGCTGAAGATAGTAGAGGCCGACAGTCTTGGCTTCGTTCTCGCTCCCAAGATCTGGCTGATTCAGTGCGGTCCTTTAGCTGGTCAGCCGACCGCCATTAAGCTTCCGGAAGCGTTTACACGCTTTGACCCTAATGATCGGGGCTCCAGCTTCTACAAGTTGCGGAATATATCTGGGGATTACAAGTACCTAAGCACAAGGTCTGACCAGCGGCCGCTACCGGTGGCGTTTAATCGTGACAAGAGCACAGTCCCGATCACTGCGAGCGACTCGACGACCTTCTGGCAGGCGACAGATGATGTACTTGAGCCGCGGCTCTGTCGAGGCGACCTCTTCACTCCGGCCACAATGGCGGATGTACCGAACACCTCGCATGGCATCCATGTCTGGGCTGACAACAGCTCATTTGCAGGCTCTGGTTTTGGTAATGATGAAGTCATTCAGGGTGGCTTTATCGGCCTTGAGATCAGCCACTTTGGCAACTGGGTTCAGCGGCATGAGCAGGGTCACTCGCTCGGCTTTGGCCACACATCCGAGTGGGCCGGTATCATGAGTATTGGCTCATTCCCGGGTGGTTTTGATCTCGAAAAGTACTCTGTTGTCGATGTTGCTCACATTCAGCTCTACCTGGACACCTTTGACCTGCAGTATGAAGAGCGGGTTAGCTTCGGAGTCTATGCGTGGCGGCGGATGTTCGACATCCCGTCCCTGCCGGATAACTAGCCACAGCCCCTACGCCCTGAGCGAAGCGAGGAAGTACTCTTGGGGTGCACGTAGCGGCTGGGTGAAATTTCTAATTTTTAACCTTATACCCCAATTCTCTCACATGAGGGAGTTGGGGTTTATTTTTACCCAGCTCCTGCGCGCAGGGGCTGGGTTTTCTATTAGTTACACCTGTCTATGCAAATGATAAAAGTGGTGCTGCGGTTATCCACCCCGCACCGTGCTTTGCTCTGGTACTGGGTGTGGCAGGCAAATAGATCAATCTTTTAGTTTTTTATCTCATTCCTTAGAAAAAATGAATGAGATAACCCAGCCTGACTTTCATTGCTAGTTCTATACTTTCTACATACAGAAATGGCTTTCTTTCCCTGTAATCTTGTCAAAGTCTGAGGGATGAAAGTGGGGCTGTGGCCAAATTTACTTTGTTAAATTATCCACATCTACATACTGCACGTCTCTCAGATGGTGCTACACTACAGGTATATGCATATACTAAAAAAGACGTTCCTTTATACATTACTCGTATTATTCGCCGTGGGAGGGTTTCTTACTTTGGCGCTAGATGACGCAAATGCGCAAGCCCCAAGCTGTCGGACTACGACCCTGACAGGAGTGGGAGATATAGCATCATGGGCCACTGCAGAGTATGGAGGATTAGAGTCTGATTATTATTACTATCATAATTCACCAAACACATACCGCTTCTATCTTGATAATGTATCTCTCAGCGCCGGAGAGTACATAGACAGCATAAGGATTAGATTGGATTACTTACTTAAAACGGAAGGTGTTAGTAGTCCGCGTGCTACCGTCGATGCGGTGATTGAAGGTGATAGCTTTATTTCAGAGTCGGCTGAAATAACTACTGGAGATGGCGAGTTAATTCGTCGTGATTATGTAAATAACAATCCGGATAGCTTAATTACTATTGAAACTGCTGCTAGCGCAAGTGTCGGACAGTTCCACCCGTACACATCCGCTGAGGCTTCTATAGCAGTTGACTCAACCGCAATTGTTCAGGTCTGCGAAGCTGATAATAATTGCACCCTCGAAAACCCCACCATCTCCGGCCCGAGCTCCGTCCAGCTCCCCTCCGGCTATCAGTACTACCCGATCGGCTTTAATCATACCGGCGATGCCGTTGACTACTACCTAAATGTTGTCGGCCACTGGTCCAGCGGCTGGTACTCAACTAGTGCCGATAGCATCAACTGGGGCATCAACTGGGACAACTACAGCCCGGGAACTTATCAGATCTGTGTCACAGCGCAGGCTAAAAACGCCGGCAGTGTCTGCAGCGACACCAAGGCCAGCTGTATGAATGTAGAAGTTACTCAAGAGGATGTTATGACTAAATTGCAGGTTCGTTCGCAGAACCCATCCTCCGATGTGTATGTCGATGCCGTCAACGGCAACATCGATGAGGCGGCCGGCGGCCAGCGTTTCGCGACCGCAAGAAATATTTCAAGTGACTCTGCTCTCAGCGGCGATATCTGGGCCGAGCCGACTGCCTCAAATGGCCATGAGTTCTCTCACTGGGAGGGTAACTGCTTGCCTGGCAGCTCTGGTCGCAAGTGTGTCGCCAATGTTCAGTCTGGACAGACCAGGACTATCACCGCAGTCTACAACGAGCCAGCACCTGCAGGCTTAGCAACTGTCTACGTGCACTCCTCTAATCCGTCGACTGTCTACATCTCCGGAACCGGTAATCTCTACAGCGGTAGTACTTCATATAATATTCAGAGAAACGTTAATCTCTCCGGTTACCTCAACGCCCCGGCCACAGCGGGCGGCAACAACTTCTACGAGTGGCAGGGCTGTGACTCAGTATCCGGCCAGCAGTGTTATGTCAGCACGGCCGTCAACAGCAGTCAGACTGTCCGCGCTGTCTATGTGACTCCGGGCGTAGCAACAGTCTCTGGCTGTACCGACCCGACTGCGACCAACTATAATTCGAGTGCTACCACTGACGATGGATCATGTACGTACCCACCATCTCAGCCACAGTACGCAACACTCAACATTCGCTCTGTTAACCCGTCAACAATAAATGTTGGTGTTAACAACTCAAATAATTTTACTGGCTACTACTTTACGCCTGAGACCATTGTGCGTGGTGGTGATTCTTATATGACCGGCGTCATCTGGGCCGATGAAACGGTGGGTGACTGGGCCCCTGGGGTGGCTGACAACACCGTTCACACCTTTAGGGAGTGGCAAGGCTGCGATCCATTATCAATACCTTTACATTATCGGGGTTGCTATGTTTACGTAGAACTTGGTCAGACTCAGACCGTCACCGCCTTCTACGACTCTCCGCCTGTGATTGTGTACGGCTGCACCGACCCGACCGCTACCAACTACGACCCGAATGCTGATTCGGATGACGGCTCATGTGTTTACCCAGCCGCCAGTGTTAACAGCTTCTCGCTCTCCGATCCG
>TARA_R100001143_G_scaffold62729_1_pt1 | contig 22535 bp, 26 predicted proteins | sample TARA_R100001143 | Tara Oceans TARA_R100001143 (sample SAMEA2621300) | marine metagenome | biome: marine biome (ENVO:00000447); feature: mesopelagic zone (ENVO:00000213); material: "saline water (ENVO:00002010), including plankton (ENVO:xxxxxxxx)" | depth 800 m | reverse complement strand
TCCTACATTCCTACATTCCTACATTCCTACATTCCTACATTCCTATGATGCTATAATTATAGCATTCTATAATACTATTTATATAGCTTGATAGCTTACTACGTTCCTAGTATGGTGCATTCCTAGATTGCTAGGATGATGGTATCCTAGATAGCTAGGATGCTAGGAAACTACAGAGAAAGATTCCGACATGATAATTTCGCTCATAAGTCAAAAGGGCGGTGTTGGCAAAAGCGCATTGGCGCGCTTGTTGGCCGTCGAATTTGCGCTTGCGGGTTGGACGGTAAAAATCGCTGACCTGGACCCCGCACAAGGAACCTCGACACAGTGGAAAATCCGACGCGATCAAGGACAAAAGACCCCAGATATTCCGGTTGAAAAATACCGAAATGTAAACGCGGCGCTCGCAAGCGCCGCGAATTGGGATTTGCTGATCCTGGACGGACCCGCGCACGCCGAGCGTGGGGGCATCACAATGGCCCAATCAAGCGACCTGATCCTATTGCCAACAGGCTACAGCCTGGACGACTTGGAACCTCAGATCGGTGTTGCCTATGAGCTTGAAGCCGCAGGCATCGCGCCCGAGAAAATCAAACTGGTATTTTGCAGGGCGAAAGGGTCTGACACCGAAGACGCCGACGCCCGCTCGTATATAAAGCGCGCACGGCTTACCGTGTTGGAACCGGTCATGCCTGAAATGGCATCGATCCGACAGGCGCACGCCGAAGGGCTTGCAGCGTCAGAAGTACCATTCCCAAGCCTGCGAGAAAGATCACAGGCCGTTGCAAGGGCGATTTCGGAAGAACTCGCCGCTTTTATGAAGGAGGGAGCCAATGGCTAAAAAGGGTCTAGGGGTCGCTGTTCCGCCACCCCGTCGTACCGACGCGGCAGACAGTACAACGCCGCCACAGAGCGCGCCGCAGCGGCCAGAACCGGCACCAGCAGCACCAAAGCCGCAGCCGGTGGCCGGGACGGCCAGGAAAGCGCCAGAATCAACCGTTTTCGATCAAACACGCGGAACCGATAAGGTTCAGATAAATTTGCGCGTTAGTATCGAAACGCGAAATGCTTTTAAAATTCTGGCGATAGAACTGAATCGGAAACAAGACGACCTATTCGCTGAGGCTGTGTCATTGCTAGAAGCAAAATACGGCAGTGTATAGGGCAGGGCAGGGCAGGGGGGCCTTGCCCCCCTCACTCTGTATCAGAGAACGACATAAGGACCGCAAGCGCGCCCTTGGTCGCTTGATCCTGATAGATTTCCGGCACTTCTCTAAGCGCGCGCAACAGCAGCTCGCTATTCGTGTTTTCCCGGCCAAGAAACCAAACCATATCATAGCCTAAGACCGCCGATATCCGTTGCAGCGTGCCAAGCTGGACAGCTTGCGCGCCGGTTTCTAGTCGGCTGATTGTTACCTGAGACAACCCAACACGCGCCGCGAACTCGCCTTGACTGAGGCCTTGCAGCCGTCGCGCCTCAATAATTCGTGCGGCCACTGAATCGGGATCAATCGAAACACCTTTTATTTCAATTCCGCTGTTTTCAATATCTTCAACTGTGCAGTTAAGAGCCTTTGCAAGCGCGTCTATTTTCTTACGTGGCAAAGGCCTGTGACCGTTTTCAATACGGTTATAACTATTCCCGCTGTAATCGATAGCGGCGGCAACTTCGATCTGAGACAGCCCCGCCGCCTCTCGAAGACCTTTTAAATCCTTAGAGTCCACCCCAATCCCCTATTTTTTATTACGAACACTTGCCGTTTTTGCAACTCATGTATAGTCTGGCAAATGAAATATGGTATTTGTCCTAATTTACGTAGGACATTACCGCTGATTAGTACGAAAGCGCAAGAAAACAAAGGTTTTGAGTCGAAAGGTTGAAGCCTTCATTAGAATCCGCGTACCCAAAGAATTAGTACCCGCACTCAGAATCGACACACGATCTTGAATGTGGGTTTACCACCCAGGAGCAACAACGAAAGGGAAGGGGCGTAATCGAGTAAGAAAAGCAAAAAGCGGCGAGGTTCCCGCCTCACCGCTTCTGCATATTCCTCTACACGGAACAAATAGCCAGTTCCAAAAATATAGAGGAATATCACCGCCGTCAATCACGTATTGACGGCGAACAGGCTTTTTTTGCCTAACGTCTAATGCAAATGGAAAAGACCGTTTACGACCGGGCCGTTACAGCGGCCAACGAGGCCACACAGTCGCTTTTCAACTTTTTTATAGACCAGGGACTACAGCCAGACGAAGCGGGAAGGGCACTCGCCACCGCGACCAGCCGATACACCGGCCAAGGCCCAACCACACGACCGGCACCCGCTCGCACACTGTCCAAATCGTTTGGTAGTCACCGATCAATCAGCGAGACGATAACAAGGCGAAAACTCGGCTACGCCGTTCGCGCTTGCATCGATGCAGGCTTGCAAGGCCTCACCTTTAAACAAGCCTCAGTCTTGTTGACCTTGGCCCGCAAGTTTCACAGGGCAGGGGAGGCGCGCGAGTGGATCGGCACGTATGGTCAGCTCGCCGCCGACGCCGGAGTCTCTCGGCCTACGGCGATCCGCGCGGTTCGCATTTTCATAGATCACGGCTGGATAAATCGAAAGACCCGCACGACCCGAAATCCTGAAATGAATTTGCCGTCAATTTTCAGCCCATCCGCCTCTCTAAATCACCTTATGATTTCGTTCGCTGTAAGTGGATCAAACGCGAGCCACCCCGATAATTATACTTATACCCGTAAGAAAAACCGGGATCGAAAAATTGAAGGCGGTAGGGACTCAAAAGGGGATCGGACGCACCGGACAACGCTACCGCGTCGTCCTGTCCGATCAAGGGCCAACGGAACCAAATCAAATGACGATAGTACCAGCTCGTTTTCGGAAAAACCGAGCGCGCCGCTTTTCGCTCGGGAGGTCGCGAACGTGCCGCCAGGGCAAACCACACCCTCAGAAGTGGATTCAAGACCAGAGATAGAATGCGCCAAACAAGGCTTGGCGCTTCTAGGGGCCATTGTGCCAGAGGATGCAATCACGATCACAGACTTGATAGAGATTGCGACCGATCTTAGAGAAGAAATTTTAACCACCCTCACGCTTGCCGATTGGCAGCGCGCATCGACCAACCTACCGATGAAATCGCTTATGGCCTTCATCGCGACCGGCCACAAAACTAGAACCCATACCGAAGACCCGATCCGCCGCCCAAATCGATATTTTCAGTCGCTGCTACGTGCGACGGCTGATCCAACGGTATCGGTTCGGAAGATTTTAACGAAGGTCGAAAGCCTAGCCGCATGAAGCGGCCAGACCTTAGATCGATCCATAGAATTTTCGTTTTTGAAATTGACGGCAGGATGCAGGCCCCGCCTGCAACCCTGCCTTTCTGGCGAAGAACGGGGAGGCAAGGTCAAGCCGAAGCACAGGGAACCGCGCGCTTCGCGCGTGGGTGGCTGCAGGCTTTACCGCGCCAGGGGCAAGGCCCCTTAGATTTTGTTGCGCGACCCTGTTTTCGTATGTGCGTAGCGTCTTTTTGGGTCGTTTTGAAATGTGTGTAGCCCAAAAACACCCTTCAAAAAAACCTGTGGAACGCATTTTCATTGCTTTTTTAAAGTGTGTGGCCGATTATAAGGTCAACTTTATAAGTGTGTAACTGTAAGCAGTATAAGAATTCAGTAAGAAAGGCAGTTTTCGGGGGGTTAGAAGGGTAACTGTTTTTTTAAAGTGATATGCAGGATACGCATTTTGTAGCACAAAATGCCCTGCTCTCCGAGGACCGGCCATAGGCCGGGGCGCTGCGCGGCTAACAAGGAAGGGTACGACATGCACATTACCGCTCGAATTTCGGACCCGGCGATAGTTGCGGTCCTTCAAAATTCGGAAAGCCTTAGTCGGACGCTGAGAGAACTTTGTTCTATCGCGTTGGCCTATCGCGCCAATGGAAACGCCCCCCCTCAAACTGAAACACTTAAAGAAGCTGTTAGGCAGCTCACCGGCATAGCAACGAATATCAATCAGGTAGTCGCCCGTGTTCACCAGCGCGGTGAGAATGCCGAAGTGATCGGCGCTCTTGCCGCTGTTAAATCAGAGCTTGAAGAACTGCGGGCCGTTGAAGTCGAAATTCGGCGCTATGTCGAATATTGGCGGAAACACATCCAATGACGAAGCGTAGTCCCTGGGATGATCCCTTACGGTCCCGATCCGTCCAAGAGAGCAGGGGAGGGGTTGGATCGAACCCGCCGCACCCTAAACCGGCCAGCGATCAAGTCGTGCTTAAAGTTGTCAGCCACCAAAAGACGGGAAGGGGGGCAGGCAACACCGTTCGCTATATGGGTGAGCATGGTGGGAAAGAAGACGGCCACCTATACGACCAGAACGGCCAGGAATTGACACCAGACGAAGCACAGGATCGACTTAAAGAATGGGACTTGTCCAAGGACAATGAAAACCTATCGCCTAAAGCTCGAAAGGCGTCACTGGACGAACTGAAAGAAATGAAAGACGCGGAGAAGTACCAAGCGCGTCAGACTTCGCATTTAATTATATCTTTGCCTCAAAAACATAAGGACGTGACCGACGAACAACTAAGAGAATTTGCAATAGATTTTTTGAAGCCATTTAAGGACCAGGGCCATGAAGCGGTTTTTGCCATTCACCGCCACCAAAACAAACCTCATATTCATTTTGTTGTAAAAACCCAAGGCGATAACGGAAAGTTACGAACGAATAGAGAGATATTAAATCAGTGGCGCGATCACGCGGTTGAGGTTGGCAAAAAGCACGGTTTGAAAATGACCAACACTAAACGCAAGGATCGGGCACACGTCCGCGAGGACGTTGCGGCAGGTTACGATAAAATGAAGTCGGGCTGGAAATCCCGAAAAGAAATTCCAATAACCAAGAGCGCGCCGAACTGGTACGAGCGATGGGGATACGATCTTGAAGTCCGCAGATCGAAAAGTAACAGTCCGACGATAAAGCCAGAAGGGGTCACTTTACCGAGGCTGCATCCCCTGAGTGAGCGCGAATTGGACTTATGGACGAATGCGACATTTAAAGACCCTAAGAGCGCGCGAGCATCGTTCCTAGAATTGGGCGCAGAAAACAAAGGCACGGCCTATTGGTACGCGGTAAATAAACCGGAACTGTTCGGAGCGACGAACGAGAAATATGAACCATTGAAGCCGGTAAATGTTCGCCTCTCAGATGAATGGCAGGAGCAAGCCTGGGAAGTCTTAAAGAATGCAAAGCGGCCACTTCGCGATAGCGACGTTATTCGCAAAACCGCCGCCAAAATGCGCGCCAATGCGAGCGACCTATCCGCCTCTAACCAACGGAAAGCAGATAAGGCCTATGTTGAGAGGATAGATCCGGCTTTGCGCAATCGTGGGGCAGGGGGCAAGGGGAACACCCGTACAGACGACACCACACGGCCAAGAGGCCCTTGGGATCGTCCAGGACAATCCAGAAACCAGAACCAACCACAACGACCAGGCCAAGCGCCACGCACGCGCGAGCGCTGATTGAAAAAGGATACGATTATGCGAAATGTGATTTTTGTAATGATTTTGGCCTTCACACCGCCAGCTCACGCGGGATGGATAAGCGATTGGTTTGGTGGCGTTGAAAAGAACGAGCATCGGTTCTTATCTGTGACCGCTTTAATTGAACAACAAGTTGCGCCGTTTATGCTCGGACAAGAATCCGTCGAAGAAAGCCGTAATGACCCTGCAAATCGGATTGAGATAATCGATCAATGCGATTTACGCGCTACCCGCCAGTGCATCATGAACCTTTACCAACCGCGAGAGGTCGTAGTGACCCTCATTGAGGCAGAAGGTGAATCACCTTCTTACGAGATCGGTATTCGGAATAGTGGTGGACCCAGAATTATAGATATGGGGACGTTCTCTTATTCCGAAGTGATAAAAGGGATCGATCTCGAAAGGGACTTACAGGGCAAAAGCGGAATCTGGCATTTTACCTTAAAGGGGAACCCTGTTGGCAACTAACAGCCCCTCTTGCGCAACCTGCTATTTGACTGAGACCGTTATCGACGGTCTCAATCAAATTTATGTATCATTATGGTTCATAACGTCAGGAAAACTGCAAATGCTGCTTGGCGGCTTTGTTGCCATTCAGATTGCTTGGGACCTTACACAATTAGTAAAAGGAGATACGACAGCTCAAGTCTCTGTACACGTCATTTACTGGCGTATTGTCTGGATGGGAATCGTTGGCATGTTATTAAGCGGTCCAGGGTATCTATGGGATTATGTTTTTAATTTCTCAGTAAATATCGGTCCATACATTGGTATTAAATTATTAAATATATTTAATGGCACTGAGACCCCTTACACAGGGGTAAAAGGACTAATGTATATAATAGAAGATTCATTCTTATTGAATGTTTATAAAATGTATAAAGATGCGCTACAAGGTGCAAGTATATACCGAATACCTAAACTTATCGGCGCTGGTTTTATTGTTGTTGTCTATGCGTATTTTGTTTTCAAAATCCTTATGACCGCGATGAAAGCTATAGTGCAGATTTATACAGTTGGATTTTTCTCTCCTTTCTGGATTGTCATGCTCGCTTTTCCGTCAACACAAGCCACCTTTTGGCACGCACTAAAAGTCATGTTTACCGCAGCCCTTTCGCTGATTGGAGTAAGCGCAGCGGTAGCGATGATAATTGCCGCCATGGGGGCAATTTATGATCCTATCATGGCACGCGACAACATGGTTATTGTCGAAGGTGTAGATGCCGATGACACAGGCGATTATTTACAGATATTGCTTCTCGGAATTTTTATGATTTTCACGCTGAATTCGATCCTGGAAGTTCCCCCAATGATTTTACAGACCTTCCTAAACTCGTCAGGCGGAAAGGGCGTGCTGGACGCCACTAAACAAGCGTTGGCAGGAGCATCGAAGGCGATGCGAGGGGGAATAGTATGAGGCCTGCATCTGTCGATATTTTGGGTGATATTATTAACGACTTCATAAAGCTTGTCTTTGGTGAAAAGGCGGTCACACCACCAGGACCGCCGGACCTATCGCCAGATGAACAGCGATACAACAGCACAGTAGAGCGAGAAGAACCGCGACAAGCGAAACCTAATCTAAGAGAGCGGGAACGGACCCGGTAATAGCTTTGCACGCTCTCATAAGGGCGAGCTGAATAATTTTTGCATTACTCATTTCAAACGTCTTTTGCAAAAGTAAAAACTTTTGCAAGCATTCTCCTTTTAACTGCACTGCAATTTCCTTTTTATCGGCGACGCCTCTCGGCGGATCGATCAAGTCTTCGCTCATAGCGTCCAGATAGATCAAAGAAACCCCCATATCTAGCCAAGTTACGTATTCTGTCAGCAGTGACGGAACCCGTACACGGAACACGTTATTTTCATCCATTGCGAATCTCCTATCCGATTTTTGCAAAAAGAATTGCAATTGCCGTTTTATACAGATTATAAGAAAACACAACATTTCACGATCACGAGGAAAAACAACATGAAACGAGTTATCGAAAACCTTGCCGCTCAGACGGCATTGCACCTTTTAGTATCGGCACAGGTTTTTGCTGCGTCACTGCCAGACGCCCCCGATGGCGACGAAGACCCAATAGAAATTGGAACCCAAATTCTCGAATATATCTTGGATGGAATTATGACTATTGGGGCAGGGGTCGCAGTCGTCAGCCTTGGCTATTGCATTGCCAAATCGATTACATCGGGCCGCATGGATGGACAGCGCGCCGCGATGATTGGAATAGGTGGAGCTGGCCTTGCAGGCGTGTCTTTTCTCGGAAACATGGTTTTAGGAAACTAGCCATGGCTACGATCCGCAAGCACGTCATGGAACCCATGACGATTCTTGGTCTAGAACCCTTTATCTTGACTATGGCCTTTTGCGGAGCGGGTTTCACAAACATCATCATATTTGTGGTGTTTCTGAACCCTATAGTCGTTCCGTTTTTCGTCCTGACCTTGGGGATTTGGTGGGTTGCCGCCTGGAATTTTGGGCGGCGAAACCCCGATTTCGGATCGGTCGTAGCAGAGCGACTAAATCGCTTTGGCCTGCCTATCTCCCCCAACAGCTTTTACCGTAAGCGCAAGCTGCCATGGAAATCGAAGCGAGAAATTTATGTCCCTTGAGACCGCAATTACTCTAGGAGTGCTTGGCGTAGGGTCATTATCGGCCCTAGCCGTCGCTTCTAGGGCCTTTAAGACCGTTCGGAATGCGATACCAGCCGCCAGGGTCACGGACGCGCTACAGTGGTCCCACATCGACCCAGACGGCTATACGGTCCACAATAAAAACAAATCAGCTTTTATTGTGATCGAGATTAACGGCCCGCGATATACCTCGCTGGCAACAAATGTCGTAAACGACATTCTAAACCGCCGCAAAGATTGGCTTATCGACCTTGCAGGCCGATCCTTGCAAGTCAGCTTCCGAACCATTCACCGCACAGCGTCTTTAGCGTCACTGCCTAACAGCAGTGACCCTATGCTTGATAGCCTGAATGCCAAATGGATGGATGCGCTATCAAAGACGTATGACACGCGCCATTACTTAACCATCACGACGCAACGCGGAAAGAATTCAGAATACCTAACGCAAGCGGCAGATCAATTCATCCAGGTTTGCCCTGAATTCCATCCAAAAATCGTTACAAATGAACCAGATGAATTCAATATCAGCCCGCTTGCAACGTACCTTTTTGAGCTTGCCAATGGACATACAGCACCGACCGAACCGCTCGCCTATGATCTATCTGAGCGCTTGGTTGAATGCCATATTGAGCCAAAACTTGAAGGCCCAATTCGGCAATCCTCTGACTTGCAATCCAAATATTATGGGACAATCAGCGTTGTTGAATTCGGAGACGACACAGCGCTAGGCGCGATTCCAAAACTTTTGGCCTTGAACGTAAATTTTGAAATCCTTGTAAACAGTCTGGTGTTGAGTCCGCAACAAGCGCACACGACCGCAGACTATCGCGCAAAACAAGCAAAAGTGCGCTTTGATAATCCTCTTATTAAAGAGGAATGGGACCAAACAAAAACGGAGATCCACGCAGGGCGTGAAACCATTGCAGAAACCAGTTTTTTAATCATCGCGGAAGGCGATACCGAAGCGGAACTTATAAAGTCGATCCAGTTAATCAAATCGACTTTATCCGCCTCTAGCTGGAAATCCATAGTTGAAGAAGTCTTAGGATTCAGAGCCTTTCTATCGCGTTGGCCTGGTTCTGCCCCAAGCGATAGAAAGCGCTCGCTGCTAACCGTCAATCTGGTTGACGTGACGCCAATGGCCGGAGCTGCAAAGGGCAATCTTTCATCCCCTTGGGGTCCGTCTCCTATTCGGTATTTCCCAACTGCAGGCGAATTCACACCCTACGCGCTGACCTACCACCCAACGACAGGCGATGACGCCAGCCCGCACGATGTAATCATTGCCGGAACCCGAAGCGGTAAAACCGTTTTCGATACCTTTAGAGCGTCAGGCGCGTATTCAGCGCACCCAGATTTGAGACAGGTATTCTTTGACCGCAACAAGGGCATTCAAGTTTTTACCGCCTATATGGGCGGCCAATACCTAAACCCAGATGATGAAACAATGGCGCTAAATCCGTTTGATGCGCCAGACAGCCCCGCCACTCGAAAACTACAAGAGCGGCTGATACAGGCTATGACAAAGACGGATTCGCCCGAAGGTCTTAGGGTCATATCGACAGCCGTAGCAGACGCCAACAATACCAGTGACGGCGTAGTGACTTTAGAGCAATTCCACAGCCTGTTATTGCCCCAAGGCCCTGTAAAGAACGCCCTGGAACCCTGGATAACAAACGAGCGCTATAGGGCCATATTCGGCGGTAAAAAGGACGCCTTTGATCCGTCCGCATCGCGCGTGACCACAATCGCCCTGGATGCGCTTGTAGACGATCCGCTGTTAGCCGGAACATTCGCTTTCTATCTTTTGTCTCGAATCCAGACCGGATTTGTCGCCAACGGATTTCCGTACCGTATCACAGTAGACGAAGCGTCAACCCTTCTAGCTGATCCTGCGATTTGTGATCTGATTTTAAGTGAAATTCGCACCGCCGCCAAAAATAACGGCCAAGTAACCACGATTTGGCAGGACTTCACATCGCTTCAAGAGAATGCGCGCGGTAAGTCGATCATCGCCAACATAGGCACCCTATACATTTGGCCCGGTACTGCTGAGAGCGAAAGCCAATGTGACGACGTGGGAAGTTTTCGATTCACGGAAACCGAAAAGCAATTCGTCATGGGAACATGGAAGCCCCCCCGGTCAATCAAACCCGTACTTGTGAAACGCGAACATGAGTCCGCTTTCATCGAAACCGACCTATCGCGGCTAGGTCTGCATCTTCGGATGTTTAGAGGCGGTTTCAACGTCAACAGGAGCTTTGCACGATGTCAAAAAGAATTCCCATCCACATGGCGGCAGCAATTCTTGGATTCGTCATGGCCGGAACCGTCACAGGACGATTAACCGGCATAACAACACCCGCCTATGCAATACCCGTCGAAGACTCGGGCACATGGGCACAGGAAACACTTAACCGCGCGCAGCTCATTAAGCAGCTCGAAGAACTAAAGAACACTGTAGAGCTGATGCAAAAACAGTATGACGCCATAGCGGGCGTTGCGTCTTCTGTTTCCAGTACAAGCGCCATGGCGCAGCTAAAGCAGACTATGGGCGCGCTCTTGCCAGATGTGCGCGTCCCCATACTGGAAGACGGATTTAGGCCTGATTTTAGCAGCGTTAAGAAATCAATCGATTCAGCCAAAAAGCTGTATTTCATGCTTCCCGAAGGCGGCACCTTTGGCGCTGAAACCATATCCAGCCCTGATTATAATCAGCTCATTATTCAGCGCCGCGAAGAAATGTTAAAATACTCAGTCATTGACTCTTTTGCGCTCGCAAACACCGCAAAACAAAACCTTAAACGAACAACCGATGTATCAGACGCGCTAATCGTGGAAGCGAACACCGCGCCCGATGTTATGTCGGTTTTGCGAGTCCAGGTCAAAGCTATGTCGCACATTCTGAGCGAACTCGCCGCGATCCGCGCATTAAGCGCGCAACGCCTCGAAATGGAAGCCAATACGACCGTTCGCGACTTACCGACGACAAGCGCGCCTTCGGGAACCTGGACGCCGCCCACCTTTAAAACCCCGCAATAAACGAGGCTAGATCATGGTCAAAATCACAAAGATTTTCACTCTCATTGCAATTTTGCTTTTGAGCGCCTGTAGCAGCCAATCGAACACGAAAGGAACCGGCAGCGGCACAGACGATTATAAAGTATCGCCTTGCGCCTGCGTCTTTCACGACTTCCCCACTGTTCCACAGGTGGCATCGTGAACCAGGACGGCGGCTTGCACGCAGATAGCCCTATTATCCCACGAGCACCCGCGCGAGCAACAAGCTTAGAACGGTTGATATTCATCACGACGATTTCAATCCTTTCAGTCGTGATCGTCGCAGAGACCGCTTTCTTGCTCGCAACCTATCCGCCCGATCCGGTCATTGCTTTTGTTCAATTCGATGATTCCGATAATCAGATTATCACCGTAAAACCAAAGGCATTGAGCAAGACCGACCGCGCCGTATTGATCGAAAAATACTTGATCCAGTATGTAAGAAATCGGGAAACAATCGATCATACCACAGATTTGCGCCGCGCGGATTGGCTGGCCCTGTTCACAGATTCAGCTTGGTACGCGAACTGGAAAGAAACCAACTACCCAGAAAATAAAAATAGCCCTGCAGCGTCTTACGCTAGGGCCGGTCTGTCCCGCGAAATTAGAAACATCACGGTTACACCAATTCCCGACGTGCCAAGCACTTACCAAGCCGAATTTGTGGCAGTAGATCGGAAGGGAACCGAGACCGTGAAGGAACGCCGTTGGCTGGTTTCCATAAAGGCGGTCACTCAGCCCATTACCGGCGACAACCCCGCGATCAACGCCAATCCGATTGGCCTCACCGTCTATCAATACATCCTTAGAGAAAGTGCAAGCCAATGACCAAACGAGCCATTATTGCTTTCGTCGGATTATTTATCCTATCGCATCCGGCCACTGCGCAAATTCTGGACGTGACCGACCAGGACGCAGCGAGCAGCGCGACAATCGCCCAACAGTCACAAGGCGGGTTCAATCCCCTTGCCTTGCGGGAAATACCGCCAGGAGGGGCTATTCAGGACGCTTGGGACGATGCACCGGCCACAGCCGGAATCGTTACCTACAAGCACCCTGAAAACACCACCATGAAGGCAGCCCTCAGAGAAGGATTTGTAACCAGTATCGTTCTAACAAACGATAATATTCTCAGCTCTGTTTTAGGTGATCCTACCAACTTCGCATCTAAGAACGGGACATTGAAAAACGTCCTGTTCTTATGGCCTAAAGCGACTGGCTACGACACCACGCTTACAATCGAAACCGACAATGGCGATGTTCTGGCGTTCTATCTTCGATCCGAGACCTTCAACACCCAGAACATCACTCACACAAAAATTTATGTTGGCGATCCGCGCCCCAAAATTACGCCGCAGACACCTGAAATTGTCCCGAATATAGATCGATCAAAACCCGACGATCTACCTGAGATAAAGACAACAGAAGACCTAACCGATTCCTTGCCTCTATGGACGCGCGAGTCCGTCTTTGACCCTACAAAGGTCCGCCAAGATTTGGAATGGTCGGGCGACACGGAACTAGCGCCGAAAGACGCATTCCGCGACGACAAATTTACCTATCTGTTCTGGGGAACAGACAACGACGGCCAGAAGTGGCCAGCCGTTTGGGCCGTAGAAGACGGCATCGACAAACCAGTCAGAACCCGCCGCACAAAAGACGCCTCATATCTGGTCGTGGAAACAACCGGACCTCTCACACTTAAAAGAGGCGGAAAAACGCTATGTATTCGTCCAAAAGGTTAATGTTTGGCCTAATAGGCCTCACAGCACTCTTAACAGGCTGTAACGAAGAAGAAGACACCACAGCCCGCATCGTGCCACCGACGCCGCCAAGTGGCTATTACGCCAGCCCTGAGAGCCAGCCCGACAACACGCCTGCAGGGTCGGGAACAATCGTTTTTACCGGATCGGGAAACTTTCCGAGCTACATTGCAGGCAATGCGCCAGTGAAGACGGAAATCGCTTTATCGAACCCGTCCGCTTTTCCCGTCGCGATCACGCAAATTCGATATGTTGGCACAAGCGGAATTGCCTTGGTCGATGATTGCGCTGAAATCCTCGACGCTCAAAGCTCATGCACAGTCACCCTAACCGGCGCATCGCTTAATCCCGGTACAATTTCCGGCTCATTGCTCATTCTGTCCGATGCAGGCGCATTCGATAAAGACATTACCCTTACCGCAGCGCCGCCGCCTATCGAGCTGCCCGACAGCCCGACAGTCTTTATTGAACCGCCGCCCGCGCCGCCGCAGGCCCAGGCCGTCGCACCGCCCCCAATAGAACCGGACTACGCCGCGCAGCGCCGCAGCGCGATCCTCGACTATTCCAGGAACCGCTTACAGAACCGAATGGCGCAAGGGCCGCAATTCACGAGAGAACCAGAACAACCCATTCAGGTAAAACCCGATCCTATTTCCTATACGGTCACTGATCCGAATTACCTTCGCGAGAACACACCGAGCGAAACGACAAGTTTCCCGGTAGACCGCACTCAAATTCTGACTATGGACCGCATGGCTTGGGGCGTCCTGGATCGAGAAGTGAACTCGCAACTCCCCGGCCTTGTGAAAATCATCGTAGATGAGCCTGTCTATGGAACGGACGGCGCACACCGCTTGCTAGAGCGCGGTGACGCCATTCTAGGGCGATACGAACCCCTGCAGGACGTTGGAGACACCCGCCTTAATGTTTGTTTCTTTCGTATCATCCGGCTCGCAGATGGTGCCCATGTCTATGACCAGGGCGACGACTGTTTCGCCTATGCCGTGGACGCGATGGGTCGCACCGGCCTAGTCGGAGACATAGACAATCGCAACCTCGAAAAATACGGCGCTGCATTCGTAACAGCTGGTATTTCAGCGATTGCCCAATACGGCGCAACAACAAACGCACAACAAGACCCAGGCCTACAAGGCGCAGGGCAGTCACTTAACGAACAACTAGGCGAAATCACATCCAAAATTCTGGAGGAGCAAGTTGACCTTGCTCCGATTATTACTGTGGCCGCAGGCGAGCGCGTAGGCATTCAATTCCTACGCGACATTTACATACGACCCCCAGAACCAAAGAGCGGCCAAGCACCTAAAGGAGACCAACAGTGAAAACGTGTATTCAAATTGCCGTTGTCGCATTCATGGCCGGTTATAGCACCCTAGCGGGCGCACAGACCGCCCCCACGCCACCGCAGAGCCTAACAGGCTCGACTACACCCACAACCACCCAAAGCACGCCTGCAGCCGCCCAGACCGGCAGCAAGACGACGGCAGGCAGTAACGCTTTAACTTTCACCCAAGTAATCACCAACAAGGCGATTTCCATATCAGGTGACGGGAAAGCCGCCGCTGATCTGTCCGGACTCGCAAACGACCCTCGACTAGCCGGAAAAGATATTTCCGATGTTGAGATTCAAGGCTCGATCAAACCAACCATGTCCGTTGGTTCAAACAAGCGCGTTGAAATCCAATGGACTTCCGTAGGGCGCAAGAGCAAACCCGAACAAAACAAAGTGTTGGCCAATCCCCTTCAAACGAACCTTTTAGTAGGTCCGTTAACGAAGGAACTACCACCGTCACAGCCTGTCAAAGCAGCCGGTAACGTCGATAGCCTTATCACTCAAATCTTACAGGTGATCGAAGAACCAACAGAGACAAAGACGGCAGCAGCAGCGCAAACACTGGCAACTAATTCAGGATCACAGAACCAGTCAGCACCAACATCATCGGGCGCACGCGACACCGGCAACAATGACAAATCGAGCTTTAAAGCGCCCGATCCGATCATTGAGCCAGAGGAACCAGTAAAAGAATTGCCAACCGTGGGATATACTAAACTCGGATGCGCGCCCCGCGTGGACCTAGTGCAAAATGTCGCTATCGTTACCGAACAGCAAGTTATTGACGGTGTGCCTACTGATGATTGTCAAGACACATTGGACCGTCTTCCCATTCTATCCGACAAACAAATTTGTGATGTTAATGTCTCTATCGAAGACCTTACAGCACAAGGAATGCTCCGCCGGTACTATGTCGATCTAAACCAAGATATAAAATACATCGACACTGAATGCCAAGCCGACCCAGATGCGATTTTTCCCATAACAGAAAATCTAAATCTTTGCGGCTGGACCCTCGATAAAGAGGCAATGACCACAACGAAACTGGTAAAGCTGGTTTACACCAACACAAAGAATGCACAGATCGAAGTTACCGCTTGCCAACCAAGCGCCGTAATGGAGCCTTTACCTCTCATTCAGAACACCGCCGCGTGCGACCTACGCAATGATTACAGTGCCGGAATAAGTTATCAGCGCACCCGTTATGATTGGTCTTTCAATGACCAGTTAGAAACAAATGGATTCTGTGAAGATACCGGTGTGACTTACCCGCATTATGAGGAAACTCAGGGCTGCACATGGGAACACAATTTAGAAACTGGCAAAGCCTATGCGACAAGTCGCACCGCTATCAAGATCGATGGACAGATTTACCCAATCGACCAACTTTGCACACCCAATGCAGAATCCACAACGGACCTTTTACCAACCGCAGACGGCTGCACAAGCACGTTTGACGATGATTATCCCAATGATAGAACCTACGGAACAGAGCGGCTTTATTATACAAAAACAGACGGTATTCAGGTTTTTGTAACCGCTTGCGCCAAGGACACCGACACCGTTTATCCTCACAAAACCCGCACCGCATCATGGGCCAATGATGATGATAAATTGCTCGGAACACCGCTTAAAGAAATCTACATAATCACCCCGAACGGTGAAAATGTAAGATCACCCGCACAGCTTCGCGATGGTACAATCGCGATGCCTTATGATTTCGTCAAAACGAACAACGTGGTCGATGAAATCAATTATATCGGTTGCCGAAAGACAACAAGCACGGTTGACGTTGAACAATACACCCGGCCAGACGGATCGACTTATAATAAGCCTGTAGGTTCCGGTGATCCAATAATCGTACCTTATGCCTGCACCGTCAGCCAAACGCCTGTATGGACAAAAGTATCGGAATCAACCGGAAGCTATACGACGGGAATTTCCTGCTATGTCTCATATGGTCCAGAAGTAGGTGGAGGTTATACTACCGGTGGAACTGCAGGATATTCATATCGGGATGCAGTCTATCAGGGAACGAGAACGCTACAGCGTGACGATGGTACACAACTACCACAAACATCGACCTCAAACCACACAGTAAGAACCACTGGTTACGGCGGCTCTACATGTGATTCAAGTTGGAATGGTAGCGTTCCAACACCACCAACCCAACCAGCCACATATAGCGGCACTCAGTACTCTGCTTGGAACCAGGGCGAGGGCTGGTAATGAGCGTATTCGCTTCAAGTCTCGCGCCCTTACTTGAGTACACCAAGATTAAAAATGCCGTTGAAATTCTAGTGACGGAACCGGGCGCGATTTGGGTTGAGACACCTGAAACCGGCATGAAGCGATACACGGACGCGGCCTTAGATATCGAATATTTTGAGAGGCTAGGCCGCGTTCTCGCCAACCATGCAAACATCGTCGATTACGATCAAAAGCCATACTTGGCCGTCGCCATTCCAGGCGGGCACCGTATGCAATTATGTGTAGGACAATCGATAAAATCAGGGGTCGCTTTATCCATTCGGATATGGCGACCCCGCCGTTACACCTTAGAAAACTTCGGTTTGTCAAAAGAGCATGTAGAGCTTTTTGAGACCGCTATTCAGAACAAATACAATATTCTGATAAGTGGCGGCATGTTCAGTGGTAAAACCACTTTCACCAATGCCTTACTTGCCAAAATTCCAAGCTCCGCGCGCGTTATCTCAGTAGAGGACACGCCAGAGCTTGATTTAACCCATATTCCAAACCGCTCTGAATTCATTATCAATCGTTTAGCAACGAGAGAGAAAATTGATTACGTCGAAGTCGTGAAAGCGATCATGCGCTTGCGACCCGACCGAACAATTCTCGGGGAACTATCGCCCGACAATACTTTTCTGTTAGGCCGCATTCTGAATATGGGCCACGGCGGAACGATTTCGACGTTGCACGCCGAAAATCCTGAAATGGCTTTTGAAGCTCTGACCGTAAATTCAGAGCTAGGGGGACACCCAACCCAAGCCGCGAACCGCGTCTTTCGCAAAAACATTCACATCATCGCACAGATCGGCCGGGACGAGAAAACCTACGCCCGAACCATTACCGATGTTTGGATCAACGATTCAATCAAAGCAGCATGAACGGAACCCGACAATGAAACGCATTCGGTATGATAGCCCCCTTCCCCGTTGGGTCTGGTTGTTCCCATTGATCCTTTGCAGCACTAGCTTTGCCGCCGCCGCTTACCTCTTGCCCGACCCCCTAGACGCCCAGGCCTGGAAAGCTACCCTACGCGACAGCACCAGGTACATTGGCGCTCTGATCCAATATGCGTCAGAGACTAGAAGTATGGCCGCTATCAAAACCGCGCATCGGCCAACCCTCGTATTTTTTGGCAGCACCGTCATAGCGCCGTTTCTGAGCCTTACTATCGTTGGGCTGTATTTCGCGCTGAGACCGACCTCAGAGCGCAACGTGTCTAAATTCGCCAATGGTGCAGAAGTCAAAAGAATGGAGCTGCATGGCGATCTAGGGCCGGTCTTAGGGGTGTTTGAAGGGAAACTGTTGAAAGGATCGGAACCGCGTCACACGCTCGCAGCAGCGCCGACACGATCCGGCAAAACGCGACAGGCTATAACAACGGTCCTGGACTATCCCGGCACCGTTATTGTTGTAGATCCTAAACGCGAAATTAAACAGATCACAGCCCCGCACCGCTCGAAAATTGGACCGACACACACAATAGGATTTGCCGATCCTAATTCTCCGTCTGGCTGGAATCCTTTCGCAACCGCCAACATCCCAACCGAAACAGTGCAAATCGAATTGGCGATTAGTCGGATTGCAAGCGTCCTAACGCCAATGAACGAAAGAGCGACAGACAAGTTTTGGGACGAAACCGCCCTCAGAAACATGACGGCGCTTTGTATGGTGGAAGCCTACAAAGCCTTGCGAACAGGAGAAGACGGCCACTTAGGCAATTTAATCTCTTACATTAGAGAGTTACCAGAGACCGTAGACGAAGACCCGTTCACCCTGAAAATGAACCAGATTGCAGCGCTTGCCGCAAGTTATGGCGCCCCCAATTGGGTTCAGGAGGATTTAATATCCTTTGGCCAGACCGAACCCAAGGAAAGAGGCAGTCATATAAACTCAATGCTCACTAAGCTGCAGGTTTTCAGAACCGCAGCAACCAAGCGATCATTAGGAATAAACAGTTTTACCGTTGATGATCTAAGAGACCGGCCTTGCACCGTCTTTATCGATTTTCCCAGAGAAGACGCACGATCTTTTGGTCCGATCACGGCCATGTTCTTAGATACTATTTTCACTCACGCCCTATCAAACGGACGCAAGGAAAATCAATATCCGATTCTCGTCATTATGGACGAGTTTCGCGATTTGCCGGTTATTCCTAACCTCATATCTGTAATGACAGCAGGCGCAGGCGCAGGCTTGAGCGCTTACATTCTTGTTCAAGGTTACGCGCAGCTCAAAGAGCGTTACCCCGACTCTTATCTGAACATTATCAATAACTGTGAATGGCAAATCATCTTTGAGAATCCCGACGCAGAAACACAAAGAGTCTTAACGGGGACCACAGGGAAGACAGAATACAAATCCAGCTCCAAGCAAATGAACAGCATGGGAGCCGTCACTGGTAAAAGTCAGCAGTTAAAAGAAAAAGACCTTATGGAAAATGTCGATTGGGCGATCATCCCCTTCGGTCACCACATCTTAATTCCCCGCCGCCACCAAATCCGCCCGGTTTATTGCACGTCAGCTTTTTGGGACAAAATCCCGGAAATCCGCAGGCTTGTCCCACGCAAGAACAGGATAAAAACATGACCAACAAACCCATAGACGACTATCGCAAAGCCCTCTCGAATCCAGGGCAATCTTACTGGTTAACCCGCGCGATCGGGGAGAACCTTTCACGCGATCCAGTAGACGCCTATCGCGATTGCGAAGCCCTACTCGACATTATGAGGGCACGATACGAAGCGATCATCGCGCAGGCATTTAGAAAATGAGGATAATTGGCGCAATTGTCCTCTCGCTCTTTATCACGACCCCGGCCCTAGCTTGCTATGAACAAGCGGCCAAGGCTTACCGTGTTGATAAAAATCTCTTGTTGGCAATCGCCTACATCGAAAGCCGATGGAAACCGAACGCGATCAACGTCAATAAGAACGGCTCAGAAGACCTTTGCGCCTTTCAGATAAATGATTTCCATTTACCGGAAATCGCCGCCTTCGGCATCGACCGCAACCGGCTTCTCACCGATCTGTGCGCTTGCGCTTATGTTGGCGCTTGGATTTTAACAACTGAAATCCGTCGCGAAAATTCAGTATGGGCAGGCGTTGCAAACTACCACACAGGGCCAAAGGGCAACCGCGAAAGACGCGCTTGGTATGTTGGCAATGTTCAGCGTGTCTATGACGAGCTGACCAAAAGGGCGGCAGATGCAGGATCACGCTAACGCCAGGACGCATTGCCCCGCCTGCAGCGGGATAGAGTGCGGCAGAGACGCCCCAGAAGCGATAGAGGCCACTTATGCGCCGTCCTGGACGACCACGCACCCAAGGCCTGTAAAATCGGCCAGAGGCAGGATTCATCGAATAGCGAAGGCCGCTAAGACGCCTTCCCGGTCTTTTTCTAAGAGAGCTGCACCGGCAGCGCCGAGCTGGATGAAGACACGCCACGCCGCTTGTCGATTTGAAGCCAAGACCGTTCTTAAAACACGATTCCGAATTTCTGCAGCAAATGTCGAGGGCCGTAGGCTTTTTCTATCGGTTGATCCTGTCTCCTGCAGCCAGAAGAAATGCCCAATCAATTTCGTGCGTTGTTTGCCCCTGGACGACTTAACCGGACGAGAACAGGCTTCAACCACTTTCAGCAATTATTTTCTCTCTGCTATCGCATTCACCCGCACATTCAAAATAACCGCTTGCCGTGATCCTCCATTCCATTCCGGCGCTACGCATTCCGCCCAACCTCTTACCGCCCACAGTCTGGGCATCAACAACTTGAAATCGAAGGGATTTCTAAAATGGCTACCATCGGAACAGTAACATTCAACCCGGAAAAAGACGAATTCACCGGAAACCTCACCACCATTGCGGCGAAAGCCTCTTTGAAAATCATTAAGAACGGCTTCAAAAACGGCGACAAGCAGCCAGACTATCGCGTCTACGCAAACAACGCTGAATGTGGTGCAGCTTGGAAAAAGACCAACCAGGAAGGCGGCGAGTATATTTCGCTCAAGATCGATGATCCCAGCCTGCCCGCAGCGATCTGGGCCAACCTTGGACGCGCGGCCAATCAGGACGACGACGATGTTTTCGCTCTGATCTGGGAACGCCCTGCCCGCTAACCTCTCCCCAGACTGGCAGGGCGCAATGCGCCCTGCCCCTTTTTTATCCATCATCCGCCGCCAGGAGAAACACCGTGCTTATCGAAAAAGAAACAGCCACAGTTTATAGAGGCGCAACGCGACGGTATTTTAGTAAGACTTCAGCAGAGCGATCATTTGCGGTCGAGGCTGTAAAAAAACGATGCTATTGCAGAGCATCGACAACGAATCCCGACCAGACAGAAATCTGCAAATATCACGACATGGACCCTATCGCCTATCAAAGGCTTATTCATTTATGCGTCGTGATGTTTGTTCGCTCGTAACCGTGCGAAAACGATCATTTTTGCCACCAACAAAAGAACCAGGTGCAAGCCGCAGAAATAGGCTTGCGAAACCCGTTGCAAAAGTCACACTTGCAAAACTGTTACAAAGATGAGTTTTACAACATGAAGATAGGTTACGCGCGTGTCTCGACTTCAAACCAAAATGCCGATGGCCAGATCGACGCTTTGACGGTTGCCGGATGCGAAAAGATTTTCATTGAAAAGAAATCAGCAGTGAAGGCTCGCCCGGTTTTAGCCGAGCTATTGGATTACGCACGCCCAGGTGATGCGCTTGTTGTTCAGAAATTTGACCGCCTTGCGCGATCCGTGCAGACGCTCTTAGGAATAACCAAAGAACTCGAAGATAAGGGGATCGAGCTAATCAGCCTGTCAGACCAGATCGACACGACAACGCCGCACGGAAAAGCATTTTTCACGATAGCAGGCGCGTTCGCTGAGTTGGAAAGAAACCTCATTATCGCCAGAACCAAGGCAGGGTTAGAAGCAGCCAGGAAACGCGGGAAGGTCGGAGGACGGCCAGCAAAATTGACAAAAAGCCAGATTGAACAGGCAATTATTTTAAAAGAAACTGAGACCCTAACCAAGATTGCCGAAAGTTTTCACGTTCACGTTTCAACGGTTAGCCGAGGCATAAGGGACTATGAGGCCAAAAAAGATAATCAGGCTAAATAGCCGTTTCAGAGAACCAGGCTCTATTTCACTAGGCTCGACTCTCGCCAAGTTTCACCGAACCCGCAGGCGGTTTCGTCCCATTCGGGTGACGATCCTTACGGCAGACCGGTTCAGGGAATGCAAAACATAGGTCTAAGAGTTGGTAGATAACTCACCAAACAAGTATCAAGCTAGACATAAAAAAAGCAATGTACGCGCCACAAACAGAGAAAACCGAAGTTAGATAAGTTTTATCTTTCATTCTGTTCGCAGATTGAACGAGTTTTTCCGCAGAATCTACACCAGCTTTAAAGTCTTTTTCCGAGGTCTGTTCATTATAAAATGTATTATTCATTTCCCACGCACGAAGAGATGCTGTTGCTAAACATTCGTTTTTGAACGCCCCGTAGTTCAAATATGCCAAAAGACTGCACAGCCCAGACAGCACCAAACCAACAACATATCCGATAGCCGCAATCTTGATTGATAGAGGACTGACTTGCAGAAACGCATTATCTTTTGAAACACTTGATAAATAAGCGGGCAACGCTATCAACGCCCCACCATTCAATAAATATGACCACTTGAGACCGATTTGCGCATAAGCCGCACCAAGTTCAACATATTGAAAGGCTTGCTGAGTCAAAGGGTCAACGATCCGAGACATTTCCTTGAAATAGGCTTCACGTATCGTTTCTGGATCGGGTCTCTGAGGCTCAATCATTTATCACCTATAGAAATTAGAAAATTACCGTAACACTTGAATCGGTAATCGTTTTAATAAAAATGGGTATACGGATTTAATGGTTGATGGGGCACCTTCACCCCATCA
>TARA_R100001143_G_scaffold52481_1_pt1 | contig 22746 bp, 20 predicted proteins | sample TARA_R100001143 | Tara Oceans TARA_R100001143 (sample SAMEA2621300) | marine metagenome | biome: marine biome (ENVO:00000447); feature: mesopelagic zone (ENVO:00000213); material: "saline water (ENVO:00002010), including plankton (ENVO:xxxxxxxx)" | depth 800 m | reverse complement strand
CTTTTCACTTTTCACTTTTCACTTTTCACTTTTCACTTTTCACTTCTAAAATGTATTTTCCAAACCATGGCCAACCAAATCCCTTTTTCCTTCGATGTTCCCACAGTCTCAGAGCTGACCCAAAAAATCAAGCAACTCCTGGAACAGAACTTTCGTGATATTCTGGTTGAAGGAGAAATCAGCAATCTGAGCCGCAGCAGAAACGGACACTTCTACTTCACTGTAAAAGATGATAATGCACAACTGCCCTGTGTTATTTGGCGAAATAGTGCTGATCGTATGAATCTGGACCTTCGCGATGGCCAGCAAGTTGTTTTGGGAGGTGATATCCAGGTATACCCTCCCCATGGCAAGTATCAAATGATTGTTACCCTAGTCCAGCAAGCCGGAGTCGGCCGATTGCAGCAAAAATTTGAAGAACTAAAAAAGAAACTCGAATCGGAGGGTCTGTTTGAACAATCTCAAAAAAAGAGACTCCCTTCTTTTCCAAAAAAAATTGGAGTGATCACCTCTTCAACAGGTGCGGCCTTTCATGATATTCGTTCAACCATGGAGCAGCGTTGGCCTGTTGCCACTCTGACCCTTCACCACGCTTCCGTTCAAGGGCTCAACGCTGCCGGAGAAATTGCAAATGCCATCCATTATTTTGCTCAACAGAAAAAACCGGTAGACCTGCTAATTATCGGCCGGGGAGGCGGCTCATTAGAGGATCTCTGGCCATTTAATGAGGAAATCGTTGCCAGAGCAATATTTAACTGCCCGATACCTATCATAAGTGCTGTCGGACACGAGGTGGATTTTAGCATCTCTGATTTTGTAGCCGATGCCAGAGCCGCTACACCAACACAATCCGTTATCCTGGCAACGCCGGATATTAATGAACTCAGATATCAGATTGATGGCCATACTCAATCTTTAGAATCGATCATCAAACAAAAAATTCAGCACTATCAGGAATATGTTAACCGACTAGTTCACTCTCACGCGCTCTTAGTCGTACAGGAAAAACTAAAATATCTCAAAAATCATGTAGCTTCAATAACAGATAAAATTCATGCTTATCAAGAGCGGAATCTCAATTATCATCTGAATAAGTTTAGTCATTTGCGAACCATTTTTGAACAGTCGAATCCTAAAAACAGAGTCCGGGAATTGAACGATCACCTTTCAGGATTAAGACAGGGACTCTTCTATAAATATGACCGAATGCTCTCATCTCAAAAAGAATCCCTAAACTCTCAGCTCCACAAACTTGAAGAACTCAATCCAAAAGCTCCTATGGATAGAGGTTTTACAAGAATACTCCAAAATGGACGGTGGATTCGTGAGAAAGGCTTGTTAGCGTCAGACAGACCTCTTGAGATAGAGTGGAAAGATGGGAAAACTCAGATTAATTAATGATTTAAATACACTCAATGTTCACTTTTTTATCATGCAATCAATAACTGATTTATATCATTATATTAAATTGACGTAGAATTTTATTCCCAGTTGCAAAAAAAGTAGTATGAATACATTAATCTCCGGATATAACATTGAAGTAAGGGATGTTTTAAAAAAAGCTCTCAAAAAGAGAAATCACACTCTATATATTGAAGAGCCATCTGATGGACTGTTGTCACTTTTGGATGAAAAAAATATTACTCTCATTTTCCTCACGGATAATCTGGATGAGACCTTAAATTTCAGCCGACAGGTGAGGGCAAAAAAAGATGGGCGCAGATTTACCATCTATTCAGTTATCAATAAGAGCGACGTGGATCAGTTGTATAAGTTGCTTGATGCAGATGTAGATCAATACATTCTTGAATCACTTTACGACGAACAACGTCTTGATATTCGGATTGAGTTTGCTGAGCGTCAGGCACGAAATAAACAGGGACAGTTTTTAATAGAACAGAAATTAAGAGTCAGTGAGGCGAGAGTCCGTGCTATTTTGAGCACGACTGTGGATGCAATAATCACCATAGATGAACGCGGGCATATTCGATCTTTTAATCAAGCCGCTGAAAAACTGTTCCTCTATCAAGCCTCCGATGTGATCGGGAAAAATGTAAGTATGCTGATGCCGCAACCCTATAAAAGAGAACATGACGGATATATTAATAACTATCACAATACCGGAGAAAGGAAAATAATCGGTATTGGCAGGGAAGTAACGGGTCAGCGTAAAGATGGTACCATGTTTCCGATGTACCTTGCTGTAAGTGAGGTAAACGCAAATGATGAAAAGTTTTTTACCGGTATTGTCCGTGATATTACTGAACAACGCAGGCTTGAACAGGAAGTATTGCGAATCAGTGAACATGAAAGACGCCGTATTGGTCAGGATCTTCACGACGGATTGGGTCAGATGCTGACCGGTATCTCATTGATCAACAAAAGCATTGCATCTACTTTAAAAGATCAAAATCACGACCTCGCTACTGACTCAGAAGAGATTACTAAATTGATTCGGGAAGCCGATGAATATGCAAGAAATCTATCCCGAACACTGATTCCGGTTGAATTGGAATCGAACGGACTCAAAGCAGCTATACGGCGCATGGCTGATAATGCTGAAAAACTTTTCAATATCAAATGTACACTGGTCGATTTTTTAGACATTCATTTTGATGATCCAACGTCACTTTCTCACCTCTACAGAATTATTCAGGAGGCCACAAGTAACGCTGTTAAGCATGGGAATGCTTCCAATGTCATTATTAAAATGGAAGTTGATAAGGATAAATTAATTCTCTCAATAGAAGATGATGGAACCGGATTTTCACCGGATTGGGATCAAGGAAAGGGGCTCGGTGTCCGTATTATGCAATTTCGTTCGAACCTAATCGGAGCCAATCTGCGAATACAAGAGAGTGATTTGGGAGGGGCAGCTATCATTATAATACTGCTGGCAGTAGGATCATCCTATAAAATTATAAATTGATTATATTTAATTTTTAACACTTTTAATTAAATACTCTAAAATGGCTACGGACAAACGAATTTATATAGTCGATGATCACCCTTTAATGAGAAAAGGATTGGTTATGACTATCGAGAAAGAGATGGGATTTGAAGTCTGTGGACAGGCTGAGAGTGCTGAAGAAGGCCTGAATGAAATTATTGATCTGAAACCGGATGCTGCTGTTTTTGATATCTCTTTACCGGGCATGAATGGAATAGAACTCACAAAAAACGTACTTCATCAAATGCCGGACTTAAAAATACTGGTCGTTTCACGGCATGATGAAGAACTCTATGCGGAAAGAGCCATACGTGCAGGTGCCAAAGGATATTTAATGAAACTGGAGGCCGGAGAAACACTTGTTACCGCACTTCGTCAAATACTAAAAGGTGGTATTTACTTGAGTGATAAGATCGGCTCCAAAATGATTATGAAGATCGCATCCGGTAATTCTTCCAAAAGTGATAATCCACTTGATTTACTCAGTGATCGGGAACTTGAAGTCTTTGAATTAACCGGAAAAGGCCACTCCACCAAAGATATCGGTAAAAAACTGCATATCTCTGTAAAGACTGTAGAATCGCACCGCGCAAATATCAAGGAAAAATTGCAACTCGACACCGCAAATGAACTCATGCGTCACGCCGTACGTTGGGTTGAAGAGAGCTCCAGATAGCCGGTCTGGTTACCCCACTATCTACAACTCAATTCATAAACAATGACTTAAACCATTGTTAAGCATTGATTTATATAATGATATTTTACTCATTATTTTTTATCCTTGTGTAGATAATCCTTTTTAGTAGGGGGATTCATTAGCACTTGTAGGGGAAGTCCCTACTTCTCATTCAGAATAATACCCCTGACTCTTTTTTGTAAAGCTTCTGATATTGGTCATGTGTTAAAAATATTAAGACATACTGATCTTAAATTGAATCACAAAGAATTTGAACCAATAAGAACAAATAAAAGTAAAAGATAAAAATTATGAAAACTATCATAACTACACTTACCATACTGCTTCTGGCTCTTACTATTTTCGAGTCACAGGCAGTAGCACAAGATAACAGAGACTTACAATACTTCAGAGCTCCTGACAAAACAGGATTGAATGTATTTGAAACTACGAAAGACAATAACGTCCCATTTGATGGGGTAACTGTCAGAATAGGCGGTTCCAATACACTGCAATTTCAGGCACTGGATCACGAGAACAATGCAGGAGGCATATTTGATATTGGACCGAATTTCAACCTCGCCACATCAAACCTTGATATTGATGTTCAGCTGCATAATGGACTAAGAATGCACCTTCGCACATATTTATCCTCACGTCACCACGCACAACCTTACGTTAAAGGTGGATATTTACAGATGGATCGGCTCGATTTCATTGAAGAAGGTTTCATGTCAGATTTAATGGACAAATTAACCATTAAAGTAGGTCATATGGAGATTAATTATGGTGATACTCACTTTAGAAGATCTGATAACGGACAGGCCATCTACAATCCTTTTGTAGGGAACTATATCATGGATTCCTTCACAACTGAAGTAGGAACTGAAGTTTATTATCGAAGTAATGGATTTCTTGCAATGCTTGGCATGACAAACGGTAAACTGAATCAAAACGTAATTGAGCCGGACCGTGATGCCGGACAACTTGCAACAAAAGTTTCAATCGTAGGTAAGATTGGATATGATGAGCAAATTAATGAAGACCTGCGGGTTCGAATAACAGGCTCGATCTATACAACCGGTCAATCCGCACGTACGTATCTATACGCAGGTGATCGTGCCGGTTCCAGATACTATAATATTCTTACTGAAAATTCATCAGAATTCAGACTTCCAAGATTTGATCCAGGCTTTCCAAATGAGTTGACATCTATTATGATTAATCCGTTTATTAAGTATCAGGGTCTTGAATTTTTTGGAGTCTATGAAGTAGCAACCGGTAAAGCTCAGGCTGAGCCAGACTCAAGATCATTTACACAAATCGGTGCAGAGTTACTTTACAGATTCGGTGCAGATGAGAGTCTCTATGTTGGCGGCCGTTATAATCTTGTAACTGGCGAAACCGCTGCAGGTGATGATGTGGATATTGACAGAATTAATTTTGGAGGTGGCTGGTTCCTGACAAAAAATGTACTGACTAAAGTCGAATATGTGAATCAGACTTATGAAGGATTCCCTGCCGGAAACAACTTAAATGGTGCATCGTTTAATGGACTCATGATTGAAGCTGTCGTAAGTTTCTAAACAAAAATAAATATAATTTTAACTCACAGGGTTGTTATTCATAACAACCCTGTTCATATTAAATAAAAATGAAGAACAAAATATTTTATACACTCACTTTCGCCCTTATTTTCATATTCTCTTCAGCTACTGCTCAAGACATCACTCTTACCCTTACCGATGTTCAGCAGTTTAAGATTGATGGAGATTCTAATGTAAGATCCTGGGATGCTGATATTACAGAGGCTGAGGGTACATTAATCTTTACTGAGGTTGAAGAATTTTCACTCGGATCTTTAAGTTCAGATTCATTCCAATCGATGAACATTTCAATTCCGGTGTCAGGCATTGAATCCAGTTCGGGGGGCCTCACCAGAAATATGCAAAAATATCTGAAAGGTGATGAACATCCTGTCATTACATTCAATCTCTCTGAAATTACTGCCGTTGAATTGGACGAAAACAAGGCTACAATTACTGCAAATGGAGTGATTAATGCCGCAGGTGTCGATCATAATGTTACGATGAATGTGAATGCTGTTGTGAATGAAAATGGATCTGTAACATTTTCGGGATCACAAGATCTACTCATGACAAACTTCAATATTGATCCGCCAACTGCTGTAATGGGAACCATTAGAGCTCGTGACGAAATTGTTATTCTATATTCTGTCACATTTTACAGATAGTCATCAACCGTATTTATCTCTGAATTTATAATGAAATTCCTCACTCAAATATTAACCCTTACTATCATTTCTTTGTTTGCTTTGCAAGGATTGGGAGAAGTAGTCTACTCACAAATTACTTACACTCCTGATCCCTCAAGCAGGCTTTGGATAGAAGGCAGATCGAATATCAATGAGTTTCAGTGCCAGGCAAATCAATACTTTGCAGAAGCTTCACTCATTGACAATAACGATCAAAATGAGTTGCAACAGGAGGAACAAGAGCAAGTATTTCTTCAGGTTGAAATCAGGGTTGATGGTTTTGAATGTGGAAAAAACAGGATGAACAGAGATCTTCAAGATGCACTCAAATCTTCTGAGTACCCTGAAATCACTTTCATGTTTGCCAGTGCAGAGATTCTGGAGATGCCAAGCTCACATGATCAAGCTTTTGAATTGGAAGTTGAAGGATCCCTGACTGTGGCTGGAAATACAAGAGATATCCGTTTTAATGCCCGTGCCTACTTTTTGGAATCTCATAAAGTTCGGGCTATCGGTAATACAACCATTAAAATGTCAGACTTTGACGTAGAACCTCCTACCGCACTGATGGGACTAATAAAAGCGGATGATGAACTTACTGTTAACTTTGATTTAATCGCATCTGAAACGGACGCAGTCTGTCAATTATGCCCTACCAGCAAAATATAAATTGAAAGGTTTTTTCAATTTCACATGATTGATAATCATAAAGATGAAAATTCTACTTTAGAATTCTCTGACAATCCCCATAGTTAGGGGATTTCCTTACCACCTTATCAGACTATCTCTTTAGATAACTAACCCTCTATAATCTGATATTATTAAAGTAGATCAGGTTTTAGCTCAACGTTTAATCTCATTATCAACCTTTCATATTGTACGAAGTGATGCTAAAGGAATGGATATTACATATAAAAAAAAGAAGCCATCTCTTCTGTTCAGATGAATGGAAATACAGGGTATCAGGAAATGTAGCCGATTTCTCAGTAGAACCGCAATTACTAAAAAAACACAGGGAATATCGCTGTGCAGTCATTACAATTGGACAAATTCTTAAAGAACTGACCATTAAAATTGAGAAATCAGGGTCCGGTTACCACATTCAAAGTTTTCAAAATCTGGAGGCTCCTGAAATCATCGCTTCGATCCGAATCGTAGAACAGGCCGAATATTCTAAAGATCCGTTTCCTGTACTGGAAGAGGAAATTTTCGATTATTCCGGTGAAGAAAAACTACGATCCATTACTAAAAAATATCAGTTTGACATCGTCCAGGCTGATCAACCCTTAAAAATGAGCTTGAACTTAAAAAGCTTTGAAAATAAATCATGGTACGTCATGACTTCAAAGCATGACAACCCATTCACCTGGCTGAACTTGGGCAGCTGGAAAACTTCCATGCAGTCGAATGGTCAGGTTATCCCAAATGGGAAATCTATCTTTATTTTTGAATTTTGCAGCCCGGAAGAGTGGGAACGCATTAAATTATCTTTCCCGGTAAAAGACCATTTGCAAGCTGTAATTGCCATCCCTGATTGAAATCACTCTTTTTTTCCCGGACGAGTCAAAATTTCAATACTGTTCATTAGTGTTTTGTGAACAGGGCATTTTTTGGAAATTTCTATAAGACGCTCAACTTGATCTTCAGTTAAGTCCCCTTTTACAATTACCTCCTTCTCAATAACATCTCGTTTTTCCGATTTTCCGCCATCTCCCTCTACTTCTATTTTGTAATGCAACATCTCAATAAAGAGTTCATCAATCACCCATTTTTTGCGATCTGCGTACATTTTCATCGTAATTACACTGCAAGAGCCCAATGACATTAATAGATAGTCATAGGGATCAGGACCCAAATCTTCTCCCCCGGAATTTACAGGTTCATCACTGATTAACTCATGTCGCCCCGCATGCATTACCGTTCTATAGTTCTTCTCTCCTAAATGGATGTGTACAATTTTATTTGATTTGTTATCTGACATAATTCCCTTTTTAAATTTTTTTCCTTCTCTTAGTTTGATGAATTTTTATTTTGGTTCTCTGACCCATTTCGTATCAGGATGTTCAAAAATGAGTTCTGAACCATACACAGTTGATGGCGTTTGATAGCCCGACTCAAAATTCCCTTGTACTACTTTATTCACAATATTCCATGCCATTTCCGCTGTCAAACGGTACCCCTCACACGTTTCGATAACCCCTTCCAGATGATGCCCGGATTCATTTTCAACCCTCCCCCAAATATATGACCTACCCTGTTCTCGCTGATGATTATCCGGGCCCGGGGGGCGTTGATCTATTTTTTTCAGAAGCATCTTTTTAACAAACCCAATTTTCAACAGAAACCGAATATAGTTTGAAAATTTCATAGAGCGAATCATTTTAGAAGGAGCACTCATATAGACTTTTATATCCGGTATACCGGTTGATGTAAATGCAGTAGAGATGTCTCCCCAGGGTATAGTAACGGCTGATGATTCTTTTTTCCCAAAATCGATCTTTTTAGTCCTAAATGCCGCAGGTACTTTTTTGAGTAATCCATTTTTCCGAATTAAACCACCCTCTCCAATATTTTCAACCATTGTTCTGGCAGTTCCTCTCGAAACTCCACCTCCCAAACCCATAAATGCCAATTCAAGTTTATCTGCATCCGGTAAACGAGAAGACAAATATGAGGCAAGACAATCCGTCGGAACTACATCAAACCCGGTTCCTGCCATTGCCATTATTCCTGCTTCCTTAAATTGAGATCCCATTTTTTTTAATGACTCAAATACAACTATCTCACCTGTGATATCTAAATAGTGACACTGATTACGGATGCAAGCTTCCGCCATCTGCTGCCAAGTACGCACAAAAGGCCCTGCACAATGGATGACGGCATCTGCACTGCTCAGCAGATAATCCATCTCATCCTTAGAGTCAAGAGATGCCTTCCGGTAAGATAATCCAAGTCTGGCCGACTGTTCAGTAAGTTTTTGGTCATCCCTGCCGGATAGAACAACAGTCAAGTCTGATTTGGAAGCCAACTCTGCAATCAGGTTTCCTGTATACCCATAACTGCCGTAGATAACAATTTTTTTCATTTTATGTATGCATTTTAATTGTTTTCATCGATGCCACAAATTTATCGCAATAGTGATAAGTAAATGATAACCAAAAGCTAACGTTCTCTTTACGTTTTAGTAATAATGGAATCATTACTTAACTATTAAAATATCACTACACAACATCACATGACAAAAAGAAATCTCGATATCGTAGTTCTCTCCGATATTCATTTAGGAACTGTTGGATGTAACGCCATCGAACTGCTTCAGTATCTAAATTCCATTAATCCAAAAATGATTGTTCTTAACGGCGACTTTGTAGATGTCTGGAATTTCCGAAAATACTATTGGCCTGAATCCCATATGATGATTCTCAGAACACTTCTAACCATGATGACAAATGGAACAGACATCTACTATCTGACCGGCAATCATGATGAGGTACTCCGTAAAGTATCCAGCCTCCAACTGGGTCCGTTACTTATTAAAGATAAGCTTATTCTTGAATTAAATGGGGAGAAAGTATGGATTTTCCATGGCGATATCTTTGATATTACGATGAAACACAGTAAGTGGATCGCAAAACTGGGAGGTAAAGGTTACGAGCTATTAATTCTGCTCAATCTGGCTATAAATACAATTTCAAATAAACTGGGATATGGAAAAATATCCCTCTCTAAAAAGATTAAAGACAGTGTTAAAAAAGCAGTTAAATTCATCGAAGATTTTGAGATGACTGCCTTTGAGTTAGCCATTGATCAGGGGTATGACTATGTAATATGTGGGCATATCCATCAACCCAAAATTCGTGGTTATGAAAATGAAAAAGGGAGTGTCATCTACATGAATAGTGGGGATTGGGTAGAAAATTTAACAGCACTGGAATTTGACGGTCATGAGTGGGATATGTATCGATACAGAGAAGAAGATTTTGTTGCAGGAGATCGCATTGAGAAATTAATCAATCGAAATAAGGTCAATAATGAGGTGTATGTACAATGAAAATATTATATGGCATACAGGGCACAGGACATGGGCACATCAGCAGGGCAAGAGAAATTCTGCCTCTTTTATCCGAAAAAGCAGAGGTTGATGTAATTATTAGTGGCTACAATTGCCATATGAAGCTGGATTCAACAGATGTGATTCAAAAAAGGGGGCTCAGTTTGGCCTATGACTCCCGCGGCAGCGTCTCCTATTTGAAAACTGCACTTCAGCTGAAACCAATTACATTTATACAAGATGTTCAGTCCATTAATCCCACGAATTATGATCTGGTAATCTCTGATTATGAACCTGTTACTGCATGGGCATCTCTGAATAGTAAAACACCTGGAATTGCTTTAAGTCATCAGGCCTCATTTTTATCAAAAAAAAGTCCCAGACCAAATAAGAAATCCTTTTTTGCTGAACAATTACTAAGAAATTTTGCGCCATGTAACCAATCCATTGGGTTTCATTTCAAACGATACGATACATTTATTTTACCGCCAATCATTCGGAGAGATGTACTCAACATTGAACCTACTCGAGGAGATCATATTACGGTATATCTGCCGGCTTTTGATCATCAACTCTTGATCCCGATTTTTCATCAATTTCCTGAAAAGGAGTGGCATCTGTTTTCTCCTTCATGCAGTAAATTTTTTAAAGACAAAAATATTAATGTTCATCCTGTTGGAAATGAGTCCTTTCTGAAAAGTATGAAAACCGGATTGGGTGTAGTTACAAGTGCAGGGTTTGAAACATGTGCTGAAACCATGTTTCTCGGGAAAAAACTTCTGACGATCCCGATAAGAAATCAGTACGAACAACATTGCAATGCTGAGGCTTTAAAAAATATGGGCGTTCATGTCATTTATGAGCTAGATTCCACTTTCCGTGAAAAAATTGCGGACTGGTTAAAAAATGCTCCTATTATTCCGCTAAATGAAGTGGCTGATACGGATCGACTTACAAATAAATTGATTCGATATACTCGAAGTATAAATCGTTCGAATTCAAAAGGTGCAGATTTGAAAGGAGCTGCTTAATATTGGAGAAACTCTGGTTTTATATCCTTTATTTCAGGTGATATCTCTCCTTTAAAATAGATCTGTGATGCATCTCGTGACCTGCAATGACGTATCCCAGTGCTCGTACCGTGAAAGGAGCACCACTTACAACTCCCTTAGATAGTAATTCATCGTCACTAAATGATCCAAAAAGAGAGAGGGTGAATTCCCTCGTTACAGAATATTGACTTTGTATATCCTTCATTGAAAACCGGTCAAAATCAACTTTTTCCATATAAAGATCCTGATCAAAACCCATTAATGGATTTTTTTCTCCTCTTGCCAAAGCAAGTGCCCTGTAGTTAAATATACGTTCTGTATCGATCACATGTCCCAGTACTTCCTTGACAGACCACTTTCCCTCTTCATATCTGTAAAGAGCCTTTGAATCATCTAAAGAACCAAATAGCTCCATCGCAGATTTTTGATTTTCAATGAGCTGTGACATTAAATCAGAATTTACTACATGACGTATATAATCTGCGTAATACTCCCCATATTCATCGGATTTAAGTGCTAATGATCTGTCTTTCATATACTGGGTCATATAATAATTTAACTATTCAACCGAATGTGTTTCCAGCGTGACTACTGAAGCAGCTTCTTCTCCGGAGTAAATGGTTGAACTGTATGGCATCATCACTCCATGCGAATATGTCCACTCCTCAAATACTTGTTTTAAGGTAATCATCTGACCCGACTGCGGATCTAATTGCCGATAAGTAAGAATAGCCGGCAGTGAAGTATCCGGATCCAGATATAGCTGGAATGTCTGATTTCCATGGACAGTCAAATGTACCAGGGTCATACCGTCCATCTCAACAGTCCCCATATACTGAATGTCTAATTCATCTCCATTTATCGCCAAATACAACGGATTGCGATAATATTCGTTCAGCATCTCATCCCGTTGAGCCGCTTGCATGGGCATTTCATTCTCACCCATAAACATTGCACCCTGGCCATCAATCACCTGCATGGTAATTTGCCCCATAGGTGCCTCAACTTCGGCGATCAATCTATCCTCTTCAAAGTTGATCGTTTGTTTAAGGCCAATCGTGATCTCTCCCATCTGTGTCTGAACTATATTTTCACCTTCAAAAATCAGATCACCGGAGATAATTCCATCTGGCATAAGTGTATTCACCATTTGATTGATCCAGGTTCTGCCGGCTTCAGAATCACCGGCAACAGCCTCATCCTCTTCATCATCACCCGGCATCGGAATGCTGATGTCCACTTCATTTATCTCCCCAAATTGCTCCAGTTGATCGCCAATTTCCGCCCCATTCCCCACTACCAGAATTTGAAGTGCTTCCGGGCGTAGATATTTTTGAGCTACTTCCTGCACATCTTCAACGGTCACAGCCTGAATTTCCACAACCAAACGGTCAAAGGTGTCGGGGTCGAGCCCGGCGTAATCATAACTCATTCGCTCGTTCAATACACTTGCCCTGCTGTCGTATTCAAAAACCAGTGAGTTCAGAAAGCGGTCTATCACATCGTTCAGTTCCTGTTCAGAAACTGACTCATCCTGGAGCCTATTGATCTGATCTAGAATGGCATTGATTGCTTCCGCAGTGGTTTCACTTTGGGTCATCACTCCGGCATAAAAAATTCCAGGATAAAAATTACCACTTCCATACTGTCCGAATACGGAGTATGCAAGTCCCATCTGACCGCGAATGATTCGCATTAACCTTCCGCTGAATCCGTCACTCAAAATACGGTTCATTACCTGAATTTTGGCATAATCTGGATTTTCACGCAGGCCACCAATGTGGCCCATCATCACAAAACTCTGATTCACATCACTCTTATCTACGAAATTGATGGTATTTACATACTCATAATTTACATCAGGAAAGTGCAGTTCGGTTTCTTCTCCGGCCGGAATTGTTTGAAATGCTTCAGAGAGCAGATCTTTCATTTCTTCCATTTCAAAATCCCCGATGACACCAATCATCATGTTACTGCCCACAAACGAATTTCGATGAAAATTCACCAGATCATCTCGCGTTATTTTATCGATGGTGGCAAATTCTGTATTCCGGGCATAGACAGATTCACCGCCATAAATCAGTTTTTGAAATTCCCTGATACCAACAGGAATAGTTTCATCATTCCTTCTGGAAATACCGGATTTTTGCTGGGTTTTGGCCAGATCAATCCTGTTTTCAGGGAAAGCCGGGTTTTGCAAAAGATCAATAAAAACGGGAAGTAATTGATCAAAATCATCTTTTAATACGTTCATGGAAGCCGAACCGGACGTGAGGCCAATACTGGTTTCCATTCTTGCCGCACGGTCTTCAAGAAGTTCATTAAGCTCGTCGCCCGAGATGGATGTAGTACCCCCTGTTCGCATTACAGTACCGGCTATGGACTGCAGCCCGGTTTTCTCATTCGGCACAAGTACACCGCCGGTTCGCAGCAATACACGGAGATTAATCAGAGGAAGTTCGTCATCTTCTACAATGTAAAATCTAATGCCATTGTCGAGTTCAAAAATCTCTACATCAGGTTTTTCAAAACTGTTTAGGGGTGGATATTCAATTTCATCCCAGCTTTTCTGAGCATCTGCATCTTTAAAAAAAAGAATAAGAACGAGTAGAGGTAAAATTAGTATTAATTTTTTCATGATATTAGCCACTTAATTTTCCTGCTGATTTTCTGCAACTTCATCAGATGAACGATTAACAATTTTTCCAACAATGCGATTTTTTTCTACAAAATATTCATTCGAGACCCTTTGTAAATCTTCGAGTGTAACATTTTCAAGATCACCAATTCTGTTAAAAAGCTGTCGCCAGTTGCCCTGTTGACCATGAGTTTGCGCAAGTCTGACAGCCAATCCCATATTCGAATTCAGACTCCTTACCAGATTTGCCTTTGCATTGGTAATTGCCCGGTCTAGTTCCTGTTGAGAAATGTCACCCTCTTTCACTTTTTCGATCTCTTCATAGATGGCTGCTTCCAGATCATCAATTGAAATTTCCTGGTTTGGCAGACCAAACGCGATAAATAAAGTCGGGAATTTTGAGCCAGGAAATCCAACCGAAGTTTGGGCAACAAGTGCCATTTCTTTATCCTGAACAAGGGTTCTGTACATTCGGGATGTGCGTCCCTGAGAAAGAATTGCAGAAAGAAGCTGCAAAGCTGCATAATCTTGATGTGTTTGGCTCACGGTATGGTACCCGATGATTAGAATGGGTTGTGATTCCTCCTCAATGGTAAAGCGTCGCTCACCCCTCTGATCCGGCTCTATAGTTTTAACAGTTGGAGCTTCATGCGTTGATTGAATACCGCCAAAATAAGTTTCAGCAAGATCACGCATATTTTCAGGATCAACATCCCCAACAATAGCAAATGTAAAGTTGTCATTGGTGTAATAATCTCTGAAAAAGCGTTCAGTATCCTCAATGGTTGTGGCCCGGATATCAGATGGCCAACCAATCAGTGCGCGTCCATAGGGATGCGCTGAAAAGGCGATACTTAAAAACTCTTCAGTCAATCTTCCAAAAGGATCTGAATCGGTACTCATTCGCCTTTCTTCCATAATCACATCTTTTTCTTCATAAAATTCCCTGAAAACAGGATTCTGAAACCGGTCTGCTTCCAGACTGAACCAAAGCTCCGCTTTATTTTGCGGTAAACTGTAAAAATAGTTGGTATAATCGTAGCCGGTAGTAGCATTTAGTCCCGTGGCTCCCTCCCGACTAATAATTTCATCAAATTCATTGGTCTTTACATAAGAGCTGGCTTTTTCTTTATTCTCTTCAAATTCTGCCCAATACTGATCGAGTTTTTCTTGATCCGGTTCCGGCTGATAAGTTTCATTCACCCATGCCCGATAAGCCTCATCCATCAAATCTATATATTCCTGCTCTTCTTCCCAGTTTGTAGTTCCCACGGTTTTTGATCCTTTAAAAACCATATGTTCAAATATATGAGCTATACCGGTTTGTCCTGCAGGTTCATTAGCCCCTCCAACATCAACAAAGGTGACAAAACTTACTACAGGTGCAACAGATCTTTCGACAACTATAAAATGGAGGCCGTTATCGAGTGTAAACTCAGTCACATTTTGTTCAAACTGTTCCAGGTTTTGGGAAAAAACCATTGCTGGTAACAGTAGTATCCAAAACAGACCTGATAATAGTGAGTGCTTGTTTAAGGTCATATCATACTATTTTTGGGTTGATATTCAATTGACAATGAATTTGTTCGATAAGAAGTGAAGAAATCCTATCTCTTGATTCAATAGGCATTTTTTAACTTTTGTACTATTGGAAAACTTAATCAGATTCACCCAATCAGTCAAAAAGATTAAAAAAATATAATACCCGTAAAATGCATCCAACTGCTTTATCAGGCCTTGTTAAAATCTTCCTCATCCGGGCGTACGGTAATCACCGGTTTCCTTACATTCTGAGCTACTTTCTCAGCAGTAGAACCTAAAATCAAGTGTGCAAAACCACTATGCCCATGAGTTGCCATTACCACCAGATCCGCATTTTCTGAAGCATATGAATCAATTTCATAATGTGCTGAGATTCCTTTTTCAATTTTGGTATAGAGATTGATTGTTTTTCCCTTCGATCCTTCCTCGTCAGTTAATATCACTTCATCTTCAAAGGTTACACCGGTACGCTGTACATGAATATTATCGAATTTACGCTTATCAAGGTATTTGTTCACACGGTCAATAATCGCCTCATAGATGGAAATCACCTCTCCTTTTTGGGCAGTAATTGCGATTTCTTCCGGGCGGTTTCCATACAATTCAATTACATGAAATAGGGTAAGATCTGCTTTATAAGCATCTGCAATGGCTACTGCCAGCGGAAAAACCGATAGCGACAACTCTGACGAATCCGTACTCATCATTACATTTTTGACTCTGTTAGGATCAAAACGGTCGTCAACAGAAAATACCGGTATCCTGGACTTTCTAATGACTCGTTCCGTAACACCTCCCCGGACAAATGATGACTCATCTTTCCCTTTTGAGCCCATAATGATCATGTCATAACCATTTTTAGCCGCATATTGTACTATTTTTTCAGATGGACGTCTTTCAATTTTTACGATCGGCTTCCCCTTATTCTTCTCTTTCAGGTATTGATCCATCGATTTTTTCATCTTTATTTCCGATTCATCAATAATCTTTGGGTAAACATCCTTATTGATATCAAGTGGAACACCCAATCGCTTAATACTCTCGTTAAAATACTTCAGTGTCGGTATAACGTGTATAAAATCGATTTTCCCTCCAAACGTATCTGATATTTTCTGTGCAACAGAATAAGCTGTTTCACTACCCTTTGAAAAGTCAGTAGGTACCAAGATTTTTTTTAGTTTAGCCATTTTGAAATCCCCGATTTTATTATTTGTTCTTATATTAAAATACAAAAAACACAGCAATTCTTTAAGATCTCTAATCCCTTCATTCTCAAATTATTGTCGGCTTTCTGTGACAATATCATCATTTTTTTTACTTTTGACGAAGTATAAAATAGCAATCATCAGCATGCCTAAAATGATTCCGAATAGCCCATCTCTTTTTTTATCAGGATCAAAATCATGATGCTCTTCGCTCCACGGTACAAATGGTTTACTTGAGATAAGCTGAAGGGATACTGTTTCTATCACTATCTTATTTGTCTCCAAACCGGTTTCCGGATCTACAACTCTTTCACCCAGTCTGTCATACTCCGGCCTCCATACAGGTTCCTCACTCTCACGTAATTCATCTACAATGGGATCATCTACCATCACAGTTTCTGTGCTGCTAATTTTTTCAGTGTACTCTCTATTTTGATAGGGCCAAATCACCCAAAGGGACCCTATTAAAAATCCAATTAAAAGTAAGATGGTAATGGAGTAATAGTTCTTTAGCAACCAGGATAAAACTCTCGAAAAAAGAATGATCCCAAATAGACAGCCTAATACAAAGGGAGCGAGATTAATAATTGCACTCATTGTTTCAGATGTACCGAGCATACTGAGCTGGGAAAGGATGTAATCGTACTTCCTAAAAATCAGTAAAAGATATGAGCCTGAAATTCCCGGCATTACCATAGCAGATATAGCAATTGAACCGGTCAAAAATACGAATCCAAATGTCTCCGGTGTATCTGCAGGTACAAGGTTTACAATCCAGAGTCCGAACAGTGTCCCACCGATTAAAGGAAAAATATTTTTCCAGTTTCGATCTGCCGGATCAATCTCGGCCAATAACAAAAATATGGATCCGACAATAAGTCCAAAGAATAGTCCATATACCCATTCAGGGTGGGTAAACATATATACCTGCAACGGGACCACCCGTGTAAAAAAGAAAACTGCCAATACCATGCCTGAACCTAAAAAGAGGAAAAATTTCCAATGGATATGGTTAAACAAGTCACGGATATTAAAACTTAACGCATATTTCAGAGCTTTATAATCGAAACTCTTAATAGCAAATATCAATCGATCATAAATACCTGTAATGAGTGCCATTGTGCCGCCACTTACTCCGGGCACGATATCAGCGGATCCCATTAAGAATCCCTTCATAATCAGAAAGGGGATTTCTTTTAACCGGGTTAGATCAAAGAGTTCAATAAATGGATCTTTTCTGTTATTGGACAATGAATTCCCTTCTTTGAGTTAATAATTTTGTTATTCAAGCGGAAACTAATCCGTCTTTTCCTGATGGAACAGCATCTGCTGAATAGTATTTCATCGCTTTTCGAAAAGAATATACGGCTATCGAACTGCAAATGAGAATTACCGTAATGATCGATTTCGAAATTGCATAATCCCCGGTAAATAGTTCATCCGACATCCAGCCGGTCAAAGGAGGACCCAATCCAAACCCTGCAATACTGATTACAAAAAGATAGAGTCCGCCGGCAAGAGCGCGTTGATGGGAGTGTACGAAGTATTGTAGAAGCGCGGCAGCAACTCCATTATAGGAGGATGAAATTAAAACACCGATCCCCATACTTATAAAACCAAGATTTGCATTGGATGTAAAGAGGCCAAATAGATAGAATGGTATACCTCCAATCGCGGCAACCATCCCCATCCAAAAACGTCTGGATGGATCAACTTTTGCAAGTAGATCTGCCAATCTCCCGGAAATAATAACTGTACAAGCCACCCCGAACATGAAAAATCCATACAGTGAAATCAAATCAGGCCTGCCATACACATCGTTAAATAGTGTACCGATGAATGCCAGTAATGTGTACCCTGTACATGCCAATGCTGAAAATCCAATCAAGTGCCACCGGACAGAGGGTTTATTGAGTATCAAACGAATCTCATTAATCAGATTCTCCTCAATTATCTTGTTTTTTAACACCCTTTCCGGCTCCTTCAAATACCATAAGACAACCGGTACCAAAACAATTCCGGGCAGGCCCACAGTAATCATCGCTGTTTGCCAGTCATAGTTTAGGGATACAGAGCCACCAATCAGAAATGAGAGTCCTACTCCAATGAATATACCGCTCGCGTATACGGAAAAAATTGTCGCTCTTTTTTGAGGCGAAAAAGCATCTGCCATCAATGAATAAACTGCAGGACTCAACATTGACTGACTCAGCCCCACAAACAATCTGGCTACAATCAAAAATGTAAAAGAAGCCGCGAATCCACTTAAAACAGTCATTAAACTCCAGGTAAAAAGGCCAATCGCTATCATCCATTTTCTGGAAGTTCGATCCGCGAGCCGCCCCATCGGAATCCCTGAAATCGCGTATATAAAAGAAAAAGCTGGCCCGTAAAGAAGTCCGATCTGGAAATTACTCAGCATCAAAGAATCCCGGATCTGCGTGCCCAATACGGCTACGATTTGCCGATCTATAAAACTGAATATATAGATCAGGGTTAACAGGAGTACCGTTCCGTAGGCAAACTTTTTTTTACTCATCTCTGATTATCAATGAATAATCCAATGGAAGATGGCAGACTCTAATATTCATTGAATCGAATTCAATGAATGAAATAATCGTTTTTAGGGATGGATTCGTAGTAGAATATATTCTATCGGGTTTGATAGGTTTGGGACTCATACTGATTAAGGTTGACACGATTTAAGTAAACAGCTGCAGAAAATATACTCAATTAACCCCTATCTATCCATGGAGACCTTCTAGCACTATTCCGGAATGGTTGTTAATCTATCCAACTATAACTATTTGGGTTTATGTTCAATGGCTTTGTTAAAGCAATTCGGCGAAGTGGGTTTCATATAACAACAGTTCCTTTGAATAATCCGGTGTACCATTACAAAAAATAAATCCGGTTATGAGACCTAATTAAATAATCAGTAAGTTTCGGCAGACATCCGTCAAATATGTAATTTTTAACGAACTGAATTGATAGAAGTGGTTAAAATTCCTAAAAAGTCAAAAAAGCAACTCGACCGTGCCTCCGAGATTTATGCCGAGTTGGTGAAACACTATCCGAATGCGTACTGTGAATTAAATCATAACAACCCATTTGAGTTGCTGATTGCAACCATTCTAAGTGCTCAGTGTACAGATGTTCGTGTTAATAAAGTGACACCGGCACTTTTTAAAGCGTATCCTACCCCATACGAAATGGCTGAAGCTCCACTTGAAGAGCTCGAGGAATTAGTAAGAACCACCGGTTTCTTCCGAAATAAGGCGAAATCATTGAAAGAATCATCTCAGACATTGGTTGATGAATTTGATGGAGAAGTTCCCAAAACAATGGAGGAACTGCTTACACTTCGCGGAGCTGCCAGAAAAACTGCAAATGTTGTGCTTGGAAATGCCTTTGGAATCAATGAAGGGGTCGTTGTTGATACCCATGTACGTCGAATATCCAACCGGTTGGGCTTAACCAAAGAAGAGAATAATACTGACAAGATAGAACGGGATTTAATGGCCCTCTTTCCGAGAGAATCGTGGACTGATCTATCCCATTTGATGATTCACCATGGCCGTAATGCATGTAAAGCGAGGCTTTCTTCTCCACCGGAGCATCCAATTTGTATAAAATACGGTAAAAATTGTGAGTGTTGGAAAATGAGGGGCTTAGGGAGTGAAAAGTAAAAACACAGAAGTGAAAAGAGAAGCACTTCGTATCGAAACACTTTTCACTTTTAACTTTTCCCTTTTCACTTCTGCCTTCTGCCTTCTGCCTTCTGCCTTCTGCTCTTACAAAGTCCCAAATATACTTTTAAACTTCAGACTCCATACCCGCCAAACTGCTTCACGAACAATAGATCGTGACATTTTTGAAACTCCCTCTTCCCTCTCTCTGAATATGATGGAAACTTCTTTCAATCTGAAACCGGCTTTCCAGGCTCTGAAATGAATTTCAATTTGAAACGCGTAACCATTTGATCGGATTCTATCCAAATCCAGTGTTTCCAGAATATTCCGGTGAATACATTTAAATCCCGCTGTTGTATCCTTTATTGGCAAGCCTGTAATTTTACGCGCGTAAACATTGGCACAATAGGATAATATTAGCCGGCTTAGCGGCCAGTTTACGATACTGATCCCTTTCGAATATCGAGAGCCGATTGCAATGTCTGTTTTCCCACTGCTTACTGCTTGAATGAGTCTGGGCAGGTCGGTCGGGCTATGTGAAAAATCTGCGTCCATTTCACAGATATAGAAATACTCCTTTTCAAGTGCGTATTTAAAACCTTGTACATAAGCTGTTCCCAAACCCAGTTTTTCATCTCTTTCGATTAGAAACACTCTATCGGGATAGTTTTTCATTTTCTCCCTAACCACATCCGCGGTTCCATCCGGTGATCCATCATCAATCACCAATACATCGACTCCAACACGCAGCTTAACAATATGGTCGATAAGACGTCCAATATTATAAGCTTCGTTAAATGTAGGTATGATTGTTAGTGTTTGATTCATAAAAATTATTACGGGCTATCCCTTCATGGGATTCAAGAAAAAAATAAAGATTAGATGGGTGACAGATCAGTTATTTTTTAATAGGTTTGTTTCGAAAACTGCTTTTATGGTAAAGTAATTGAAAATTGGTAGATTAAAATACACTATTCATTAACGAATTATAAGCATCCTTGTTTGAATTAATAAAAAAATCATCTGACACTAAAGCCCGGTTAGGCATATTAAATACGGATCATGGAAAAATCAGAACGCCTATTTTTATGCCTGTAGGTACCCTGGGGACAGTAAAAGCTGTTAATCAGGATGATCTTCTTCAAAAAATCAAAGCTCAAATTATACTTGGAAATACGTATCATCTCTATCTTCGTCCGGGTAACAAAATCATGCAGGAAGCAGGGGGTCTCCACAAATTTATCGGGTGGAATCATCCAATCCTAACTGATTCAGGGGGTTATCAGATCTTTTCACTTACAGACATCAGGAAATTATCCGAAAAAGGAGCCGAATTTCAAAGTCATTTGGATGGTTCAAAACATCTTTTTACACCTGAGAATGTTGTAGACACGCAGCGAATATTAGGTTCTGATATTATGATGATACTGGATGAATGCCCACCGTGGCCTGCAGAGTATGATTATGTGAAAAAGTCAATGGATTTAACCTACCGATGGGCCAAAAGGGGAAGAGAACAATTTTTGGAAACTGAACCGATCTATGGACATAAGCAATTTCAGTTTGGTATTGTACAGGGGGGTACATTTAAAGATCTGCGTAAAGAGTCGACGGAGCAGATGATTTCACTTGATTTTGAAGGGTTAGCGATTGGTGGGTTGAGTGTTGGAGAGCCAACGGATACCATGTATAAGATTACCGACCATAATACAGACTATTTACCGCACGATAAGCCACGCTATTTGATGGGTGTGGGAACGCCCGGTAATTTATTGCAATGTGTAGCGCTTGGGATTGATATGTTTGATTGTGTGATGCCAACCCGTAATGCCAGGAATGGGATGCTGTTTACGAAAGATGGGACGATTAATTTAAAAAATGCGAAATGGAAGCATCACCATAAACCATTCGATTCCGATTTTCCTTCTGAAGCGTGCCAGAGGTACAATATGAGTTATCTGCACCATCTGTTTCGTGCCAGTGAGCTCTTGGGATTGGAGCTTGCTTCAAAGCATAACCTTACCTTTTATCTCTGGTTGATGGAGAGGATTCGGGAGCATATTGAAGCGGATACATATCAGGATTGGTATCCCGGGATGATGGAGAGAGTGGAGAGGAGAATTTAAGAAAGGGAGAGGGCAGAAGAGACAGGGTTTAGGGCACAAGAACCAAGAAATTGGCAAATCAATCGTTCCTGGTGCATATAGAACTGATACATAGGAAATTGGTGCATGGAGAAAACTTCTCAGATACTCATTTTGCCTTCTGCTTTCTGCCTTCGGTGTTTTGCCTGTTTGAGGCATAGCCGTCAAAAAAAATAGCCCTGAACGCGGAGCGATCAGGGCTATTGGAAAAAAAGATGAGGCAACGACCTACTCTACCACGAGTGCAGTACCATCGGCGCTGCGGAGCTTAACGGCCGTGTTCGGAATGGGAACGGGTGGGGCCTCCGCGCTAAAATCACCTCATCAATATTCGTGTAATGGCGTAAATGTATGGAAAGTTCTTTCAGATCGGGTTTGATCAAGCCCTGCAAGGATTGCCCCGCGGCAGCGCCACGTGCAAACCATGCAAGCAAAGTCGCAAGAGCGATTAGTACGGCTCGGCTAAACACATTACTGTGCGTACACCTGCCGCCTATCCACCCCGTCGTCTTCGGGGGCTC
>TARA_R100001143_G_C3360997_1_pt1 | contig 23097 bp, 32 predicted proteins | sample TARA_R100001143 | Tara Oceans TARA_R100001143 (sample SAMEA2621300) | marine metagenome | biome: marine biome (ENVO:00000447); feature: mesopelagic zone (ENVO:00000213); material: "saline water (ENVO:00002010), including plankton (ENVO:xxxxxxxx)" | depth 800 m | reverse complement strand
CGGAGTCGGCGGCGAGGTCGGCGCAAGAGAAGCAGCTAATCAAACTGGTGCAGGGGATATTGTCATGAAAGTAGGTAACCACAGATCGCGAAAGGCGCTGAAGCAAGACAAGGCGCGCATGCGCAAAGTACCGCCGCGCGGCACAATGCTCAATAAAGGGCGCAAACTTGAAGTGCCGAACGATCCCAGCTTAGGCGCAGGCTTCTTTGCCGCCGTTGCATCTATGCTCAAATTTGGGCGCGGCCGATGAAGCATTCATCCTGCATGACGCAGTACCTCGAAGGCCGCCTGGTCGGGCGCGAGCTGCAACAAATGCTTGCCGACTATGCCGCCGATGGCCGCTTCGAGCGCGAGCTCGAAGAAGAAAATTTCAACTGGACAGATAAACGTTTCAGCTTCGGCCATCGTTCGGGGAACATTCACAACAAACATAAGCGCAAGGGTAATCGAGCGCTGGACTTTGAATAATGGACTACGAATCAATAGACGAGTATTACTTCTGGCAGTGGATTCTTAATCACTTTGAGGATTGAACAATGATTACTACAATGTGTTTCTATTTCGCCTTTGGCTTCAAGCTGTGCCTGCCGATCTATGAGCCGGAGGCACCGAGCAAGCCACCAGTCTGCACCAGTGCATGCGTGCGCCCGCCGAGCCCGGTCACGGTGCCGGAGTGGTGGGATTGATGGACGCACGTCCGAAGTTCGAGATTGATTTGAACAACTTCGTTGACACTGAGCGACCCGGCGTGCACGCGGTGGTCTGTGACTGCGCTGAGTGCGGATTCTTTGGTTACGTCATCAAAGAATTAGCTGACCAAACGCCGCGCTGCCCCGCCTGCGGTGGGCCAGTCAATGGCTAGATTAATCGTCTGTGATAAGGAGGGCATCAACGAAGTAGTCCGAGCACGCAGCGAGGCCATGCGCCTCGCTGCACTCGAGCCTTCACGAGCAGCGCCCTTCACTGACGAGGACATGGCAATCATTGGCATGTTCCTGCAACAAGGTGACGCTTTCCCGATTTACATGGAGTTGGCGTATCAGGATTACACTTACTTCTTCATGGCCGAAGCAGAAAAGGCCATCACACCACACATGGAGTTACTATCATGACAAGGCTACTCGCACCCTGGCGCTGGCTGCAAACACTTTGGGGTATCGTCAAGCACTACGATCGCAACTTGGCGATCATCGCAGCGAACCTCGAAGATCAAGAGAAGGAAATCAGAAATGCGGTGCACTACATCAAGAAGGCAACGAAGGTGCACATTGACGCTGGGATCGACGCGCAAAGCACGGTGATTGTTTGCGGCCAGTATCGGGGAAAGGATCACGTGCAAGTGTTCCGCATCGCACCAGGTAGTTTCGAGGGATTGGTCAACGATCTGCGTGAAGTGCAGAAGTATTCGACCGTTGAGTTCATCGACGCGCCCGAGCCGATCGACGCCACGATCAAACGGCGGCTTGAACGGTGACATTCCTGGTTGCCTTCTGGCTGATGCTGACAGTGCCGTCATTGTACTTCGTGGTGCGTTTCAGTATCGGCTCTGTGTGGGCGCCGCTACTCGCCGGTGCCGCAATCACGGCCTATATTTATGTGGTTTTGCGCTTGACAGTGGCGTAAATCCGGTTTAGCTTAAAAATACAACAGCGGAGAAAATAAATGAAACGTCCCCTACTGGCCCTTCTGTGGCTGATCCTGTCGTTGCTGCTGCCATGAGCGCGCCAAGCCTCGATACATTGGCTGTCAAAATTCGTCTGATAAATACCCTCAATGGTTGGGATGTTTTGCAGGCAGATGATTGGGAAAGTCAACCTCACAAAGTGCCAGCGATTCTGGCCCTTATTCACAGCGAGATCACTGAAGCCTATGTTGAACTGCGCTATGCAGAGTTCGACTTGGCAGCGGTCGAGTGCGCTGACGTGCTGATTCGCATACTTGATGCGGTCGGTGCCTTGACAAGTAATTTCGATAACCTTGTTAAGCGCGTTGCTGTGACACAAACAGCAGCTACACCAGTCTGGCGAACCCAACTACTTGACATGCACCGCGATGTGACCAATGCGCTTGAAGCGTATCGTATTAACGATTCGCAAGACTTTTTGCTGAACCTTGCGCGGCTCTTTGCACGCGTTGATCGGTTTATGGTTGAAGAGTTGCGTGTTAGCCCCTACGAAACTGTGAGTACGAAGCTCGAGAAGAATCGCAAGCGCGGCTATCGTCACGGAGGTAAACGAGCATGAAGTTTTATCTCGCAGGTCCAATGTCGGGCCTTCCCCAATTCAACTTCCCACTGTTCGAGCGCGCGACGCAATACCTGCGCGAAGTGCATGGCCTCGAGGTTGTGTCGCCGCACGAGTTGGACGATCCTGAGATACGCGAAATGGCACTTGCCTCACCAGACGGTTCACCGATCGATCAGCAAGGGACGTGGGGCGATTTCCTGTCACGCGATGTGAAGATCGTTGCCGACGAAGTGCAAGGCGTTATCCTGCTGCACAACTGGCACATGTCCCGCGGCGCACGGCTTGAAGCGTTCGTCGGTATCTTGTGCGGCCACGCATTCGCACGCTACGTGCCAGGCGTAGGTATCGAGGCGCTTAGCGCTAAGTTGGTACTGACACAACTGGTGCGCTTTACTCACAGCGAACTGTTTAACTACGAGGACTTGTGATGCGCGCTGAAACGCACAAAGCGCTTGTCACGTTGGGCGACAGATTTTGCAGAGAGCTGGGCGAGTTGACCGGCAACATTCTTGCCGAACTGCCGGCTGACGAGCACGATGAGGCGCTTGTGTATTTGCAGGATCGCACGTCGCTCTACTCCCCATTCACAGCGGACATCATTCGCGACGTAGCAGGTAAACAATCATGACTAAGCACAACCCGAAGTACATCGAAGCGCAGAAGCGTGGCAAGGTCGACTACTCCACCATACCGTGGGAAATCATAGGCCAGCTGGCGCAGGCCATGATGGAAGGCGCCGGGAAGTACGGGCGTTTCAATTTCCTCGAGGACGAGATCGAAGCGCGCACCTACATTGCGGCGATCGGGCGCCACCTGTTTGGTGACCCGTCGACCGGTTCGGCCGGCTGGGTCAACGGCGAAGACATCGACGAAGAGAGCGGGCTGCCGCATCTGATTAAGGTCATGGCCTGCTGCATGCTAGTCGAGGCGGCGAAACTGCACGGCAAGTTGATCGACAACCGTATGGAAACAGAGTCGCTAACGATCCTCGAAGAAGCGAGCGAAGTCACACCTGAGGTGCACGACCATCTCCAAGACTTTATACCTAAAGAAAGCGCAGCACGCGTTGGCAAACCACACCCACCAAATATGTCCGAGATCATCGACATGGAGAAGTCACCCGATTGTGACGCGTGGGACGCAGTGTTCACCGTGCTCGATGAAGAGAGCCGCCATGAATCAGAGCAACGTCGCGGCCCTTACGAAACGGCTGAGCAAGCGGAAGATTACGCTCGTCGCAACCCGGAGAACTTGCCGGGCCTTAAACACGTACAACCCTCAAAAGTAAAGGTGAGACATGATGCTTGAAAATTCCATAAAAAAGTTAACTGAAGCCGTTGTGGAGAACAACAAACAGCTTGAATCTCTGCGTCTAACAATCAGTAAAGGCGGTGCGCCGGCTCCGACGACGCCCGAGACACCAGACCCTAGCCCGGCGCAAGCCGATGAGCCGGCTGCACCGCCACCTTCTGACGTGACCTACGATGACCTCGTGGCGAAGTTCACAGAGCTTGGCAAGAAGAGTCGCGACGCAGCGATCGGTCTTCTGGGTGAGTACGGCGCGTCCAAGCTGCCTGACATCAAGAAGCAACCTGAGAAGTTCGCTGAGATCGCCGCCAAGATCGACGCGAAGCTGGCATCGTGAGCGAGCACGCCTTACTTTCCCCATCCAGCATGCACCGCTGGTCCCGTTGTCTTGGGTCGCTCGCCGCGACCCAGGGCATGGACGGCGGTTCGTCACGCTTTGCTCGAGAGGGCACGGCTGCGCATACACTTGGTGAACGTGCGCTGCAGTATGCGAGTGGCAACCCGGTGCGCAAGGCTGAGTTCTGGATTGGTGAGACAATCACTGTCGAGGGCGAGGACTTCGTTGTCGACCAGGAGATGGCTGACTTCGTGCAGGTATACGTTGACCAGGTTATGCGCGAGCCAGGTGAACTCATCATCGAAGAGAAGTTGTCACTTGACGACGTGTACGGTGTCGAAAACCAATTCGGCACAGGCGACGCTGTTGTCCTTGATCACGAGAACAACCGACTCTACGTTGGCGATCTGAAGTATGGTCGCGGTGTCCAGGTGTACGCCAAAGACAACGAGCAGCTTTACAGCTACGGCGCTGCCGCGCTGCGACAGTTCGACTTCGTTGGCGACTGGCAGACCATTACCGTGGCGATCCACCAACCTCGGCTGCATCATTACGATGAGCACACACTGACACGTGACGAGCTCGAAGAGTTCATTACTAAAGCTGCGGAGCGCGCGCAGAAGGCAGTGAGCTTGATCGGCACTGACGCCGCGGCGATCGAAGAGGCGAAAACTGCGGGTGAGAAACAATGCCAGTGGTGCCCACTCAAAGGCAACTGCGCGACGCTTGCTGCGTGGACTCATAACCAGGTGTTCGAAGACTTCACCACGCTGTCAGCGGACTGTGAGCAGCCGCGCGAAGCTGCTGGCCTGACCGATGAGTTGATCGGTAAGCTGCTGGCGCGTGCAGACATCATCGAGTCAACGGTCAAGGAATGGCGCGCTGAGACACTGCGTCGAGTTGAGGCTGATATACACGTGCCAGGCTGGAAGCTCGTGCAGGGACGTGCCGGTGCTCGTAGGTGGACTGACGAAGATGAAGTCGAGGCAGTGTACAAGCGCGCCCGCATTAAGCAGGCTGACAAGTACGCACCGCCGAAGCTCAAGACGCCGACGCAGGCCGAAAAAGCATTCAAGAAGGCGAAGCCAAAAATTTGGAACGAGCTGCAGCTGCTCGTTGAACAACCAGAAGGTAAGCCGTCGCTGGCACCTGAAAGTGATAAGCGCCCGGCGCTGGTTGTCGCTGAGACGGAGAATTTTGAAGACGTCAGCGGTATTGACGATTTATTGTAGGTCGAAAATGCAGCGGTAGCGCCGTCGCCGGAGTCCGGAACAAACTTCGTTAGACATGCGGCCTGGCCGGTAGCACCGGCCACCTTCTAAAGTATTTATATGACTGCCTACTACAACGAAAACGATCCCAAGGCTGCAGCCTGGTTGCGCGAGTTAATAGCTCACGGCTTAATTGCTGACGGTGAAGTTGACGAACGGAGCATCGAAGATGTCACTCCAGCAGACCTCGATGATTTCACTCAGTGCCACTTCTTTGCTGGTATTGGAGGATGGAGCTATGCACTCAGACTCGCAGGATGGCCAGACGATGCCCCCGTATGGACTGGATCATGCCCGTGCCAACCTTTCAGCCAGGCAGGCGCTGGAAAAGGGGTTGATGACCCGCGACACCTATGGCCGATCTGGCGATGGCTGCTCAAGCAGTGCAGACCTGCAACAGTCTTTGGGGAGCAAGTTGCGAGTAAGGCTGGAAGGGCTTGGCTCGCCGGAGTACAAGCTGACCTTCAAGAGCTGGGATATAGAGCGGCAGGCGCCGATATTTGCGCTGCGGGCGTCGGTGCCCCGCACATCAGACAAAGACTCTGGTGGGTGGCCAACACCTATGGCAGGCACGCCGGCGCAGAACGGAAACAACGAAGCAGGAAACACAGACTACAGTCGGAAAGCAACAGCGTTACTAGCGGGTTGGGGAACTCCGGTTGCGAATCCGGCGAACGGCACGCCAGAACAGTTTCTCGAGCGCAAACGCAGAGCGATCACGAAAGGGTCGAAAATGGGTATAGCGCTGACCGATATACAGATGCAAGCGAAAGTTGCTGGGGTGGAGTCTACATCCCCTGCGCAGACGGAAAAGCGCGGCGCATTGAACCCAGCATTGAGCCGCTGGTTGATGGGCTACCCGGCAGAGTGGGACTTCTGCGGGGTTATGGCAATGCAATTGTTCCGCAAGTAGCGCAAATTTTCATACGCTCATATCTAGACACAACCAAAGAGGAAACACGATGAGTAAAACTGAAGATCACACAGTTATGCTGAGCAACGTGCGACTGGCTTTTCCCCAGTTGTTCGAAGCGAAGGCAGTGAATCAAGGCGATAAGCCTGCGTTCAGCGCGAGCTTTCTGCTGACGCCTGACCACCCTGACTTGCCGAAGTTGAAGCAAGCAATCAAAGAAGTGGCTGAGGCGAAGTGGAAAGACAAGGCGGACGAAATTCTGCGCGGCCTGGTCGCTGCGGACAAAGTCTGCCTGCACAACGGCGATACCAAGTCGCAGTATGACGGCTACGCTGGCAACTTCTTTGTGTCAGCGCGCGGTCAAGTGCGGCCACTGATAATCGATCGCGACCGCTCGCAGCTGAGCGAGGCTGATGGCAAGCCGTACAGCGGTTGCTACGTCAACGCGCGTATCTCGCTGTGGGCGCAGCAGAATAACTACGGTAAGCGAATCAACGCACAGCTCCAAGGCGTGCAGTTCTTCGCTGACGGAGAAGCCTTTGGCGGTGGGCGCGTGGCGTCTGCTGATGAGTTCGAAGCACTCGATAATACTGCGGATGACGCACCACCCGACGCGGGCGGTGAGTTTGAAGACGACCCGATGGCCGGGTTGCTATAACAAGAGAGTGCCGCTGCCTGATCTCCGCTGATTAGGCGGCACACCGGGGCACTGCTGGTCACTAACAATCTCCCCAGCAGTGCCCCACCCTTAACAGTGTGTTTCAAAGAGGGCCAAGCTTTTTCTGGCGACACAGACAGCCCAAAACGGGTGTTCGGGCGAAAGTGTGCACCAAGTACCCTGAAACGACCTCCGCGGAAACTGATGCTGCATAGAGCAGCGCCCTCTTTGAAACTCATTGGAGAGTAAGATGACCGAACATACTGCACTTCACATTTGTCGCAACCCTTACGGACACACGGCAGCTGAACGCCGTGAAGCTAGACTGAAGGTGTGTGAACTTATGGAGTCTTACAAAGACGCGTATTTGAATATGCGGCAGTTCGCTGAAGACAGCGGACTGGATACAACAACGTATGGCTGACCTACTCTTCTTCGATACTGAGACGTTCAGCAGCGTCAAAATCGAGCGTGGGCTTGACCAGTACCTTACTGGCATGCACCCGCTGATCTACACGTATGCGCTGAACGACGAACCGGTTGAAGTCTGGGACGTGACGAAGAACCCCAACATACCTCAGAAGCTCGAAGCTGCACTGCGCAGCCCGAACGTAACGAAGGTGGCGCATAACCTGCCGTTCGACCACGCGATCACACGTGTTGGCCTCGGCATCGACATTCCTTTCGAAGAGTGCTTCTGCACCATGTCGTGCGCCTATGCCCACTCGCTGCCTGGTTCGCTCGATGCGCTCGGCCCAGTCATGGGTATCGACGAGGATATGCGCAAGCTGACAGTCGGTAAGGAACTCATCAAACTGTTCTGTGTGCCGAACCCACGCACTGGGGAAGTGGCTAACCGCGAAACGCACCCTAAAGAGTGGGCGACATTCATCGAGTACGGCCTGCAGGACACAGCCGCGCTGCGCGAAATCTACAAGCGCCTACCCAAACACAATTACACTGGCGAGCACCACGACATCTGGGTGCTCGACATGGCAATCAATAACCGCGGCTTCCATATCGACCAGGAACTGTGTCGCCAAGCGCTCATCATTCGCGATGAGATGAAAGAATACCTTGAGGCCGAAGTGACCGCACTGACCGATGGCAAGGTGCAACGTGGTACGCAAGCGCAGAAACTGCTGCACTATGCCATCGGCGAGTTCGGCCTTGAGATGTTCGACATGCGCAAGGATACGATCAAGACGATGCTCGAGGATAAGAGCCTCGACCCGGATGCGCGCCGGCTACTCGAGCTGCGCCGCGACTCATCGTTGTCGAGCTTGACAAAGTACGAACGCGCGCTCGAGCGCGTTGGGCCTGATGGCCGCATGCGACACACCCTGCAATTCTCTGGTGCAGGGCGCACGGGTCGCTGGGCTGGGCGCGGCTTCCAGCCACATAACATGCCTCGCCCGAAGAGTAAGGCTGACTACGTTGAAGAGACAATCATCCCGTCGATCTTAGATGGCACCCTGCGTGACAAAGTGACTGACGTTAACCAGTGCTGCTCTGACGCGTTACGCGCTACTATCGTCGCTGCACCAGGGTGTGAGCTATTCGTGGGCGACTGGTCGAACATTGAGGGTGTCTGCAACGCATGGGTGGCCGGCGACGAGAAGAAGCTGCAGCGTTTCCGCGACAACTACTTTGGCGATGGCCCTGACTGCTACGTGCTGCTCTACTCTGACTCGTTCGGTGTGCCGATCGACAGCGTTGACGACAAGCAACGGCAAATGGGTAAGGGCATGGAACTGTCAATGGGCTACGGTGGCGGCGTCGGCGCGTTTATCCAAACGTCAGCGTCTTACGGCCTTGACCTCGAGGAACTGGGTCGCGTTGTGCCCGGTTTGGTAAGTGCAGGCGTATACCAGAAGGCAGAGAACGCGTGGAAACGTGCGTTCATCCGCGGCGAAGACCACGGCGTCGAGGCAGACGTATACATTGCCTGCGACGCGCTCAAACAAGTGTGGCGTAAGGCTAATCCCGAAATTGTACAAACGTGGTGGGACTTAGAGCGTGCTTGCAAGTGGGCGATTGATCGACCTGGCAGCGTTCACTATGTAGCCAAGTGCAAAATCTGGGCAACGCCAGGGTGGCTCATCATTGAGCTACCGAGCGGTCGCCGGTTGCTGTATGCTCAGCCGCAGATCAGCCACACTGTTGAGTACGACGAAGACACAGGTGACGTAAAGAAACGTTCGTCGATCTCATACATGGCAGCTTCGGCCAAGCAGTGGCGTCGTATTCGTACATATTCGGGAAAATTGCTCGAAAATGTGATCCAAGCGATCGCCAATGATGTGCTGCGCGCGTCGATGCTTCGCGCGGACGCTGCTGGCTATCCACAGATTCTGCACGTGCACGATGAGCAGGTGGCTGAAGTGCCGGCAGGACTGTTCGACTTCAATGACTTTTTGGAACTTATGCAGGAGCCGTTGCCGTGGGCGCCGGACCTGCCCCTGAAGGCCGCAGGGTATGTGGCCCAAAGATATAGGAAAGACTGATGAAACCGAGTAGCTTCGAGCAGCAAACAGACGTGCTGCGCAAACCCGATTCTATGACTGACGAAGAGTGTTCGTCACTACCTGTGTGGAGTGACGGCGAGCGATGCATCAGTCTGTGGACAGCTACATGGCGTGAGCGGCTGTGCTTTCTGCTCACTGGTAAGGTATGGCTTTGGGTGTGGGGTGGCCCCACTCAACCACCCGTTGCTGTGAGCGTCGATAACCCTTTCGAGGAAACAAAATGAAACGCGTTAAATTTGTACGACAATTGGTAGTTGATGATGTGCGTTATGTAGGTGACTACGTTGAATACCGATGCATAGGTACATCACCCGACATCACACGTGTGGTTAAAGGTGATGAAGAAGGGTTCTTACTAGGTGTTGAACAGAAAGAATTAGCCCCCGTCCACCATTTGTGTGATGTGCATAACGGCACGCGGCGCGATCTGTTCATCGCCTACTCGAAAGAAGTGCAAGAACTGTTAGGTATGCCATTCGACACGCTGTCAAATGAACTAGAAGACGCACGTGAAGCAATCTCAGCTTTGCATAGCAGGATTGGTCACGCGACACTTTGGCAACGTATCAAATACCTATTTACTAAAAGGTTGCGCTAACATGTTGCTCACTCTAAAACGATTTTCCTACTCGCCGACTGAAACGGAAGGCATCCTGTACCTACCTGGCGACGTGAAGTTTGCCACGATCGAGCAGCCGTGGGTGCCGAACCCGAACGGTGCGCCCGGTGGTAAGCCGTTCGAATCATGCGTGCCTGATGGTATGTACAAGCTGATCCCGTGGACTCGCCCGAATGGTGACGACGTGTACCTTATGCACTCAGTAGCGAACGGCGTGTACATGCTGCCTTCTGACCACAAAGAAGGTGAAGGGCGCAATCTGTGTTTGATTCACAAAGCGAACTGGGCACACGAGATTCAAGGGTGCATCGCACCAGGGGTGTCGCGTCTACCTATGCCAGTCAGCGGTGTTATGAAACAAGCTGTAGGCGGCTCAGGCGCTGCAATGAGCAAGTTGCGCGAAATCCTTGGCCGTGAAAAATCACACTTGCTCGACGTAGTGAACGCAACGGGGACGAAGTGATGACTTTACCTAAACCTTTTCAAGACATGGTCGAACTGCGCGACATATTGTTGCGGCAAGGCTTCAACCTTTCACGACTACGCCCGCAGGTAATTCCCATAGACGAGCAACCAGAAGTGTATGAGTTCATACAATCAACAGCACACTACAATACCTTGCACGATTGGAAGGGGCACACTGAGGGCTTTTTTATGGAGATTCCTTGGGTGTTTGAAGGCGTTGAAGCTGCGTTGCGAACCGAGGTTGACATGCTCCGATCCAGAGTTGCTGCGCTACAGGCTGAAGTTGACACGTTGAAAAACGTGCGCGTCACTGTGTCCGTAGATGGCAACAACTAAGCGCCGCGAGAAAGAGAACGAAGCGTATCTCAAGAAGCGAGTGCGCGAACATGGTGGCCTGTATCGGAAGTGGGTGTCACCAGGTCGGCGCGGAGTGCCTGACGATATTGTCATCGCTCCGTGCCTTGACCCGCACGTGCAATTCGTTGAGATGAAAGCTGAAGGGAAAGAACCAGAAGACCACCAGCTGCGTGAGCACGAACGTATTCGCAAAGCTGGTGGCATCGTCCATGTATTCGATTGCCCTGAAGACATCGACACATTCTTTGAACTGAACTGCGACGGGAGTTGCAAACATGAAAGGTAGGAACAAATTAGTATTGTGCCAAGCAGCCATGAAAGAAGCTATCGGCTATTGGCTGGATAACAAAGTTTTTCGTGATATTCAACACGAAGTGGAGAGCGTGGAAGCGAAAAACGGGAGCTTTGAAATAAAGGTCCAGTACTGTCACGAGCCTAAGAATACCTAGTGCTCTGGACGCCCCGCCCTTACCAAAGTATCGCGCGTGACTTCATACTAGACACGCCACGGTGCAACCTGTGGCTTGATCCGGGCATGGGGAAATCAAGTACTGCACTGGATGCGTTCGACTTGCTCATGTTGTTGGGCTCCAACTACTTCCCGTTGTTGGTGCTGGCACCGAAACGTGTTGCTCGAGACGTATGGTCGAATGAAACAGCAAAGTGGGACCACCTACAAGATTACAAAGTGTCACCAATCATAGGCACACCGAAAGAGCGCGAAGCTGCCGCTCGTAAGAAGGCCGACATCTACACAATCAACTACGAGAATATACCGTGGTTGGTGGAGTTCTTTGGCCGCAAGTGGCCGTTCCGTTTTGTCATTGCTGACGAGAGCACCAGACTCAAAGGTTTTCGTCTCAAGCATGGCGGCAAGCGAGCAGCAGCCCTGAGCCGAGTTGCAAAAGCAACAGGCAGGTGGTTAAATTTGACCGGCACACCACTGCCGAACGGCCCAATCGACTTATGGGGCCAGAACTGGTTCCTCGATTATGGGCACCGACTCGGCAGGACGTTTACTGATTTTAAGAACCGCTGGTTCGACGAGTGGGAGTACCAAGTCACCCCACGTCCCGGCGCGGAACAAGAAATAATGAGTTTAGTGTCAGACATCACGTTGTCCCTGCGTGCCAAGGATTGGTTCAGCGACCTCGAAGACCCTGTGCCGATGCCGGTCTATTTGGACATGCCGCCGCGTGCTCGTTCTATATACGAGGATATGGAACAGGAAATGTTCGCTAACCTGGATGACGAGTTGGCGATCGAGACGCACGCCCCCGCGCAGCGCAACATGAAGTGCTGTCAAATCGCAAACGGCGCTGTGTACACGCACGATCCCGACGCTGGTGAACCTCCCACCTGGCAGGAAATTCACGACGTGAAGATCAAAGCAGTGAAGGACATCAGCGATGAGACCAACAACACACCGTTGATGATCGTCTATCACTTCCAGCATGATCGCGACCGGCTACTGAAAGCGTTCCCTGAAGCACGACTGTTCGAGTCGGAGCAGGATCGCCAAGATTGGAACGCCGGCAAAATTCAGAAGATGCTGGTGCACCCTGATAGCGCAGGGCACGGGCTCGACTTCCAAGACGGCGGCTACATCGCCGTCTTCTTTTCACAGACATGGAACTTGGAGAGTCGCCAACAGGTGATCGAACGCATCGGTCCCGTGCGGCAGCTGCAAGCGGGGCACCCGCGACCAGTCCTTTCCTATGAACTTCTTATGCGAGACACCACGGATGAAATCATGTATGAGCGAGTAGAGAGTAAGGCCAGTGTGCAAGACACGATGCGGGCGTACCGCGATAGGAAAATGGCAGCGTGAGCTTCGCCGAGTACCTTGAGCACGGTTGGCGCCTTGTCCCGATAACACCGGGGCAGAAAGGGCCGCGCAAACGCGAGTGGAACAAGCGTGAGAACGCAATTACCGATCCGTCAGTGCAGCTGCAGAGCGCCGGCTTAGCGCACGCCTACTCCGGCACGTGTGCGATCGACGTTGACGACTACCCGTTCGCGCGCAACTGGCTGCTCGATCATGGCATTGATCTCGACGCACTTTTCTCTGCACGCGACTCTGTGCAAATCAGCAGTGGCCGCGCAGGGCACGGCAAGCTGCTCTACTCTTTACCCGAACCGCTCGCATCGAAGAAGATAGCACTGAACGATGAAGGTAAGTCTGCACTCGATCTGCGCTGTGCGACTGCTAATGGGCTCACAGTCCAGGACGTGCTGCCGCCGTCGATACACCCCGACACTGGGATGCCGTACACATGGATATACGGCGACCCACTATTCGCGCATTGGTCCGCGCTGCCCCCTATCCCACCTGACTTACACAAGCTGTGGGTTGATTCACTGGTCGATGTCAGCAACCCTGAGCACGTACCTGACAAGGGTGCGAGCCTGGACGAGCTGCGCATGTTGCTATCGCAGCAAGACCCTGACATGGGACGTGATGACTGGGTGCGCGTAGGTATGGCCATACACCACGAGACGGATGGCAGTGACGCCGGGCTTGCGCTCTGGGACGAGTGGAGTCAACGCAGTGACAAGTACGTTAGCTACCAGGACTGCGCTACCTGCTGGCGTTCGTTCCACGACACGCCGAATGCAGTCACGGTCGGAATGCTGCGCCAGAATGTTGTGGCGCAGGTGCACGACTTCGAAGAAGTCACTGGTGAGCCACCTGAGTACGATCCGTGGGAAGAAGAGAAACAGCGCAAACGTCGCCGCTTCGAGCTGGTACCAGTCGCTGAGATTGCTGAGCGGCCACCGACAGAATGGCTGGTCGAAGGGTTGGTGCCACAGGCTGACCTCGCCATGATGTATGGCCCACCTGGTGCCGGTAAATCGTTCGCAGCGCTCGACCTTGCGTTCTGCATTGCGAACGGGTTCACCTGGTTCAACCGTGCGACGAAGATTGGCACGGTCGTGTGGGTCGCTGCAGAAGCGGCCGGCTCAATGCGCAACCGCGCTAAGGCATATGCGCAGGCCAAAGGCGTCGCGCTCGACAAATGCGATCTGTGGATAATGGAGCAGACTATGACGTTCATGGACCCGGACGACGCGGCGGGACTCATGGCGTGCGTTACGGAGAAACAGCCGTCATTGATTATCGTCGATACGCTGGCTGCTGCGAGCGGTGGTGCCAATGAGAACAGCGGCGAAGACATGAATGTGGTGCTCGACAACTGCCGCAAACTGCACGAAGCAACAGGCGCACTGGTCATGCTCGTTCACCACACGGGTAAAGACACGAGTCGCGGCGCACGTGGCTGGTCTGGTTTGAAAGGCGCTATGCACACTGAGCTGTCTGTCTACCAGATAGAAGGCAGCGCGACGCGCATGATGGAGTCCACCAAACAGCGTGATTCGGCAGACGGTGAGAAGTTCCCGTTCCGCTTACAGGTCGTACCTATTGGCATGGACGGCACAGAGTCGTGTGTTGTCGAAACATTGGACGAAGTGCTCATTGATAGTAACGACATCAAGAACCGGCTGCGAGGTAACCAAAAGCTCATATTCCAGGTAGTCTTCGAACTCAGTGACGAGGACGATCCACAAGTTCCGATCCAAGACGTATACGATCAAGCCATACCGCGTCTGCCACCGCCTGACAGCAGCAAGCGAGACCGCCGCGCCGAGGTTGTGAAGCGAGCTGTGGAAAAATTGCATGAGAACGGCTATCTTACAGTGCGCAATGGCTACGTAACCATAGGGAGTCCCCTAGATGACTGACGAAAGACCGCTTTGCCCCAAGTGCAAGAAAAAGAAAATGTGCCGTGACGGGCGCACCCCTGGTGGCAAACAACGTTGGTCATGCAAGACGCAGACACCTGACGGTACTGTGTACTGCTACAACACGACGGACCCTTTCTCACCATACCGTGGTGAGAGCAAGCGCCCTAAGACGGCACCTAAGCCCCGCAAAGCGTTCAGAAAGACGATCGACCCGCGGCAGACGTTGGTGTTCACTGCAGCACAAAATGCCACTCCGGTGCACGAAGCCTTCTTTGGTGCACTCGAGACATTCTGCAAACACAACGATGCCGAGCTTTGCATCATACCGCTGCGCTATAAGAACCCCACCAGTCTGTTCAGCGAGAACATGAAGGATGATGAGTACTGGGCTGTGCCACACGAATATCTGTACGAGCAGCGCAAGAAACTGAATGACAACCTACTGGTGTTGGGTGACGTGAAGATTCAGCCTACCAAGGTCGACCCGCTGACCGGTGTGCACGGCATGACACACGGCGAGTCTGGCATTTTTGGCCACACCAAAATGCGCATGAAGTGCGTTGCAACGCCGCAAAACAAAATGCCGAAAGTGTTGACGACAACCGGCGCGTGCACCGTAGCCAACTACACCGACACACTGGCTGGCAAGAAAGGTGATTTTCACCACGTGCTTGGTGCGGTTGTGGTACAAATTGAGAGTCCAACGAAGTACCACATTCACCATATCAACGCGAGGAAATCTGACGGTGCGTTCATCTTCAAAACAGAGTACTACGATGCCTCGGGCGTTAAGCCGGCGCCGCCCTATGAAGCGGTTGTATTCGGTGACGCGCACTATCGGTTCGCCGACCCGCGTGTGGTTGAGGCGACCTTTGGCAAAGGTGGACTCGTCGAAACGCTCAACCCCGCAGCACTGGTCTGGCACGACCTGCTAGACTGCTACTTCGGCAATCCACACCACGGTGAGAACCCGTTCATCCGCAAGGCGAAGCACGACGCCAATTTCCACATAGCCCAGGACGAAGTTACTGAGACTGTCGCCTGGTTGCAAAAACTCACTGGTGATCGACTTAGCTACATTGTGCCGTCAAACCACGATGATATGTTCGCGCGTTGGGTAGTTCGCGAAGACTGGAAAAAGCTCGAGCCGGAGAACATGGGGTTCTATCTTGAGACCGCGCTGCAAATGGCGAAGTCCGCGAAGATGTCTGAGATCGGCGCTCAGTACCTCGACCCATTCCAGTACTGGGTTAACAAACTGACCGGCGACGACCCACGCATCGTAGCGATGTCTACAAATGAACATCTGAAGATCAAGGACATTGAGTGTGGCTACCACGGTGACAAAGGACCGAACGGGGCGCGCGGCACGGTTAAAAATCTGTCGGAGATCGGCTCGAAGGTCATCTCAGGCCATGGCCATACACCAGAGATTCGGGACGGCCATTACCGCACGGGCACGATGACCAGGCTGACAGCTGAATACACGCACGGGCCGGGCAGCTGGCTGAATACTCACTGCAGTATTGATGCACTCGGCAAGCGCCATCTGCACACGTGTGTTGATGGAAAATTCTTCTTATAAGCCAAGCACTTATTGAGGCTTGCACAAGTTGCAAAAATTACTGTAGAATCAAATCTTTCCCGTGCAAGGATGGACCATGAAACTCGTTGATATGAAACAATCAGCCGCCGAGGTTGAAAAGGTATGCGAAGCCCCGTGCGAAGATCAGCCAAAATACCCTTGGGGGCTTGAAATCCGGCTGAACAACGAGTCACTGAAAAAGTTAGGAATCAAAGAACTGCCTGCAGTCGGCACCAAAATGAAAGTCACCGCAATGGGCGTTGTTGAAAGTGCTCGCGAAAGTAAACGACGCAAAGGCAGGAGCGATCGCAGTGTCGAAATCCAAATTGAAAAATTGCACGTTGGTAAGGCCAGCGCAGCCAGTGCGGAAGACGCCGTTGACGAAGCGGTGTCCGACGTATGAAAGACTTGATCGCTGAGCAAGTGGTGAAGGAAATGAAGTCTCACCCAATAACACTCACCCTAGTTGTCATAGCAACAGCTGCAATAGGCTTCGGTTACTACAACTTTGCATACGCTAACGAAGTTGAGCTGCTTAAAGCCAATCAGGTGGCAGAGTCAAAAGTCAACACGTGCCGCTGGTTGTCGGACAAAATAGATGACCTTGAGGTAGATATATTCAACCTCAAAAAAGCCGGCGCAAATGCTGCCTGGATTCGCGAAAAGGAAAGTGACCTGCGTGATAAGCGCGAACGCTACCGTGAAACCACCTGCTCAACAATGACCTATTAACACAAGCCTTTCGGCGGTAAGTCGGCCCAAACGTCACACTGCGCTGCGCGCCGAGAGGCACCCTTAAAGAGTCAGCCATGCTCTACATGAAAATCGCACGCTTCGCCCTGCGCAATCCGAAGACCATCATGTTCGGCGTGTTGGGGGCTGTACTGCTCGCCGGCTTCATCCACTACCGTATCGTGCTGGGCAAGAACGAAGCACTTGAGGCACGTGAAGTAGAGTACAAAAAAGCCGTAGCAGCATTTGAACTGCGGGAGGAACAACTTGCAGAAGACGCACGCATCGCCAGCGAGGCGACAATCGAAGCGATTGCACAACGTGAAGCCTATCGCGCTGCCCTTGATACGTTGCGGCAGGGCCGTGAAAACGATCCAGAAGCGGTTGAATGGGCCTCGCAGGCACTTCCCGAAGGGGAGATAGCCCGTCTCTGTGCCGCGCTACCGAGGATGAGTGGATGCTGAAGCGTTTCTTGCCCTTAGTGCTGCTCGCTGCGTGTAGCGCGACGCCGGAAGCGCCACCCGAGTTGGTGTATCGTCAAATACCTGAAGCCTGGTTGCAAGCCTGCGATCTGCCACGTAAGCCTCGCACCAATGCTGAACTGTCCGACGCGTTCGCGAAAGCGTACCAGTGCGCTGAGTTGAGTAACGAGGACAAACGTCGCATACGCGACTTGGTTAGGGTGGGAACTACTGAATGAAGGCATCACCATTGGCTACCATATATCGGAATGTACCCTATGAGCGCTCCGGTCTCATCATATAATGGAAGCTCATTAGACGTTGCCCCCGATGGGGTGTTGGTATTTGTGCTGGCTTGATTCGTTCGAAGTCTCCCTCGTGCTTCTACACCAAATGACTCAGGCCCTCCAACACCGTCCCGAACCCTGATTGAATGACCTGCGCTTCTACCTGTTTCTATTTGGACTGTTGTTGGGGTTCCCGATGTAGTTGCGGAATCTCTTAGAATGACGGCAGGTACATTCGACCCACCCTGTGCTGTTCTTTCGAAAATAAACGGTGTGCCGGACGCAGCTGCAAGCGCCGAAACTAAAGAAAGACCAATTTTGTTACCTTGTACATCAATCACCTGCGTCCTAGTGCCAGAGTCAGACAGCGCCGTACCATCAACATGATGATTCATCAACAAAGCCGTGTCGCTAACATCTGATCCAATGATGATGTTATTGGTGGACACTCCCTCAAAGCGACAATTAGTAATCATATTGCGCGGCGAAATTGCCGGAATAGAGGCGGTTATAGAAACACCTGTTGCGCCACCTTCAAACTGACAAAAATTAAAATGATTCTCGTTCGAATCCTCTAACAAAGCCCCGGTTGTGCAGAGATTGGTTCTGCAAGAGGTAAAAACATTTGCATTAGAGCTCGTGCCAGTCAGCAAAAAGCCGGTCGTCGCATTTTGCGCTGTTACGTTATAGAAGCGATTATAAACCGCATGACCCGATGTCGGAGAATCTATCTCAACCGATGTTGTGAAACCATTGACAACAATATCGCTGAATAGGCTGGACGACCACCGCTCAAGATCAATACCGATTGTTCCGGTGCCCTCATCGTCAAGCCTGAAACCAGAGAAGTTAATACCGAATATTCTTGATGCCGGTGTCTTACTAACAAACCCTTGAGCAGACCCTGTATAGGCCAACTCAGTCACCTGTGAACCTTGACCGCGAATAGATACACCGCTAGAAACCTGAAGCGTTGTTCCGAATGCGTATTTTTCTGCTTGCAGAATAACCTCTGGACCACCTTCATCGTTTTGGTCAATAGCATTCTGCAATGCAGTAGACATATCGGTAGTACCAGGAGATGTATTATCCCCATACCGCCTTACATCTCCGGGTTCCCGGTAAAAGTCCGTGGGCAGTACACCTGCGGCAGCCTCGGCTGGTGTCGTGTTGAAAAACGGCTTGGTTATGTCACTGGTCCGCGGCTCAGTAGTGATTGCTTTGGCGAGCGAATCAAGCGTAGCAGGTGTGCCGTCAGCGAAAAATAGATTCTCACCAATGGTGGCGCCTTCAGTCGCTTTGGGGTTAATGTCGATCGAGCGCCCGACAGACCCGAGCACGGGAACCCGGTACTTCATTATTCTTCCTCGTCAGGTGTTACCTGTGCGAGCCACGCTTGAATAGTGCGGGCAGCATCTGCCTGCTTCTTGAGAGTGTCAGTCGGCTTTGTGAGTAGCGCCTGGTACAAATCTTTGTCAGTAGTTGCAGCGCGGATCAGTGCGTCAGCTTTGTCGACTGAGAGCTTCGTGAGCGTGTTCTGCATAAAGCGCGAACCGTATTGCGACACGATAAGCGAGGGGCCGGCGCCGCCCGCACCACCGAGCGCTTTCAATACACGTGAACCCGACTTCGAACCCGCGATAGCGCCAAACAAACGCATAACGTCGCCAACGTCATCTTCGAGCAGTTTCACAACAGCACCTGGTGAGCGCGACTGGATCATTTGCAGACGCTTACCGATGTCTCGCATTTGCTTCATCTCATCGCCCGTGAAACCCATTGCAATGAGTGTGTCTTCATTGGCATCGATCTGTTGCAGATACTTCTTACCTTGCAGACCACTGGCCGCTGTTGTCGCCTGCTCAGTGATCGCTGCATTCATGTCTGCGCGCATCGTCTGCAGCTGTTCAGCGTCCATGCCACGAATCAAGCGCTTAGCCTCTTCAGGCTTGCCAAGTACCGCGCGCACATCGCGTCCGGTCTCAGCCAAGTTACCCAGCTCACCAGTGTCGCCGCGAGCAACTGCGCCGCGTGACTGAGCACGTTGCCCGATCGACGCTTTCAACGCTTCAGGCGTCAAACCTTTGTCACCTGAGCGCAGTACAGCGGCCTCAACCGTCAGGAAATCCCGATAGCGAGCATCTGTGTCACGCAGCTGCTGGGAAACAGCGTCTGGCAGCTGCGATTCGATAACGTCTGTGATCGCCTGGTCAGCGCGTTTCAGCATCTGGGCTTCAGCTGCCGCGCGTGGATTTGTGCGTCCCGCACGCTCTCGACGGCGTGCCTCAGCGCGTACTTTCGAACGCATTTCAAGCATCCGTGTACTCGACACGTCAGCGCCACCATCAAGCGCTGGTGTTGTGTCGCCTTCTACGTCATCAAGTAAGCCAGTGAGGAACTTCTGCACCCCTTTGCGCCATTTGTTGTCTGCGATAATCGCTTTACTCTTGGTCGCCTTCTCGAGCGATTCGCGCAGTGGTATATCGCCGCCGGCAACCTGAACGTTTTCTGTGCGCAGCGGGAAGCCTTGAATTTCGCCATAAGCGTCGTCGAACGATTTGAACGCCTGGTCAAGCATTTCATCCGGTTGCCCAGCTTCAATTTTCGCCCCTTCTGGTGCACCGCGCTGGATGACACTGCGCTGCCACTCAGCGCGGTCAGACGTGGGACCGAATTGGTTCGCCAGCTCGTCCAAGGTGCGTGTCTCAGCTGTTTCAAGATCAGCTTCGACTCGTGCAGCTGCTTTCGGGTCGTCCGCGAGCACGCGTGCCTCGATCGCCTGTAGGCTGGGGTCTTCGGTCGCCCGTGCCGGCGTAACACCTTCTGGCGCATCTGCCACGGCCTTGGCCGCGGCTTCGGGGTCCGCTGCTGATTCTTGCAGCTGCCTGGCTGCTCGAATCTCACCTGTCAGGGCAGAGTCCACTTTGTTCTGTACAGCGGTGGCTCCGCGGCGCACTACATTCGTCGCTCCCTGCGGCGTAGCACCGCCAAATAAGCCACCCAAGATCGCGGCGATCGTCGATTCTGTGGGGCCTAGCTCGGCCTCTTCAGCCAACTCTTGCCCTGTAGAAGCGCCTACAGCACCCCCGGCCTCAACTGCAACCGCGGTTTTGGGCGATTTTGCGAAGAACTCACCAATCTCGTCGCCCAGATTGCGTAAAATGCCTTGCGTAGACGGGCTCGAGGCGACCTGAGCAGCGTCAGGTGCCAGTTTCGTAGCTGCGGCGCCACCACTGAGCACAATTTCGCCTGTCGCATCCAGAATGCGCTCTGGCATGCTCTCGGGTGTAGGGAACACCTGATCCAGCAATGCATCAAGCTGGGCAGTATTATCTGTCGGCACACGCGTTGTTAGCGGCTCATCGCCCAGCAGCTGGCCCAGTTTGTCCAATCCAGCGATAGGGGCGTTCACCAGTGTGCCTACTAAATCAGCACCGCCTGCGAAGGCTGACGGGACCGCACCAGTAATCGAGCGTCCGGCCAACCCGGCGCCACGTGTCACGCTGTCAGCCAAGCTAGGCTCAGGATTCAGACGCGACTGTAGATTAGCGAACGCTTCAGCTTGCGTTGCGCCTTCTGCCGTGTACTTGTTCCCTTCCGGGTCTGTAAAAGTAAACTCAGCCATTATTTCTGCTCAGCCGTCCATCCTTCCGGCAATGTGTCTTCGGCGTTGAAGCGTGAGATTGCCACAGCGTAGTCGCGACGCAGTGCCTCGAGACTTCGGATAGCGCGCTCGTAGTTACCCAACTGCGTTGGGGTCACACGCCCACCGTTCAAAATGCGCCGTATACCGTCAACTTCACCGGCCAAGTATCGTTCCGTTTGCTCCAAGCGAGTGAGCGTGCGCTGGTCGGCTTTGAATGGGTCGTTTGGTGATACGCCAAATGCAGCTAGTTGCTGCATCAGGTAGTTCGACGGACGCCCTGGTACGGCCTGCTGACTCACAATCTGTGTGCGTGTCAGCAAATCGCTCAGCGCGTTCGTCGCCTTGTCTGCGTCAGGGTATGGCAGGTCTGCGTTCACAACGTCAAACGCTGCGTTGGCCAGACTGCGGCCGAAGCCTGCCACACCTGTAGCTTCTTCCGGCTTGATGTCATCAGGCAGGGTCGATGTGTCGCCTACGTCTGCTAAAATAGCGTCGCCCAGTGGGAGCCCACTACCTGTGTTGATCGTTATGCCCGACTTGAATCGTTCTGGGTGCAAGCGCTTCTCTTCAGCAAGTGCCGCGTCTGCCAGTCGGTCAGTTGTCAATGCTTCGTCAGCGGCAATCTGCGCCGTGCCCGTAGGCGTGACGTTCACCGCAGGTTGATCGCTGAACACGTCAACGAATAGCTCACCACCTGGGCCGAACTGAATCGGATCAACTACCTTGCCTTCGATAGCTTGTGCGGACGCTTGGCGCGTGCCAAACGGCACATTAGGGTCAGCGATCGTGTCACGGAAACCTAGTTCCTGCTGCCCCAAAAATGCCTCTATAACTTGCTGTGGGTTGCCACCCGCACGCACCGTGGTAGCAACCGCGAGCTCACCGCCTGCCTCGAGATCGTCAGCCAAGCTGTTACGTGCAAGCAGCTCATCGCGTCGCAACTTGGCCTGGGCCATTGCGTTTTCGGTCGCTGCTCGCCGCTGCTGAATCTGCGTACCAACATTCAACCCTTCCAGCCGTGCGCCTTCCCGGTCCACGTCGGCACCAAGAATTGCGCGTCCTAGATCAAAGAAGCCATCTGCCATTAGCCAAACACCGTGTTCGCTGGGTTCATAAGCGGGTCGACAATCGTATTCGGGTTGATAGGCGCTTTTGTGGGTAACTTGAGCGCCGGCACAGCTAGTGCTGAGCCCACACCTTGACCCACACTAGCCAAAGCGTCGATAAACACATTCGGTCGTTCAGCAGCCACTCGCAGCTGTGTCAAGAAGTCTTCTGCCGCAATGTCACCGCGAAGCTTATTCAGTTGAGTCTCAGTGCGCCCGACACGCTGACCTTCGTTTACACGCTGGCGCAAGATGCCGTCAATAACCGCTAAGCGCTCTGCCGCTTCGCTGCCTTGCCCGCGGACAGAACGTTTCGCTGCACCAACATCTTCAACGAAACGATCGCTTGCGGCGCCTGTAATTGGCAAGGAGCTTTCGGTATCGTCGCGACCTTCGCGCAGGATATTCTGGAACGCAGCCAGCGCGTCGGCTTTCTCAGCCTCACCACGGTTTGCGCCAATTTCCTCAATAAGTCTACTGACCTCGGTATTCGCTTCGCGCTGCTTTTCCCCTTGCCGGCGAATGCCGGCTGCAGCTTGCCGGTCCTGGCGTTTCAACGCCTGGTTAGTGTTAATTACCTTGGCGCCACCAGCGGCACCAGTAAGGAGTATTCCGGCTGTAACTGGATCACACATAGCGTACTCCTATCGGCTAAACGGTTTGGCGAAAATCTCGCTTTCAGCGAGACCACGGCGGCGGGCGTCAGCTTCTTCAGCCCGTACAAATAAGTCACGAGTCGATGAGAAAATATCTCCAATTCCTCCCACCAGACTGTCAGTGCGCGCACCCTCAATGTTTGAGCGCAGCGCGTTCGACGCAGCAGTGGCAGCC
>TARA_R100001143_G_C3361001_1_pt1 | contig 23302 bp, 16 predicted proteins | sample TARA_R100001143 | Tara Oceans TARA_R100001143 (sample SAMEA2621300) | marine metagenome | biome: marine biome (ENVO:00000447); feature: mesopelagic zone (ENVO:00000213); material: "saline water (ENVO:00002010), including plankton (ENVO:xxxxxxxx)" | depth 800 m | reverse complement strand
TTAACGATTGTCGCAGCCGGGACATCCATGCCGGAAGTGGTGACCTCAATCATGGCTGCCATTCGCGGTGAGCGCGAGATTGCCGTGGGCAATGTTGTGGGTAGCAATATATTTAATATTCTGGGTGTGTTGGGTATTTCGGCCATGTTTGCCTCGGGTGGGCTGGATGTATCGTCATCTATGATCCGGTTCGATCTACCGGTGATGATAGTGGTTGCACTGGCTTGTCTGCCGATCTTCTTTACAGGCGGAGTAATTACCCGTGGTGAGGGAGTGCTATTATTGGGATATTACGTCGCATTCACCCTTTACCTGATATTGGCGTCATCGCAACACGACGCGCTGCCGGTATTCAGCACCGTGATGATGTGGTTTGTGATTCCGATTACGGTTGTGATAATGGGGATTGTGGTGTGGCAGCAGTTTAATTCCGGGAGGAGAAGCAGTTAAGGGTGCCATGTTCGAGTTATAAGCCTTAATAACACCCCCCAACCCACTCCCGAGGTATGGGGGCAGGCATAATTAGGGGGCTTTTTATTCTGATATGATTTCAAATATGAATGATTTATCATTCGTTAACTCATTATTTTACCTATATTGTATGAAATATCATTCATAAATTAATATGTAAATTTTATATATTATGAATGAGTTATCATTCGTTAATAGACAAAATTGAATAATATGAATGAAATATCATACATCAATAGAGCTTCAATGAGTGATAAAGCACTGATTGAGCAAATCGGTGCGTTTGTAAAACATCATCGATTACGGCTAAACAAGACACAGGATGTGCTGGCGGAAGAAGCGGGAATCAGCCGGTCTACTCTGAGCCTGCTGGAGCGAGGGGAAACAGTTACCGTCCTGACACTGATCCAGGTTCTTCGCGTATTGGATCAACTGCACGTTCTGGATGTGTTTCGGGTGGAGGAGCCCGTGAGTCCGATAGCCCTTGCCAAACTGCAGAAAGAGAAAAGAAAGAGGGCCGGTAAACAGGATCCTCAGGTTCAGGAATGGGATGAGTGGTAGTGATGGAGACGGCATTTGTACATATCTGGGGAAAACTGGCCGGGGCCGTCGCATGGGATGATTCAACCGGCCTTGCAAGTTTTGAATATGATGACGCGTTTAAACTGGAAGGCTGGGATCTCTCTCCGTTAAAGATGCCGATAAAAAGCGGGGTCAATATATTCACCTTTCCCGAACTGAGGAACAAGGCCAATACGGAGTTTGATTGTTTTAAAGGCCTGCCCGGAATGCTGGCGGACTCCCTTCCCGACAATTATGGGAATCAGTTAATCAACAAATGGTTGGCGCGGCAGGGCCGCCCGCAGAACAGCATGAATCCGGTGGAGACCCTCTGTTTTATCGGGACGAGAGGAATGGGTGCACTGGAATTTGAACCGGCTACGATAAGTACGGCCCAAAAAACCTTTGATGTGGAGATGAACAGTCTGGTGGAGATCGCCCGGAAGATGCTGCATCAACGAGAAGAGTTCGAAACAAATCTGCAGGAAGAGGATGAACAGGCGATCCGAAATATCCTGAAAATAGGGACCTCTGCCGGCGGAGCCAGGCCAAAAGCGGTGATTTCGTACAATGAAAAAACAGGAAAAGTAAAATCCGGTCAGACCAACGCTCCCAAAGGGTTTGATCACTGGCTGATTAAACTGGATGGGGTGAGTGATGTGCAGCTTGGGAAAAGTTATGGGTATGGCCGGGTTGAGTACGCCTACTCCCTGATGGCCGGCGATTGTGGAATTGAGATGATGCCGTGCAAGCTGTTTGAGGAGAATGGCCGGGCGCATTTCATGACTAAGCGTTTTGATCGGGAGGGGGCAGGCACCAAACACCATATTCAAACCCTGTGTGCTATCAAACATTATGATTACAATGAAATGCGAAGTTTCAGCTATGAGCAGCTGTTCCAGACGATGCGGGAGCTGCGGCTTTCCTATCCGGAAGCGGAGCAGATGTACCGAAGAATGGTGTTCAATGTACTGGCCAGAAATTGTGATGATCACACCAAAAATTTCTCCTTTCGCCTGAAAAGGGGAGAAAAATGGGAGTTGGCGCCGGCGTATGATGTGTGTCACTCCTATCGGCCCGGCAGTGAGTGGGTGAGTCAGCATTCACTCAGCATCAATGGAAAACGAGCGGGGATTACCCGGGATGATCTACTGGCGTTGGCGGAGTCGGTAAACGTTAAAAAAGCAGATCAGGTGATTGATGAGGTGCAAGCCGTTGTGAATCGATGGCCCGAATATGCGGAGGAAGTGGGTGTTAGGGCCGAGTTGAGGGATGCGATTGGGGAGACGTTGTTGGAGTGTTGAGTTTTGAGTGAAGCCTGCTCCGAAATTTCGGAGAGTTTTGAGTTGGTTTGGACGGGAGACGGAGGACGGGGGGACCGGGGGTATGATTTTGTTGGGAGGGGAATGGGTGTGACGGTATGTTGTCATTGGTGGGTTATATTTTTAGTGAGAAGCCATGAAAGGATTGACCCGATATTTTAGAAAATGACGCATAGCAAATCTGAAGAAGAAACAACCATAGAAGAGATAAAGCAGATGTTTGATGCGATCCCTGCCTCCTATTCGCCAGATGAAGAGGAGCTTAGATTGATGGATGAGCGGAATAAGCTGGAAGAAGAGATGTCGTGGAGTTTTGAAGCGTATGTAGAAAACTATGATCTATTAAAAGAATACGGCCTGGATGAAAAGTTGATAAATCAGCTTGAATGGCTTATTGTCTTTTATCTCGAAAATAGAAGAGAGGAGTTTTTGGGGTCGGAGTTTTATAAGAGGTTTCAGGGGCATGAGGTGGTGAAGAGGGCTTATTTAGAATATGAACGAATAATTAAGATAAAGAAATGAATGGTATTGACATAATTAAAACAGAACTAATCAAATGGGCAAGGAATAAAAACATAGAAATCGATAATGATGCTTATGTAAAAAGCATGGATGACAATTTCATAGTGAAATTGAGTGACGAATCGCTAAGAGATTTAAAAGGAGGGGATGGGTCTGAAATAAAAGACGATAAAACACGGACTAAAATTTTTGCTCTTCATTCTTCATCAGCACTTGTATGTAACTTTTTTGAATACTGGAGGTTCAGAGATAAATCTGCATTGGCTAAAGCTTTAAAATTTAATCAGGGTATTAAGTCTCTTGTTTATGAACAAAAGCTGTCAATGGGAATGCAAGGTAAAATGCCTAATCTGGATCTATTTATGATTTTGACAGACGGACAGGCTGTTGCAATAGAGAGTAAATTTACAGAATGGATGAGTAAAATTTCGAAGAAAGAACCATTTGCAGAGAGTTATAAAGTAGGGGATCGCTGGAATGATGTGGGTCTTCCAAATTGTCAAAAAATGGTTGATAAAATAGACTCTAAAAAGGAGAAATTTTTTTATTTAAATGCTCCACAACTATTGAAGCACGCTTTAGGGTTGGCAAATATGCACTCAAATAAGTCTGAACTGATATATCTGTATTACAACATTGATACATCGGTGAGTGAAATCCACAAAACTGAAATAGAACGATTTAAAAATACTCTTAAGGGAGAGTTGAACTTTAAAGCGTTGACATATCAAGAACTCTTTCAAACTTTTGAGAAATTCAATTCTGAAATTGATAGCGACTATCAAAATTATCTGAAAAGCAGATACTTTTGATTTTAGCCAGACAATATTTAATTATTTCTGAAACTCTCCTGCATTTTACCGATTATCTTATGACTATAAAAGTGACTACATAAATTTAGTTATATCATATTCGAATGAGCTCAAACTTTTTCACAAACCAGGAAGGAAACAGTCTTTTAAAGAAATTCAGGGGAGTCTTTAAAAAGGTTTCGAACCTTTATGCATTTCACGCAGTTGTCGGTTATTTCAGGGCGTCGGGCTATTTTGCTATTCGTGAACATCTATTGAAACTTGGTGAAGTCAAAATTCTTGTAGGCATTAATGTAGATCACATGATTGCTGATGCCAAACGTAGAGGTCTAATGTTCTTAGGCGATCCGGAAAAGACCCGGGAAGAGTTTATAAAATGGATGCAGGAGGATATCAAAGAAGCCCGGTATGCGAAAGAAGTTGAGGAGGGGATTCTACTTTTTATGCAGGATGTAATGGATGGAAAAGTTCAGATCCGGGCACATCAGAGTAAAAATCTACATGCAAAAATTTATGTGTTTTTGCCGAAAGAATTTGATGAAGACACAGATGGTCGGGTTATAACCGGTTCATCGAACCTAACTCATTCCGGACTGGGCGGTGATCAAGATGAAGGAAACTATGAGTTTAATGTTGAGCTTAGGCGTTATGATGATGTGAAATTTGCTGAAGATGAATTTCAGCGACTATGGAATGAAGGAGAGGAAATATTACCAGCAGATGTTCAAAAAGCGAAACAGAAAACTCATCTCGAAAAAGAGTTCACGCCTTTTGAACTCTATATTAAGTTTTTGATTGAATATTTTGGCAGGAATATTGATTACGATCCCGAAACGGTTGGTGATGTACCCAAACAGTTTAAAAAACTCTCCTACCAAGTAGATGCGGTAAACCAGGGATTTGAGATGCTTATGGATTACAATGGTTTCTTCTTGGCAGATGTGGTAGGCACTGGAAAAACAGTTGTGGCAGCAATGCTCGCTAAACGGTTTATCATATCCAATGGAAGCGGTAACACGAAAATACTAGTCATCTACCCTCCTGCACTGGAGAAAAACTGGAAAAGAACTTTTAGTTTGTTTGGTATTGACAAGTATGCCAAATTTATCACAAATGGGAGTCTTCATAAAATTATCGATGGCGACTTAAATTACTGGGCTAAGGAAGAGTATGATTTGGTAATTGTAGATGAAGCTCACAATTTCAGAAATCTTGCAACCAATTCATTTGACCAGCTTCAGATTATTTGCAAAGCCGGCAGGTTAAATAATGGTTTGATTGAAAGTGATGAGAAGAAAGTGATTCTTGTTTCTGCTACGCCACTGAATAATCGTCCCGCTGATATTTACAATATGCTTCAACTCTTCCAGGATGCAAGACGATCCAAATTACCGGTCACTAATCTCACAACGTTTTTCTTCCCCTACATTAAGCGGTATAAGGAATTGATGAAAATGCCCGAGCCCGATCTTGAAGAGATCCGACAGATGTACAAGGAAATTCGGGAGCGAGTTTTGAAACCGATAACCATTAGAAGAACTCGAAGAGATCTTGAAAATGTGGAGCAGTATAAGGCTGACCTCAAGGATCAGAAAATTGTGTTCCCGGATATTGAGCCTCCAAAGAAGAGGGAGTATCAGATGGATGAAAAAATGAGGTCGCTCTTTTTTGAAACACTACAGGCCATTCTGAATGAAAAGAAAATTGACTACTTCCGGTACAGGGCAATCAGTTATTTGAAAGACGACATCAAAGCGGAACACTACGAAATTGCGGATCTGACTTCAGCCCAGCTTGCGCGGATGATGAGTACTTTACTTGTAAAAAGACTTGAGAGCAGTTTTAAAGCATTTAAAGATTCCTTGAAAAAGCTGCGAGACTCTACGGAAAATATGATACGTACTTTCGAGGATGGCAAAATATTCATCGCACCAGACCTAGACGTGAATGAATTGATGGATGAGGGGTTTTCAGATGATGAGATCGAGATGCGTATTCTTGAAATTTCCGACCGGAAACCTGGCAACAAGACTTTTTCCAGTGACGATTTTCAGAATGGTTTTTTGGATGGATTAAAGCGGGATTTGGAAACGCTGAATTATCTTTGCCGGCATTGGGATGCTGTTCGTAAAGATCCAAAATTAGAGGCATTTATAGAGATGCTTGAAAATGAACTGTTTGATCGTAGCATCAATCCATCCGGTAAGTTGGTGGTTTTTTCAGAGGCTAAATCCACAACGAACTATTTATACAATGAATTAAAAAAGCGTGGCTACAAAAAGGTGCTAAATATCAGTGCAGCTAATCGTAGTCGCCAGTTCGAAACCATTCTTGCCAACTTTGATGCCAATTACGACAAAGAGAAAAAAGATGATTATAATATCATCATCACGACGGAAGTTCTGGCCGAGGGTGTGAATCTGCACCGTGCCAATGTGATTGTCAACTACGATACACCGTGGAATGCAACCAAACTGATGCAGCGAATCGGCCGGGTAAACCGAATCGGTACTCAGGCGGATCGCATTTATAATTTCAACTTCTATCCTTCTGATGAAGGTGATGCAATCATCTCATTGAAGAAAAAGGCTCTAGTGAAATTGCAAAGCTTTCACTCGGCGTATGGTGAAGATTCACAGATTTACTCGCTCGATGAAATCATTGAACATTTTGAACTCTATGAGGCAGGACGAGAAGAGGATGAAGATATCCGCCTGAAATACCTTGAATTTATCCGCAATTTTAAGGAGAACCATCTGGAAGATTTTCGCAGAATTAGGCGACTGCCTCTGAAAGCCCGGGCCGGTAGACAACAGAAAAATGAATTTGCCAATGTCAGTGTCTGCTTTTTGCGGACCGATGACCGAAAGGAACTTTATCAAGTTGATGCGGATGGGGAAGTAAAAGGATTAAATTTTGACGATGCAGTGGCACATTTCGAAGCAAAAGAATCAGAAGATGCCATTGAGCTGCCGGATTGGCACTATGAACAGGTTCAAAAAGCAACCGAACAGTACTCAAAAGATTTTATGGATGATCAGCCAGAAATGGCTCTTACGGATCGCCGGGATGCAAGATTTAACAAAGCGATGAGTTTTTTGAAGGACTTGACCCGGATTGTTGATTCCGATCTCATGAATGATGCGTACAAACGGCTGTATCGTTTGATGGAAGCCGGTACGTATGCTAATTTGACTTCAGAAATCATGCGAATTGAAAAGCAGAAAAAGAAACTGAAACCGGTACAGCTTGAGAAAAAGTTTATTGCATTGGCCGATAAATATACTAGCCGGATTTCAAGAGATGACAAGCAGGAAACAGAAAAGGAGGTCAAGTTTTTTGATCCCGAAATTATAATCTCTGAGAGTTTTATTTAGATGGAAAAAGCAACCTTACATGAACTTTTATCCTCCAAATATAAACGGGATCAATGGATTGATATCCTGAAAGTGGTCTTTAAATCGGGCAACGTATTTGCCAATCCACAACCGGCCGATCTTCCACTGAAAGAAAAATGGAAAAACGCATACCAGCTGGGCTCTTTCTCTACTGCTGATAGTTATAAGCTTGCTGTTTTTGAAATTGAAGTTGCTGATAACATCGACCTTGACCGCAACCGGGTAAGCCTCCGCAACCTGCTGAATAAATATTACAAGCAGACGGATGGTATTTTTGCAGTTTTCATACAGAAAGACCGTTGGCGATTCTCCTTTGTTTCTCAAACTGAAGACTATGACGAGGAAAACGAAGAGTGGATAAAATCAGAAACCGAACCGAAACGGTATACCTATGTTCTCGGAGAAGGGGAAGCGGTAAAAACGGCAACAGATCGGTTTCATAAATTGGTTGAAGAAACCAATGTCTCTTTTGAAGATATTAAAGAAGCGTTTTCGGTTGAGAAACTGAACAAAGAGTTTTATAACAAGGTGGTGAAATTCTTTTACCAGCTAATTGGAGCAAAGGAATCAGGGCGGAGTGGCACACAGCACCCACATTTATTACAGCTTCCCAGTATTTCAAAATCGGACAAGCAGACCCATCAGGAGTTTGCAGTTCGGTTGATTGGAAGGACGGTTTTTTGCTGGTTTTTAAAGTACAAGAAATCGAAGCAGGGTAACCCGATTGTTCCCAAAGAGTCGCTTTCATCAAGAAATATCCCAAATAACTACTACCATGAATTTCTTGAGAAACTCTTTTTTCAGGTAATGAATACGCCGCTGGATGAGCGCAGGAATGATATCCCTGAGATATTGCAGGAGATCCCCTTTTTGAATGGTGGCTTGTTTGAGCCACATCGCCAAGATTTTTATGCGCTGGATGAAGGCACAGGGTTGTCGAAGAACCTGAATACGCTGAAAATTCCGGATGCGTGGTTCAAAGAATTTTATGCTGTTTTAGAGCAATACAATTTTACCATCGATGAAAATAGCGTGGAAGATGCCGATGTATCGGTAGATCCCGAAATGCTGGGTCGCATTTTTGAAAACCTGCTGGCTGAAATTGATCCGGCTTCCGGAAAAACAGCACGGAAGGCTACCGGCAGCTACTATACGCCGCGTGAGATCGTGGATTACATGGTGGATGAATCAATTTCAAAACACTTGGTCAGGGAGACTGATGTATCAGAAAGCAGAATACAACCTCTTCTAAAATTCGATCCAGAGATCAAGCACGATATCAGCGGAGATGAATCGGTGGCCATGATACGGGCTTTAAACAGGCTGAAAGCACTTGACCCAGCCTGCGGTTCCGGTGCATTCCCGATGGGCTTGCTCCAAAAGATGGTCCGGGTTCTGGAAAAAATCGATCCAGATTCGGAACGATGGAAAACCCTTCAGCTCGAAAACATTCCAAATGCAGCCATCCGCCGGATTGTAAAGAAGAAACTGGACCGGGCTACGGTGCAGTATGCTCGAAAGCTTGGCATCATCCAGCACTCCATTTACGGCGTGGATATCCAGCCGATTGCGGCGGAGATCAGCAAGCTTAGATTTTTCCTGTCACTAGTGGTGGATGAAAATGTGGACGAAACAAAAGAGAATTGGGATATTGAACCACTGCCCAATCTGGAGTTTAAATTTGTAACGGCCAACTCTCTTATTTCACTGCCGAGAGAAGATTCGGTTACCATCGATCTGTTTGGAGCCTCTGACCTGTTGAATCGACTGGGAACCATTCGGGATGATTATCTACAGGCGTATGGCGAAGAGAAAGAGATTCTTAAAAATCAGTTCAAGGAGACACAGGACGCTATTTTCAAAAAAGAGCTTAAAGGAACCGGCAAACACAAAAACAAGCGGGCCATGATGCTCTCGTCATGGGAACCGTTTGAAGACAGCGTAACCGGATGGTTCGATCCTAAATGGATGTTTGGGATTGACCAGTTTCATATCGTTATCGGAAACCCGCCTTATGGAGGGGATAAAATCTCCAATGAACTGAAAGCTGAGATGGGACTTGGGAGTAAAGACCCATATGGAGCGTTTATTGCACGGTTTTTGCCGGAGGGTAAGCAGGCCAGCCCGCTGAAAAATGAGGGGGCACTCTGCTTCATTGTGAGCGATACCTTTATGACTATTAAAACGCATCGGGAACTGCGCGAGATGATGATGGACAACTACATACACAAAATGATTCGTGTTCATCCCGATACGTTTAAAGCAACCGTAAACACGGCCATTATAGTATGCGAACGCAACGAATTTCCGAAACAGGATGGTAAACCGGCTCCGCAGTTCGATGAAAGCCACCGCTGTTTGATGGCCGACCTGACCCGCATCTCCATCCACGAACAGCATGAACGTTTTGTGCATCTACTGGAACGCACAGTGCAGTACGAACATCCGCTGCCGGAAGCGGATACAGAGATAGCCGAAGAAATAAATGGAACCTTAAGGATGCGTGGTCCCGACTGGAGCAGTGAAAGCAGTGAAGAGTATGCGTTTTATACCTACCCACAATCAAAAATTAAGACAAATAGTAACAACCCGTTTTTTGTAGCCAGCCCAAAATTATACAACCTTTTAAATGATAAAGACAAAACTGGAAATGAACATTCAATAGAATTGAATGAAAGAAAGATTATAGTCTCAAAGTTAGATGATATTTCCGATATAAAAGAGGGTATTACTGTTGGAGATAACTATACCTACATTTTCAAAAAAGTTGAAGCAAGAGGAAGTTATAACACATATGATCCAGATCTAGTTTTGACAGTAAAAGAAATTAAATCTTTCACAGATGAAGAAAAAAGATATGGTATAAATGAGGATGACTATGGAGGTAAGTTCTTAATTCCACATGACAAAGGAGGCGCAAGTGATTCTGATGATGGATGGCTACCTAATTATTATGTACCTACTGAATACTATTTGGATTGGCGAAAAAGTAGCCACGACATAATGAAAGATTTAAAAGGTCATTTTTTTAGAAATGCTGAATATCATTTCAGACCAGGAATAACATTCTCCCATACTGGTTTTTATGCCCCGACATTTAGATATGGAAGCTCATCATTATTTAATGTAGAAAGCACAACAATCTTTCCATATTCAAATAGCCTGGAGTATTTACTCAGCATTCTCAACTCTAGATTGACTAGATATTTGCTAAAGAATTACATCGATACGACCGTTCATGCCTCCACAGGAAAAGTTGCAGAAATACCAATTCAGATTGAGGAAGTAGAACAGCTAATTAAATTGACAAAAAATGTAGTTGATCGACAGAAAATAGATACAAGATATGACTATGCCAGCCATGAACAGATCAAAATCGACAAGCTGGTGTACGATGCTTACGGGTTAAACGAGCATGACATCCGCGAAGTCGAAAACTGGTACGCCCGTCGCTACCCCCGCCTGGTCGCCGCCCAAAAAGAGAACCTACGCAAACTGGGCAAAAGTGATGATTATTTGGAGTTGTATGGGGAGGTTGGGGTGAAAACAGAAATGTAATTTAACTTTACTTTATGGCTTATTCGGCAAAACAAGTGTTTGACTTTTCCATTCAACGATGTGAACACTATTTATCACTGTATGACATTTTACATGATTCACGGCGCAGAAGAGGTAGAAAAGATTGGAAAAGTAAGTTTAAAAAACTGATGCATTGGCCGGCAAGCCAATCTTATTATAGAATGGATGGCAAGGATAGTAATTCCATTTTGATCATAAAGGAAGAAGCAGGGCTTACTCCTGATAAATTTCAGCATGATTATGTTTCCGAACTTTTACGCTCAGCAATTACAACGTCTGTTTCGGCCATGGATAGATACTTTCATGACTTGATTGTTGAAAATACAGTTGGCTTTCTTGGGAAAGCTGATAAGGATATGCCTAAAAAGTTTAAACAACTCAACATTCCAATATTAGCTTCTAAAAAAGCGTTGGAGAAAATAAGAGAGAATCCATCTTCAAGGCCAAATACCATCATAAAAAAAGAAGTTCAAAAGATTCTTCACAGAGAACATACATTTCAAAGTCCAAGTAATCTTTTAGAAGCTTCAAAAATTCTTGGGATCGAAGACTTTTGGGGGAAAATAGCTACTGAAATCTCCCCTTCAATGACAAAAGGTGAAGTAATTGATCGGTTAAGGAAATTAAATCGTCGAAGAAATCAAATAGTACATGAATCTGACATCATTTTAAAAACGTCAGCTAAGGCCATTACACTTAGAGATATTACAAAAGGAGAAGCAGAAGAAAGTTGTAGTTTTATTAAGGCGTTGGTAACTGCAGCCGATCAAATTGAAATTTAGAATCCTACTATGGCAATTTCAAACCAACAGTTTGAGACTTGGGCGAATCAGGGCGCAGTAGCCTCATCAAAAGCAACCGGGGATTCAATCAAACGGGTTGTCAGTAGTTATGATAAATTTCCAGTTGGTGTAACATATGATGTTTATTTACAGGGGTCTTATAAGAACAATACCAATATTTATTCAGAAAGTGATGTTGATGTTGTTGTTGAATTAACATCTACATTTTATAACAACTTAAGTCAAGAACAGCAAGCTTTTCTGGGATTGAGGTCTGCATATTATGGATTTATTGAGTTTAAAAATGATGTTATAAGATGTTTATCCGAATATTATGGGAAACAAGACATAAATCCTGATAATAAAGTGGTCAAATTAGCTCCGAATTCAGGACGTAGACCAGCCGACATTTTAATATGTTGCACTTATAGGGAGTATTACAGAGTTGAGTCAAATGCTTATCATGATGGCGTCTACTTTAGAACTTCGAGAACGCATCAGAATTGTTATTCATTCCCGAAAAAACATTACGAAAATACAGTAGGAAAGAATCAAGATTGTAATGGCAATTTCAAATCAATGGTCCGGATTTTTAAAAATGTAAACCGGACACTAGTTAACCGAGGTGATATCATAGCAAAAACTGCCCCATCATATTTTATTGAGTGTCTCTTGGGAAATATTTCATATAATCAATTTCAAGGTATATACAGTGAGATGTTTATGAACATTCTTGAATATTTAGCTGATAATAATTGGGATGAATTTAAATGTTTAAATGGTCTACGTTCAATGTGGGGAGAGGGAAGTGAAAATTGGACGGAAGAGAAAGCGAGAAGGTATTTAGTTAAAACCGTTGATTTGTGGGATGAATAAATGCACCCTTATTCAATAGATAATAACGACAGGTTTAGAATACTGTGGATTGTGATTCCAATGGCAGTAATTACTGCTTGGATATTACATGAATACCTTCTTCCAAATATTTCAGTTTACAAAGAATTAAAATGGCTGTTAAGGATACCAACTTCTGCACTCGCCCTCATTTACGTTTTTTATAAATGGTTTGAGAAAGATCTCTGGCACCGATTCAATAATTTGTTTGGATTGGTTAAGACTCCAAATCTAAGCGGAATTTATCAAGGTACACTTAAGAGTTCACGCGATAATTTTCAGACTGAAACAGTAATCACAGTTAAAATTGAGCAAACGTTAAGATATCTACTCTTAATTCTCAGCACTTCAACTTCTAGTTCTAAAAGCGAAATGGCAGCATTAATCCCTGATGCACCGGATGGCCCTATGTTAATTTATTCATTTCATAACGATCATAAGAAAATCAGTAAACCTGAGATGCAATATCATAGGGGTATGTCGAGTCTGATTTATAATGAAAAAGAAGCCTCGTTAAATGGGACCTACTTTACTTCACCAGAGAGGGGTTATCATGGTGAGATCTTTTTAAAGAAGACTCTTAAGTGATAAGCCTATGAAATTTTCCAAAATAAAATCAAAGACATATTTAAACACCTATCTTGAAAATAACCAAACTGTTAAAGATGAACTTATTAAGCCATTAATCATTAAGATTAAACAATTGTGTAATACGGGAGATGAAATTGCATCTGTAATTGTCAGTTATCGATTCTTTGGAAAAATCGAGTTGGTTTTGAATAGCATAGATAGAAAAGGAGAAAACAGGTTATTAAAGAAAATTATCAGGCTCGTTGCTCAGCGAAAAGATATTGAAACGTTAAGTTATATCGATAAAAGACATTTTGAATTAGAAGAATATATCGTTCAAAATATTTATAAAGAAGACCTTGAGTTAAGAGATTTATTTAATTGTGTTGTGATACCTGAGTCGACATCCAAAATCAGAGAAATAGCAAATAAAAAGCTGAGAGAAACAAAATTAAATAACGAGCAATTTATTTCACTGATAAATTCATTAAACAGTGTACTTTATCTTGGGAGTAGCTTAACAGCAGAATTAGGTAATGATTTGCATGAAAACTATAGTCGGTCAATTTCTATTAATCATTCAAAGGGAAACTCTGACAGATCTTTGCTCGATTTGAGATCATTTTTGATCTGTGAATATGCTCAAATGATGATTAATCAAACTTGGGCATTAGTTTATTTGAGTGATTTGATAATTGAAGATGATCTTAAGGAACTTCAGAACATTCTCCCTCCTAATGTTATAAGTTGGTTTCGTTATGAGAATAAATTAAAACAGTTATTTCAAGAATCTACAATTACTGACAGCTATTGGGTAGATGAGGAAGAGATAAATTATGGGGCAGATTTTAATCATATATGGGATTTGTTTATTGATTCAAATGATGCATTTAATTTTGAATATCTGTTTAATATTATTAAGCTTAAGATTTTATATAATGAAATTTTCATTCAATCTGATCTCGATTTTTTGAAATTACTTAATCATACCATTACTGCTAACTATATCAAGGTATTATATGATTTAGGCATCATAACTAAAGTGCCTAATATGGGTGAAATAATTTCCTGGCCTGAATGGAGTGATGTTAAAAACTATTTTAAAAGATTTGATGCCGATTTAAGAGAGGCCGGTCCTTTTGAATACATAGATTATAGGGTGGGAAAATCCTCTTCATTATCTATTCACCAACGCCAACAAAAACTCCGAGATGCATTTCTAACTGAAGACTTTACTGGTTTAGATAATTATGATATGGGATTAAAAGGATCCCCGAAGAGACTACAACGAATATCTAAACATCTAATTTGGTTGATTCGAAATGCACATCGTAAGAGTAGTGATATGACACAAGCTATTTCTGATTGGGAAAATGATTTAGAGTTTCTAAGAAATGAGTTTTATGATGACAAGTGTGCTGCGGAGTTTTTATGGAGTGATATACATTATTAAATAAATACAGAGTTATGGTAGCACGCAGATTAACTGCAGATAAGAAAGTTCAGATTAATCGTTTAGTTGAAATTATAGAAGGTTTTTTACCTATTTCAACTTGGGGGAAATCGGCCAATTCATTTGAAACAATATTTAAAGAGAGCAGAGTTCATTCTTATTTGGACCGAAACGGTTCAAAAAAGCAACGACTGATTTATGGCTTCGGCAAAGTTTATCAACAGCATTCACGGATACCTTACACAATTCTACGCAAAGTCTTAAGCCAAGGTGAACAGTACAGGAAGCATAAACGAAACCCAATCAAGCCAAAAGAAATTGACGAACTCCTGGATTGTCTGAAAAAATTAGAATTAAATCTCGATGCTGAACTTACAGCCATAGATCTAAACCCTAATTTACCAGAAATTCAGGTTCCACCCTATGATCTTGTAGAGAGATTGGAGAGGCATCCTTTGATTGAGGAAATATGCAGTGATCCGCTTCAAAAGTTCAAAGATGGCCACTTCAATGAGGCTGTGCGGAAGGCATGCGAAAAGTATGAAGCTAAAGTTCAAAAATTGAGTGGAAATTCAGCTATCGGTTCAAGTTTGATGGGGCAGGTATTTAGTCCTCAAGGCCCTGTAGTAACGATTACTACTGGAAGTCAGCAAAACACCGCTACAATTCAGGAAGGGTATCAGAAACTGGCCATGGGTATGATGTCTGGCATTCGAAATATCTTTAGCCACGGCGATGAAGATCGCCGAACACCAGAGGAGGCATTTGAGATGCTGCTATTTGTGAATTGGATGTTTAGGAAATTAGAAGATTAAAAAATGACTATGGATGAAGCAATTTTGAAGCGACAGCTAAAGGAATTAAGTGGGTTACTCGAAAGATTGATCAGTATTCTGTTTGAGAAAGATGGAATTAAAGGGGAATACAATGAAATCTTGGAAAGTTATAAACAACAAAGGGCTGAAATACTCCTTGAGCTCACAAAGGACTACAAAATTGCAAGAATTTCAGATCCGGTGCTCAGAGGTGAACTTCAGGACTTCTTAAAACATGGAGACAAACTCATAAGTGCTGCAAAAAAAAGCACAGAGCCAGAAGTAACAAACTTTGCTAAAGTAATGGCTGAACAACTTAGGCCTGATTTTGATCCGGATAGACTTGATGATTTAGCCAACGAGCATTTATACAGTTGGTTTAGTGGAGCAGACTATGTAATACGTATGATCGAAACCGGCACAATAGTGATTAAGAATATTGATTTTCCGGAAAAATTAGAGTCTTTAGTCAATGAGTTACGACAGTGTTTGATTTTTGAAAGATATGCTGCTGCTGGAATCATGCTTAGAACCATTGTTGAAGTGGCTGTAGATGATATTCTAAATAAAAAATATCAGGATGAAGAATTCGATACTCTTGAAGAGAAATTGAACTTTTTAGAAGGCAGATCTGCGTTCAGACGACCGGCATCTATTTTAAATGCGTTCAGAAAACAGATGAATGAATTTGTACATGGTGAACGATTAATCAATAAGAAGTATGTTAAAGGTCATTTAGATGTAGTTTTGGAAAACCTCGAAATGATGTATGAAAAATTATAGAACTACTACAAGATTTCGCAATTAAAGAATTAAACAAATGTCCGATATCAAACTCTTCCAAATCCATAGCGACTATGTAACCGAACTCACTGGTTCAGCCGTAAAAATTGAAAAATCCCTCCAGGTGCAAATCGAGAAAAATCTGGATACCTATATTGGGGTTCGCTTTTTAGCTACAGAGTATTCAACTGGTGCAAACCACGGCGGGCGGATCGATACTCTTGGCATAGATGAGAACGGCAGCCCAGTTATCATCGAGTACAAACGGTCAATGAACGAGAACGTGATTAACCAAGGGCTTTTCTATCTGGATTGGCTGATGGATCATAAAGCTGAATTTGAGCTATTGGTACTTAAAAACTTAGGTAAAGAGGATTCAGAGAATATAGACTGGTACAATCCGAGACTGCTCTGTATTGCGGGTGATTTTACAAAATATGATGAATATGCCGTTAAGCAAATGAATCGTAATATTGAATTAATTCGCTATAGAAGATTTGGTGATGATTTACTACTATTGGAACTGGTAAATGTTGCAGAGGCCACTACTGGTTCGGAAACCACTGGTTTAACCAAATCAAAACAGGAGTATAAAACTGTCTCAGAACACCTGAATTCTGCAAATCAGGGATTAACGGACCTCTACCATGCCTTACGGGATTATATGATGAATCTGGGCGATGATGTTCAAGAGAAAACCCTGAAATACTACTTTGCTTACAAACGTATCAAAAACTTTGCCTGTGTTGAAGTTTATACCCAAAGCAACAAGTTGCAGGTCTATGTAAAACTCAATCCAGATGATGTGCAGCTTGAGGAAGGGTTCACAAGAGACGTCCGCAACATCGGCCATTTTGGAACCGGTGACTTGGAGATAACCATCCGCAATAAGGAGGACATAACCAAAGCCGAACCCTTGATTTTACTTAGTTATGAGGGGAGTTGAGTAGTATTAAGTTGTATTGTATAATTTCAATTAATCAACTGTAATCATAAAATTATAAATCATGACATTCGAACCGGATAAGATCAAAAAAGAGCATGTGTTAACTGCAGTTGAAAAGATCAAAGCGGAGAATAGAGATCTGAGATCTTCTACTAAATATGATGTCTTAATTGAAGGAGAAGCTTACCCTCCTAAAGAAATTATGCGTTATGCCCATGAGATGATGAATGGTGAACACCTTTGGGAATATGGTGGTGGTGAACAAACAAACAAATTTTTTAAAAGTATGGGATTCGAAATAGTTCAAAAAAATTCAGATACAATCCCAGATAAGAATGTTATATCAACAACAGAGCTCCTACTAAACAGCATCAACGAAAAGTTTCCCGATTTTGAAGGATTTAGTGATTCACGCTTTCTGGATAGTGAAATCACCTACAAACAACGAATAATTAAAGATGCACAAGAGAAACTTTCCAAAAAGAATTTAAAGCAACTGTTGAATGAACAAAAGTATGAAGAATTTTATAATGAAGTGCACCGTATAGGTAGACATAAGGATAATAACCTGCTTTACCGCGGAACCCCAAGTACAGGTGATTTGGCCTTATTAAACAATACTTCACTGGATTATAAGTCATTTACAATGGCTTTTTTTGAACTTTTGTATGGCGAGGCTACCGGTGCCGAACGGCTTGAAACATTTAGTAAATGGTCAGATGAACAAAAATTGCCAAATAAATGGACTTTTGTTACCTATTTTCTTTTCGTAACGAATCCAGGTGAAGAGCTATTTGTAAAGCCTACCGAGATAAGGCAATTTCTGGAAATGTTAGGTAAAGGACATTTATGGCATCATCGTCCTACCGGTGAATTATACCAAACCATAAAAGATGATTTATGGGCTGTCGGTGATTCACTACCATATAAGGTAGAAGAAGGATTTCTTGATTTACAGAGTTTTTTATGGTCTGCTATATCCGCACAATCCAATCTATATGGTAAGGTTAAAAATTACTTAAAAAAGTTTGCAGAAGAAGCGGATAACCATTTTTCTGAACAAACTGATTTTCTTGAACCTAGATATCGATTTTTCCAGAGTTTCTTTAAAAAAGAGAATCTAGCTCAAGCTAAGTGGAATGATTTTCAGGAGATGGGAAATAAGGTTCATGCATTAGCTACAAATGCAATGGCTTATAAAAATGCATTTGGCAATCCCAATCATGAGATAGAGCATTATCGTAAGTCTTTTTTGTATCTGGCATACGGTGATAATTCTTTAGACTCACGAATTGATTCGATGTTGGATAAGAAGAGTGATTATCATGTGAAGTATTTAGGTGAATCATTTTATGGAGAGTTAGTAGGTTATCTGTTTCCAGATGATTATGTTTTTTATAATAGAAGAGACAAAGAAGCAGTGGATTTTTTGAAGCTGAGCATATCAAGAAAACGTGGAGAGACATTTGGTAAGTTTTATGTCCGTTATAATGAAGAAATTAAACCGCTTATAGATATTTATGAGGTCATTGTCGGCCAGCGAACTCAAACAACAATTCCATTGGAATTGGATCAGTTCTTTAGCTGGCTCTATGAAAATCATCTACCATCTGAAAATGAACCACTCGAGAATATTGAAGAGTTGACAGATCTGGAGAACGAATTTTGGCTCTATTCACCGGGTCCCAGTGCAGACTATTGGGATGAGTTTTATGAAGAGCAGATTATGGCTATCGGATGGGATTATTTAGGTGATTTAAGAAAGTTTCAAACCAAATCAGAAATTCGAATAAATCATCAAGAACATCAGGATACAGAAATATCTAAAAAAAATGATACATCTGCTTGTTGGGAATTTGTCAGTGGTCTAGAGATCGGTGATGTTATCATAGCAAAATCAGGACAATCAAAATTGATCGGATACGGGATTGTTGCATCTGATTACTTTTTTGATGACTCAAGAGAGTTTTATAAGCACGTTCGAAAAGTTAATTGGAAGAAAAAAGGGGAATGGCCAATAGATCATAAACTCATTCCAAAAACTCTTACAAATGTAAGTGGTTATCCAACAGAGCATCCTGACTACGAATATTTCCATGAACGTTTACTGGGCGAAATGGGTGTAAATATTCGAGAGATATCTTCTGATCTTTCAGATCAAAAAATAGAACCCACCACTTATATACCATATTCCATTCATGATGCACTTTTGGAAGTATTTATGGATGAAAAAGAACTACAAAAGATTGTAAATCTAATTGGATACAAAAGAAATATCATATTACAAGGCCCTCCAGGCACCGGGAAAACATTTTTAGCTAAAAGATTAGCATGGCTTATGATGGGAGTTAAAGACCCCAATCGGATAGAAATGGTTCAGTTTCATCCTTCTTACTCTTATGAAGATTTCATTCGTGGATATCGACCTACAGAAAACCATTTTGAGCTGAAAGATGGGATTTTTCTGGAGACTTGTAATAAAGCGAAATCAAACCCTGGGAAATCATATTTCCTGATCATTGATGAAATTAACCGTGGTAACCTGAGTAAAATTTTTGGTGAACTGATGATGTTAATCGAAAAGGACAAACGCGGTAAGGATTTTACTGTATCCCTCCCCTACAAAAAGAGTAGTTATGAACCTGATTTTTATATTCCTGAAAATCTTTATTTAATTGGAACCATGAATACAGCAGATCGTTCGTTGGCAATGGTTGATTATGCACTTCGTCGCCGTTTTGTTTTTATTGATATGTTGCCAAATTTCGGGGTCCAATTACAGAAACATCTTCTCGAGCAGGGAGTAGAGGAGCATTTAATTGACATCATCGTTCAGAGGTTGGATAGTTTGAATGAAAAAATTTCAAATGAAACGGGGTTAGGTAAAGATTTCCAGATTGGTCATAGTTATTTTTGTCATACAAAAAACGGTAACGAAGAGTGGTTTAAAAATATCATCAGATATGAAATCCTCCCTCTTTTAAAAGAGTACTGGTTTGACAAAACGAACAAGGTTGATGAGATCGAAGAAGAACTATTGACGCTTTGAAACAAATTCCGATTAAAAATATCTACTATTTATTAAGCTATGCCTGGAATAAACTGGATGAGGCAGAGTTGACTAGTACAGGTATTGATGATTTTGAGGAAGTTGTCAACCTCTTGGGAAAAGTGTTGGCTAACGGGTGTAGTTATTTGTTTAAGCGTGGACTTTATCGCAATTATCATTCGATAGAAAATAGAATTCCGGGGATTCGTGGTCGATTATTAATTGACCAGTCATTAAACGATCTGTCATTCCAAAATAAACGTGCATGGTGCCAATTTGATGAGTTAAGCCACAACACACTTCATAATCAAATTCTAAAATCCACAATCAGAATATTGTTGCGAATGGATGAGATTGATAGCAGTTTGCATGGGGATTTGAAAGAAGTTTATTCTCGGTTTTCAGATGTTGAGACAATTCGACTGCAGATTCAGCATTTCAATAAAGTTAGAATACACCGAAATAATGCTTTTTATGGATTTTTGATCCAAATCTGTCGATTGATATTTGAATCTTCAGCACTTGATGAGAAAAGTAACAACTATCAATTCAGAGATTTTACTAGAGACCATTCAAAACTGGCTAAACTATTCGAAGCTTTTGTTTTTAATTTCTACCAAAAAAAACAAAGAAGATTTAAGGTAAATAGACCACAGTTTAAGTGGCCCTTTATATCTGATAATGAAGAACACAATAAACTGCTGCCAGGAATGCAGACAGATATTGTTCTAGAAGATCAAGAGAGAATTATTGTAATTGATACCAAGTTTTATTCTCAAACTTTTGCAATACGAAAGGATTATGATTCCATTTCTTTCAAGTCTCCAAATTTATATCAGATATTTGCGTATATGCAGCATATTCCAAACCCCGGAAATAAAAAGATTGAAGGGGTTCTGCTCTATCCAGATGTAGGAGATTCTGTACATGCTACATATAAATGGGAAGGTCAGGATTTAACCTTTAAAACTGTTGACTTAGATAAAGAGTGGAGAAATATTGAAACTGAATTATTGGACTTGATAGCTCAAGTTCAGCAAAATGCTGCCTAGCTTAAATCGATTGAATTGGGTTATATAATAAAGTTTGTAATGAATTTATTTTTTTTAAGTTGTACCGGGTTTGATAAACAAATTGGGAATGTCCATATCAATACCCGAATATTAACTAACGGCTGATACCAGTCCGCCGAAAAATGACTCAAAGATCGCCGCGACAGAATCATAAGTATGGAGAGATTAGCACTGCCAGAAATTTAAATCTGCCTTGATGGAGACAGGAAGATTGAGGGGGTGTTTGAGATGGGCAAAGAAAAGGAGGAGTAAATATGAGTGAATTAAACAAGTGGTTTAAAGAAAGACATGCTTGGATTCAAGCAGCGTCAAAAAAACTAAATGAACAAGAGCCAATTAATGAGGAAGTCATTAATGATTTAGTTGATCTCACAATAAGAGAAGCAAAAGACGAATTAGATGAAGAATCTTATTTTGACAACCTCTCTTTTAGTCAAACTTCATCGTCAACAATAAAACTAAGTAAATTAGATGAAATTCAAGGTATAAATGCTTTAGCTCCAAAAAAGCCACTTGAGTTTGGTGATGAAAATTTATCAATAATCTATGGAAGAAATGGATCTGGTAAATCAGGATATGCTCGTATTTTAAAGCATATATCAGGAACAAGAAATCCTGGAAATTTATTGGGTAATGTATTTAAAGAATCATCAGAGGAACAAAGGTGTAATGTCACATATGAAATTAACGGACAATCAGCTTCAGTTAATTGGAAAAAAGATAACGGATCAGTTGAAGATCTACACAATATAGATATTTATGACTCTTCAACCGGTATGGTTTACTTAGAGGGTCAAAATGAAGTCACTTATGAACCGTCAATACTGAGATTTTTTAGCGATATAATTGATTTATCGAGCAAAATAGCTGAAAAAATTCAATTTAAAATTGAGACTAAACAATCCCGAAAGGCTGAACTACCTGTGAATTTGAAAGATACCGAATTTGGAAAATGGTATAAGGAATTAAATTCAAATATTGATGAGGAAGAAATCAATAATAAAACACAATGGATTGATGAAAATGAGGATGGGCTAAAAAATTTAAAAGAAAGAATTGGAACTGAAAATCCTAAAACACGAGCAGTGCAGTTTTTTAATAAAAGAAAACGGTTACTAAACTTTGCCTTAGATGCAGTCAAAAACATCAAGAAACTGTCAAATAAACACTGCATTGAAATTATTAATCTGAAGGAGGAGCTATCAACTAAAGAAAATGCTGCACATTTAGCAGCCCAAAAAGCATTTTCATCTACACCTTTGAGTGGTATTGGAGAAATTGTCTGGATTGAATTATGGGAAAAAGCAAGAGCTTATTCTGAAAGATTTGCATATCGAGAAAATGTATTTCCAGTTACTGGCAAGGGGGCTAAATGTGTACTTTGCCACCAGGAATTATCAGAAGAGGCTAAAGAACGTTTTATATCATTTGAAGAATTTGTACAGGGAGAATTAAAAAAAGAAGCAGATGAGATATCAATAAAATATCAAGTGTACTTAGAAAAAGTAAAAGATTTACCAAAAGAAGAAGAGATAATTACAGAATTAGATGCAATTGGTGTTGAAGATGAGCAATTGAAAGAAAGAGTTTTAAGTATTTATAAATCAATTATCAAAAGAGCTGAAGAAATTGATTTGGTTGATAATATTGATGAATTAACTCCATTATCTAAAGATCTTGAACTTTTGTCACTTGCAAGAAATGAAGCAAAGTCTATGTATTCAAAGGGAACTGAATTTCTAAAAGATTTCGAGGAAGATATAAGGGAAGAAATTCAAAATGATATAATCCATTTAGAAGCAAAAAAATGGGTTTCTCAACAAAAGGAGACTATTAAAAATGAGGTAGGGAGATTATCTGAAATTGAAATTCTTAAAAATGCCAAGAGAATAACTAATCCTGCTGTATTATCTAGAAAGAAAGGAGAATTGGCTGATGAGTTGATTACAGATGCCTATGTTAAACGATTTAATGATGAATTAGAGGATCTTGGAGCGGACCATCTTCATGTGAAGATTGAAAAAACAGGTGTGAGGAGCGGTAAAGTACTTCATATCATAAAGTTGGATAATATCAATGATCAATCACCGAATGCGGTTTTAAGTGAGGGTGAAAAGAGAATTGTTTCAATTGCAGCTTTTTTAGCAGATGTAACAGCTAAACATGTTTCTTCGCCGTTTATTTTTGATGATCCAATCACTTCTTTAGATGAAGATTTTGAGGAAATGGGGGCTTTGAAAAACCCTGATTATTTAACGTTTTAATTTCTACT
>TARA_R100001143_G_C3361009_1_pt1 | contig 23531 bp, 25 predicted proteins | sample TARA_R100001143 | Tara Oceans TARA_R100001143 (sample SAMEA2621300) | marine metagenome | biome: marine biome (ENVO:00000447); feature: mesopelagic zone (ENVO:00000213); material: "saline water (ENVO:00002010), including plankton (ENVO:xxxxxxxx)" | depth 800 m | reverse complement strand
AGAGCACTGGTCTCCAAAACCAGGTGTCGGGAGTTCGAGCCTCTCCACCCGTGCTATCAGATCAATGAGTATTATTTATGAAGAAGATTACAGAATTTATTGAAAACGTTCGAAAAGAGATGGCTAAAGTATCCTGGCCGACTCAGCAAGAGCTAATCGATAATACAATTATTGTTGTCGTATTTACGATTATCATTTCGGTATTTATTTTCGGAGTGGATCAGGTATATAGCACCATTTTGGAGGCAATCTACAGATGAGTTCACTGAAAGAGAACGAAAATAACGGATTAGACTGGTATGTTGTAAGATGTTTCTCCAGTCACGAGAGAAAAGTGAAAGAGTATTTAACTCGTGAAATAGAAGATCTGAAACTGGAACATAAAATTGCTGAAATTTTAATTCCGACAGAGACCGTTGTTGAGATCCGATCAGGCAAGAAAAAGACAAAAGAGAAAAACTTCTTCCCGGGGTACATTTTGGTAAAAACCCGGTATGATGAAGAGGTGAATAACCTGATACAATCTGCACCCTCCTGTTTAGGATTTCTCAAGGCAGGCAGAAATGATACGGTTCCGACTCCTTTAAAACAGAGAGAAGTGGATCGCATATTGGGCCGTGTGTCTGACAACAAAGAGATGGCAGAGAAAGGAGGCATTATTGATATTCCTTTCAAAGAAGGGGACTTGATCAAAGTGATCGATGGCCCATTCAAAGAATTTGACGGTACCGTGCAGGAGGTACTTCCTGACAAGTTAAAACTAAGAGTACTGGTAAGCATATTTGGCAGAAAGACTCCTGTTGAGGTCGACCTGAATCAGGTTGAATCAACAACTTAAAAGAACTTTAACGTGAGCTATTACGCAGCAAACAGAAGAACGAATCACTAATTGATTCTATATGGCAAAAAAAATAGATAAAGTGCTAAAACTTCAAATCGTTGGTGGGCAGGCAAACCCTGCTCCTCCGGTAGGTCCAGCTTTAGGCCAGGCCGGCATCAACATAATGGAGTTTTGTAAAGCATTTAATGCACGAACTCAGGACAAGGCAGGTACTATCATACCGGTTGAGATTACTGTATTCGCTGACAAGTCTTTCAGTTTCAAAACAAAGACTCCGCCGGCAGCAGTACTTCTCAAGCAAGCCGCTAAAATCAAATCAGGTTCAGGTGAACCCAACCGTGCGAAAGTAGGGAAAGTTACCTGGACACAATGCAAGGAGATAGCAGAGCAGAAGATGGAAGATCTGAACGCTTTCAATGTCGAAAATGCAGCTGAAATGATTGCAGGTACCGCCAGAAGCATGGGTTTGCGAGTAATCCGAGATAAATAAGAGGATTTAAGAAATGGCAAAACGAGGAAAGAAATATCAGCAGGTCGCTGAATTAATCGATCCGGATATGGAGTATACCATTGAGGAGGCGTGTGATCTTGTCAAAAAGACCAGCACAGCTTCATTCGATGAATCCGTTGACATAGATCTGCGCTTAGGCGTGGATCCGCGTCATGCAGATCAGATGGTTCGTGGTACTGTTTCGCTCCCTCACGGATCAGGAAAGAGTGTTCGCATTCTTGCCCTGGTAAATGAAGCAAAACAAGATGAAGCGAAAGAGGCCGGAGCCGATTATGTTGGCCTGGATGAATATGTAGAGAAGATTGAAGGTGGTTGGGCAGATGTAGATATCATCATTGCCACACCGGATGTCATGGGTAAGATAGGACGACTTGGAAGACAGTTGGGCCCAAGAGGACTGATGCCTAATCCGAAAAGCGGCACCGTTACGATGGATGTCGCCGCAGCCGTGAAGGAGTTCAAGGCGGGAAAGATGGATTTTCGGGTAGACAAAGCAGGAATCTTGCACACAACTATCGGAAAAGCGAGTTTTGATGCCAGCGATTTGCGAGAGAATTTAAGATCGTTTTTGCAAGTCATCATGAAAATGAGGCCGGCATCCGCAAAGGGCATTTACATTAAGAGTGCTTTTTTAAGTACGACAATGGGCCCGAGCATTCCTATAAGCCGATCATCAATCACTTCAATTTAGAACTAACAGGTTAGAACAATGCCGACAATATTAGAAAAAAAGGCCATTGTAGAAGAAATTACCGAGAAACTGAGTAACTCGAATGCAGTTTATATAACAAACTATACCCGGATGTCTGTATCAGATATGGGTGAGCTTAGAGGAAAATTCAGAGAGGGTAATGTGCTCTTTAAAGTGTACAAAAATACACTTGTGAAAAGAGCTATGGATACAATAGGCGGATACGAAAAACTCTATCCATACCTGGAAGACCAAAATGGTTTTGCATTTGTGGATGATGAGCTGTCTGCCCCTGCAAAAGTGCTTAGAGACTACATCAATGAACGCAAAAAGCCTCAGTTCAGGGCTGCGTTAATTGACGGTGACTACTACGGCGAAGACCAATTAGAAGCACTCGCTTCTTTGAAATCCAAAAACGAAGTTATTGGAGATATTATTGGCTTGCTGATGGCACCGATTACAAATGTAGTCAGTGGTCTACAGGCACAAGGTGGAAACATCGCAGGAGCAATTCAAACCATCGCCGAAAAAGGCGGAGAATAATCTCAATTTTTATACAATTTTAAATTAAACCGACGAACGGAGAATAAATAAAATGGCTGACGTTAAAGAAATAGCAGAACAACTCGTTAACTTAACGATTAAAGAAGCTAACGAACTTGCAAAAGTTCTTGAAGAAGAATATAACATCAAACCGGCTGCAGCTGCAGTTGCTGTGGCAGGACCTGCTGCAGGTGGCGATGCCGCCGCTGCTGAAGAGCAGACAGAATTTGATGTAGTTCTTAAATCAGCAGGACCTAAGAAAATTGCTGTCATTAAAGAAGTACGTGCAGTAACAGGACTTGGCCTTAAAGAAGCGAAAGAACTTGTTGACGGTGCCCCGGGCACAGTTAAAGAACAAGTTTCTAAAGCAGAAGCTGAAGAATTGAAAGCTAAGCTTGAAGAAGCTGGCGCTGAAGTAGAACTCAAGTAATAGAGTTCTAACATACCGTATTTGCCGAGCCGACACCTTTTTTTAGGTGTGGGCTTTTGGCATCTAATTCACAAGTGGTTTTATTTGCAGTCCGGATTTCAATCGGACGCATCTTACATGTACCAACAGATCACTTATTCTTTTTAACATAAGGAGAATTCCTTTTGAGTAATACTATGGAGAAAATCCCGTTTACCGACCGCCTATCATTCGGCAGAATCAAAAATGTTATCGATTACCCCGACTTTCTGGATATACAGCTGGAGTCATTTAATACGTTTGCTCAGCTTGATGTAGCACCGTCAGATCGATTAAACCAGGGGTTACAACGAATTTTTAATGAGAATTTCCCCATTCAGGATTCCAGGGAAACTCACATACTTGAGTTTATCTACTATTCGGTAGATACACCAAAGTATAATATACGAGAGTGCCAGGAGCGTGGCCTCACTTACGCCATCCCGCTTAAAGCGAGTATGCGCCTTTCATCCGCTGACAGCAGCGATGAAGCCAGTGAGACCATCGAACAGGAGGTCTTTTTAGGAGACCTTCCTTGGATGACCGAAAGAGGGACATTCATTATCAATGGCGCAGAACGCGTAATTGTAAGCCAGTTGCACAGATCTCCCGGAGTATTTTTCGGCCAGTCCGTGCACCCGAACGGCACACAACTCTATTCAGCCCGTGTGATTCCTTTTAAAGGATCATGGATTGAATTCACAAATGATATTCGAGACGTTCTCTGGGCGTATATCGACCGTAAGAAGAAGATTCCGGCGACTACACTCCTAAGAGCCCTTGGTTTTTCAACAGACTATGACATCCTAACCATGTTTGGGCTCTCTGATGAGATACCATTCGGCACCAAAAAGGCCTACAATGATAAACTGGTTGGAAAACGACTCGCTACCAACATCTCTACAGAAGTGAAGGAAGAGGTTGTGGACGAGGAGACGGGTGAAGTTACTGAAGCCCTCAACACCAAAGTATTACTGGAGCGTGATCACGAACTCACGGAAGATGATTACGGCCTCCTCAAAGAAGCAGGAATTAAGAAAGTACTGGTACAGAAGATCGGCGCTGAGGAGTCTGAGCGTTCTGTGATCATGAATACACTGCGTAAAGATCCATCTCACGATGATGTATCTGCACTGGGTGAAGTATATCAGCAGATCCGTACCGGTGAAATGCCCGATCCGGAAACTGCACGGCAGGTTCTGGAACGACTCTTTTTCAGTGACAAGAAGTATGATCTGGGAGAAGTGGGCCGTTACCGCCTGAACAAACGCCTGAAAGTGGATGTAGATCCCGAAATTCAGTACCTCACCAAAGAGGATGTTGTTGCGATCGTAAAAGAGGTGATTCGTCTGAAAGAGATGAAATCACAAGTGGATGATATTGATCACCTGAGTAACCGGCGTGTGAGAACCGTTGGCGAGCAGCTGGGCCAGCAGTTTGCAGTCGGGCTTGCCCGTATGGCCAGAACCATCCGTGAGAGAATGAATTCACGGGATGCCGAACAGCTTACTCCGCAGGATCTGGTGAATGCACGTACGATTTCAAGCGTCATCAACAGTTTCTTCGGAACCAATCAGCTGTCTCAGTTTATGGATCAAACCAATCCGGTTGCCGAGCTGACTCACAAAAGAAGGATGTCTGCATTAGGCCCCGGTGGACTTACCCGGGAACGTGCCGGTTTTGAGGTTCGTGATGTTCACTATACTCACTACGGCCGTCTATGCCCGATTGAAACCCCTGAAGGCCCAAATATCGGTTTGATTACGTCACTTTGTATTCACGCGAAAGTGAATGAGTTTGGGTTTATTGAAACCCCATACAGAAAGGTGAAAGAGGGGAAAGTAACCAACAGTGTAGAGTATCTTGCTGCAGAACAGGAAGATGAAACGATTATTGCACAGGCGAATGCCCCTCTGGATGACAAAGGGAAATTTGTAAATGAATCGATCTTTTCACGTTTCAGAGACAGTAACGTAGGCCTTGCCAAGCCTGAACAGATTGAATACATGGATGTTTCTGCAAACCAGATTACATCCCTTGCAGCGGCACTGATTCCATTCATTGAACATGATGATGCGAACAGAGCTTTGATGGGTTCTAACATGCAGCGTCAGGCAGTGCCATTGTTGCGGCCGGAATCACCGATTGTCGGTACCGGACTGGAGCAGAGAGCTGCAAAAGATTCCAGAGCGATCATGACTGCAGACGGAGACGGAGAAGTTGTTTACGTCAGTGGGAATGAGATCAGAATCCGATATGAGCGGACTGAATTAGAGCAAAACTGCTATTTCGATGAAGGGATCAAGGTTTATCATCTTCAAAAATTTGAACGAAGTAACCAGGACACCACCGTAAATCAGCGCCCGATTGTGAGCGTTGGTGACAAGGTGAAAAAAGGCCAAGCCATCGTGGATGGCTGTGCCACCGAAAAAGGTGAGCTGGCCCTGGGCAGAAACCTGCTGGTTGCATTTATGCCATGGCGTGGATACAACTTTGAGGATGCGATCGTGATTAGTGAGCGTATCGTACAGGATGATGTTTATACATCGATTCACATCACTGAATTTGAGCAGCAAGTACGGGATACAAAACGCGGTGAAGAAGAGCTGACCCGTGAAATTCCCAATGTGAGTGAAGAAGCGACTCGTAACCTGGATGAAACAGGGATGATTCGTGTCGGTGCCAAAGTGAAGCACGGTGATATTCTGGTCGGTAAGATCACACCAAAAGGTGAAACCGATCCGACACCGGAAGAGAAACTGTTGCGTGCCATTTTTGGTGATAAAGCGGGTGATGTGAAAGATGCATCCCTCAAAACCCCTCCGGGTGTATCCGGTGTTGTCATCAACACAAAACTCTTCAGCCGTAAGCGTGACGAACAGATCTCACGTAAAGAAGAGAAGAAGTTGGTGGACGCGGAGAATGAGCGTCATGCAGAGAAATTAGCGGACCTGAACTCCAAGTGGGCCGATAAGATGTACAGCTTGCTTCGGGATAAAACATCACCGGGTGTCTATAACTACAGCGGTGTTGAGCTGATTCCGAAAGGCGAGAAGTACAAAAAATCAGTCTTTGAAGAGCTGGATCCGATCCGAATCAATGAAAATATTGATTGGGCAACGGACGAAGAGCTTGTGAAGCATGTAAGACTGCTTTTCAAGAGCTACCGGGATCTGCGAAGAGAAATTGATACCGAAGCCAAGCGACGCAAATACCAGATTCAGGTAGGAGACGAGCTTCCACCGGGCATTATTCAGAAGGCGAAAGTGTATGTAGCCAAGAAGAGAAAGATGCAGGTAGGTGATAAGATGGCCGGACGTCACGGTAACAAAGGTGTGATTGCCAAAGTAGTACCGGCAGAAGATATGCCGTTCATGGCGGATGGAACACCGGTTGATATTGTACTCAACCCATTGGGTGTACCGTCACGTATGAACCTGGGCCAGATTTATGAGACGATCCTGGGCTGGGCCGGTAAAAAACTGGGTGTAAAATATGCATCCCCTATTTTTGACGGTGCCTCTTATGAGCAGGTACAGGCTGAACTGAAAAAAGCAGGCCTTCCGGAAGATGGACGTATCTATCTGTATGATGGACACACCGGAGCCCGAATGGATCAGCAGACAACCGTCGGTATTATGTACATGCTGAAACTGAATCACCTGGTTGAAGATAAGATGCACGCCAGATCTATCGGCCCATATTCACTGATTACGCAGCAGCCACTCGGTGGTAAAGCGCAGTTTGGTGGACAGCGGCTTGGAGAGATGGAAGTTTGGGCACTTTATGCATACGGTGCTTCAAGTATTCTGAAAGAGATGCTCACTGTAAAAAGTGATGATGTGAAAGGACGATCAAAAGTATATGAAGCCATCGTGAAGGGCGAGAACCTTCCGGAAGGCGACATACCGGAATCGTTCAAAGTATTACTGCGCGAATTGATGGGTCTCGGACTCGAAATCCATATTGACTAACGTACGTTCTGCTAAAAAAAATTAAAAAAACGGAGGTTTTCCTTTGCCGTCAACAAATACATTAACAGTTACTAAAGATTTTTCTAAAATCGGGATTTCACTGGCTTCAGCTGAAACCATTCTGTCCCGATCCCATGGAGAGGTCTTAACACCGGAAACCATTAATTACAGAACATTCAAACCGGAAATGGATGGCCTTTTCTGCGAAAAGATCTTCGGCCCGGTTAAAGATTACGAATGTCACTGTGGAAAGTACAAGCGTATCCGTTACAAAGGGATTATTTGTGACAGATGTGGTGTTGAAGTCACCAGAAAAGCGGTGCGAAGAGAGCGAATGGGCCATATTACCCTGACCGTTCCGATCGTTCACATCTGGTATTTCAAATCTCTTCCAAGTAAAATTGCTTACTTGCTGGGATACTCTTCCAAAAACCTCGAACGAATTGTCTATTACGAAACATTCGTCGTGATCAATCCGGGACTGGCCAGAGATCTGGGCTACAAACGAGGCGATCTGATTTCCGAAGAGGAGAAATTTGATATTCTGGATCAGCTTCCGGAAGATCACTATGAGCTGGAAAATGAGGACGAAGATAAATTCGTCGTTATGGATGGCGCTGAAGCCGTTCAGGCACTCCTGACAGACATGGATCTGGACGGACTCGCTTACACGTTGCGTGATGAGGTAAAAAATGAAACCTCTCAGATGCGTAAGAAGAAAAAATTGAAACGACTTCAGGTTATTGAGTCGTTCAGAGCTGCAAACCTGCACACGACCAACAATCCGGAGTGGATGGTTCAGGGCGTGATTCCCGTAATTCCGCCGGAACTGAGGCCATTGGTTCCATTGGAAGGTGGGCGATTTGCGACTTCTGATTTGAATGACCTTTATCGAAGAGTGATCATCAGAAACAATCGCCTGAAACGATTGATCGATATCAAAGCACCCGATGTGATTCTCCGTAACGAGAAGAGAATGCTTCAGGAAGCGGTCGATTCACTCTATGATAACTCCAGAAAATCGAATGCGGTTCGAAATAACAACCGTCCGCTGAAATCCCTCAGTGATATGCTGAAAGGGAAAAGCGGCCGATTCAGACAGAACCTTCTTGGAAAACGGGTTGATTATTCAGGCCGTTCTGTGATTGTTGTAGGCCCTGAACTGAAAATGCATGAGTGCGGCCTTCCAAAAGAGATGGCGATTGAGCTCTACAAACCGTTTGTGATCCGAAGGCTGATCGAAAGGGGTTATGTGAAAACCGTAAAGAGTGCCAAAAAAGTTGTTGACCGAAGAGACCAGGTGGTTTGGGAAGTATTGGAGAACGTGATTGACGGACATCCGATTCTGCTGAACCGTGCTCCGACTCTTCACAGGTTGGGGATTCAGGCGTATCAGCCGGTATTGATCGAAGAGAAAGCGATCCGTTTGCATCCACTATCGTGTACAGCGTTTAATGCTGACTTTGATGGGGATCAGATGGCGGTTCACCTTCCTTTGAGTCATGATGCCGTTCTGGAAGCATCCATCCTGATGCTGGGTTCACACAACATTTTGAGTCCTGCAAGTGGCGGGCCGATTGCGGTTCCTTCACAGGATATGATTTTAGGTATCTACTACCTCACCAAAATGGGCAGCGGAAAACGCGGCGAAGGCAAAACTTTCTCTGATAAAGATGAAGTGGTTGTCGCTTATGATCAGAATAAGATCGATCTCCATGCCAAGATCAATGTACGGATTCCTGTAACTCAGGAAGACGGAGAGGTCACACATGAGATCATCAAAACCACGACCGGTCGGGTTCTCTTTAACGAGATCGTACCGGAAGGTGTAGAATTTGTAAACCGAACGCTCGGTAAAAAAGAGCTTCGAATTTTGATCAATGATATTCATACCGCAGCCGGTACTAAAAAATCCGCTGCATTCCTGGATAACATGAAAACGATCGGTTTTGAGCATGCGACAATCGGCGGACTCTCATTCAGTTTGGAAGATATTATCATTCCGGATGCGAAAAGAGAGCTGATTGAAAAAGCTCAGGCTGAAGTAGCTGAAATTCAGGATCGTTATGAGATGGGTTTCATCACGGATAACGAGCGTTACAACCAGGTTATTGATAAATGGACTAGTACCACAAACCGTGTTTCTGAAACACTGTTTCAGAGTTTGGCCGACGATAAGGATGGGTTTAACTCAATCTTTATGATGGCTGATTCCGGTGCGAGGGGTTCGAAAGAGCAGATTCGCCAGCTGGGCGGTATGCGTGGATTGATGGCCAAGCCTCAGAAGAGCTCGATGCAGCAGGGCAATGAAGTGATTGAAAACCCGATTCTCTCCAGTTTTAGAGAGGGATTGACGGTTTTGGAATACTTTATCTCTACTCACGGTGCCCGTAAAGGTCTTGCCGATACGGCGCTGAAAACTGCCGATGCGGGTTATCTGACCCGGCGACTGGTGGATGTATCTCAGGATATCATTATCAATGAGCGCGATTGCGGTACCCTTCGAGGGATTAAGATGCAAGCGCTGAAGGATAATGAAGACATTATCGAAAGTTTAGAGAACAGAATTATCGGACGTGTGTCGATGCACGCGATCAAAGATCCGATTACGGATGATCAAATCTGTGAATCGAATCAGCTGATTGATGAGAAGATCGCCAAGAAAATTGCAGAGACATCGATCGAAGAAGTTGAAATTCGGTCTGTATTGACGTGTGAAACTGAGCGCGGTGTTTGTGCGATGTGTTACGGACGGGATATGGCGAGAAACAGTATCGTTGAAACCGGTGAGGCAGTGGGTGTTATTGCTGCACAGTCGATCGGTGAACCGGGTACACAGCTTACGCTTCGAACATTCCACGTGGGTGGAACGGCTTCACGTATGGAGTCTGATTCTCAGCACAAGGCCAAATTTGAAGGAACAGTTGAATTCGAAAATGTTCGTGTTGTGGAGTATGATGACGGTGAAGAGATTCACAACGTTGTATTGAGCCGTGCGGGTGAATTGAGAATTCTCGGAGAAGATCGCAAAGTATTGATTACCTATAATATTCCTTATGGGTCAGAGATGCTGGTTGAAGAGGGCGATAAAGTGCCTAAAGGCATGCCGCTTTGTAAGTGGGATCCATACAATGCGCTGATCTACTCAGAAATTGAAGGTACGGTTGAGTATCGTGATATCATTGAAGAGATCACATACACAGCGGATACCGATGCGCAAACGGGCCACAGAGAGAAAGTGATTATCGATACTCGTGACCGTTCGCTTGTTCCAACACTGGTTGTGAAAGGGGTGGACGATCGGATCAGAGAGAGTACGCTGCCGGTTGAAACGCATATTGTTGTTGAAGATGGTGAGAAAGTGAGTGCCGGACAGGCTCTTGCGAAGATCCCAAGGGCAGCATCGAAATCAAAAGATATTACAGCGGGTCTGCCGCGTGTTACTGAGCTCTTTGAAGCCAGATCACCGAGCGATCCTGCGACTGTAACAGAGATTGACGGTATTGTGAAGATGGGTGGCCGTAAGAGAGGTTCTCAGGAAGTGATTGTGGAGAGCAAGGACGGCACCGATGAAAAACGATATCTGATATCCTTGTCGAAGCATATCCTGGTACAGGAAAATGACTTTGTGAAAGCGGGTCAGGCGCTGTCGGATGGAACGATTCCTGCACAGGAAATACTCAACATTCTCGGCCCATTTGCCGTGCAGTCGTATCTCGTGAATGAGATCCAGGAAGTGTACCGTCTGCAGGGTGTGGGTATCAATGATAAGCACATTGAAGTGATTGTGCGTACCATGATGCAGAAAGTAGAGGTGACGGATCCGGGCGATACGATGTTCCTTGAAGGCGATAAAGTGGATCGTTTTGAGTTGAACAACGTGAACGATGCGTTGATTGGTAAGTTTGTAGTTACCGATCCGGGTGGCAGTGAGCGTAAACTGGGAGCGATCCTTGACAGGCGTCAGGTTCGTGAGCAGAATAATGAGCTCATTAAAGAGGGCAAAGAAGAGCTGCAGACACGGGAAGCCGAGCCTGCAATTTCCAAGCCGATTCTTTTGGGTATCACACGGGCGTCGCTGTCAACAGAGAGTTGGTTGTCTGCCGCATCCTTCCAGGAAACAACGAAGGTATTGACTCAAGCTTCTATTGAAGCGAAGAGAGATCTTCTGCGCGGACTGAAAGAGAATGTGATTGTCGGCCATAAAGTACCTGCCGGTACCGGACTGCTCAGCTATGATGAGCTGATTGTCGGGTCGAAGGCGGACTATGACGAAACCGATGAGGATATGCAGAAGGTGTTTGAGACGTTGGGCGCGGAGGATTCGCCTGATGAGGAGAATGAGTAGATTTAAAGCCCTGATTTTTATCAGGGCTTTTTTTTTGCGCTGCGCCCACCCGGATTGCATCCGGGATGATTCGGGTTCAACCCTGAAGGGTTGTGATGGGGCGTGTGCCCCACCTGACGCCCGAATTGCATTCGGGGTTATTGGGATTCAACCCTGAAGGGTTGGGGTGGGGCTGGCGCCTCGCCCGAGTTGGTACTTGGGATTATTTGGGTTCAATCCTGGGGGGTTGTTTGGGGCTGGCGCCCCGTCCGAGTTGGTACTTGGGTTATTCATGTTCAACCCTGAAGGGTTGTTTTATTGGGCATGTCTATGAACCGATTTGCTTTAGCAAATCAATGTGCTTAACCCCCAATTGCAAATTGGGGGTTAAGATGGGTGATAAACCCGAACCCCTGAAGAGGGGTTCAATGTGTCTGAGGGCAAAAACCTTTTTAGGACTGGCGGCCCCGGATTGCATTCGGGATGATTCGGGTTCAACCCTGTCGGGTTGTGATGGGGCTGATGCCCCACCCAAATTGCATTTGGGATTACTCACATTCAACCCAGAGGGTTGTTTTTTATGGTAGGAACGGTAAATACCTTAATTGTTTTTGTAAGGATCTTACTTTATCGTGTTCATATGAAGAAATAGATCATTTCGATTTCGAATAGATGAACAGTTACACGCAGTTGTTGTATCATATTATTTTTGGGACCAAATATAGGAGGCCTACTCTTATTAAAAGTGATAGGTTGATTCTTTATAAGTACATATCCGGGCTTTTGAAGAAGAAGCGGTGTCATCTTTACCGAATCAATGGTGTAGAAGATCATATTCATATCCTGACTCATGTACACCCTACAATACCTTTATCTACTTTGGTTAAGGATATAAAGCTTGCCAGTCATTCTTTTATCAAACAACAAGGCATTTTACCGGGTTTTAAGGGATGGCAAAAAGGTTATGGTGCGTTTACAGTCCACAATAATGATAAGCATCGAGTTATTGCGTACATAAAGAACCAGGAAGCTCATCATGGCCGGATAACCTGGGATGAGGAGATGGGAAAGCTATATGAAGAACATGGGATTGAACCCGGATTACATCCGGGATAATTCATATTCAACCCAAATTGCATTTGGGATTTCTCATGTTCAACCCGGAGGGTTGTGGAGCTGGCGTCCCTGTCCCCAAATTTGGCAATTGGGATGGTTGAGGTATAACTCATAGGGATGTTTTCTTGGGCGAGTACTCAGTCATTAATACTTTACATACATTATAGTCGTTTTTACAAGTGATGGAGATTAACTACATTATGATATGTCAGAAAAAGAACTCATAAAACAGATCAAAAAACTTCCGACTGAAGCACAACAGGAAGCGGCAGACTTTGTTGAATTTCTTTCTAAAAAATATCTTCAGGAATCAAATGAAAATGATTCGAAGGGAAGAAAGTCTATTCTTGAGAACTCATTTAGGGGGATTTGGAAAGACCGTGAGGATCTTCAGGACAGCACCAAATGGGTCAGGGAACTTCGAAAAAGCCGTTGGAACAATTGATCAAAAAAATGAATAAGCTCGACGACATAAAAAAGAAAATCAGGCCGATCCTCAAAAAGTATGGCATCAAAAAAGCAGGAATTTTTGGTTCGTCTGCGCGTGGTGATTCTGTTGCAAATGACCTTGATCTGCTTGTAAAGATCGACAAAAAGATCAGTCTGCTTGAATTCATCGAGATTAAGCAAGAATTGGAAGACGAATTGGGGATGAAAGTTGACCTGGTTGAATATGATGCCATTAAGCCCGCGTTGAAAGATAATATCCTCAGGGATGAAGTACCTGTTCTATGAGCAAGAGAAAACCTGACGTCTACCTTCAGGATATTTTAGAGAGTATAGAACATATACAGAGGTTCCTTCTTGATGTGTCCGAAGATGAATTTTATGAAAATGTAGAGAAACAAGATGCTGTTCTTCGGAGATTGGAAATTATCGGAGAAGCTGTAAAGCACTTACCCGAAGAAATTCGAGTCAATAATCCGAATGTTCCTTGGCGTCAAATTGCAGGTATGAGAGATATCATTATTCATGAATATTTCGGTGTTACACTTGAAATGATTTGGATTGTTGCTTCAGAGGATATTGCGGAATTGAAAGAGACGGTCGAAAAAATTTTAAGCTCCAATAAATAAGCGAGTCGGTCACTAAAAAGCTAATCTGTCGTTTTTACAAGTGATGTAGATTATCTACATTAATTTATGATGGATATTCTCATAGATTTTGGTCGCAACAGTATTGATACCACTAAAACCATTTAAAATTTAGCAATTATGTTAGAGTATAAAGGATATCACGGAAAAGTTGAGTTTGATGAAGAAGCCGGTCTTTTTCATGGAGAAGTTGTGGGTTTACGAGATGTAATTACGTTTCAGGGTAAAAGTGTGGATGAATTAGAGCAAGTGTTTCGTGATTCTATCGATGATTATCTTGACTTTTGCCAAGAGCTAATCGAAGCTGAACGGCAAATTGCAAGGGGTGAAGTCGTTTCCCATGAAGAGGCTAAAAAACAGATAATGGAAAACCTTGCTAAATGGAAATAGTTGTCAATTACTGTTTCGTCTGGAGCGGACGGCTTCTACTTCGTTAGTGATCTCTTCAGGGCTTGGTACAGTTTCAGATTTGGAACGGAGTCTTTTCAATACTTCAGAAAAATCACTTTTTGTTGATTTACGAATAGCAATCAAATCTAAATCAGCAAGCTCTTTAAGCAGTTTCCTGGCTTTTGGATTTAATATATCTACTTTGATTGTTTCCATATCTTAATGTACCAAATTGAACTTTTATGATACCGATCTCAGTTCTTGGATTTCGATTTATCAATATTTTCCAGGAGTGCTTCGGCTTCTTTGATTAGATCGTCGGCTCGTTTTTTGGCATCGGATACCACATCATCACCTTGTTTTTTTGCGTCAGATGCGATCTTTTCTTTTTCGGCTTTTAATTTATTGATGAGTTTGTTGATCTCTTCACCGTAAGCACTTACTCTATAAGAGACTTTTCCTCGCAGTTTAGACCCTGAATCGGGGGCGTACAGCAAAGCTATAATAGAGCCGACTGCCGCGCCTGTTATGAATCCGAGTGTGAAATCTTTTCCTGATTTAGCCATAATGTTGAAACTTAGATTTACCTTTATTTTTTAAAAAATACATTTTTTTTTGATGAATAAACAGATTCTCTTTCTTACTTCTATGAGAACATCATTATATTCTAAAAATTCTAAACGAAAATTCCTGAACTCATGAAATTTTTTATTGATACCGCCAATCTGGATGAAATTAAAGAAGCCAATGACCTTGGGGTTCTTGATGGTGTAACGACTAATCCGAGTCTTTGTTACAAAGTAGGGGTCAAGGATTTTGAAGGACATATCGCCAAAATTTGTGAAATGGTTGAGGGGGATGTCTCTGCTGAAGTGATTTCCACTACATACAAGGAGATTGTAGATGAGGGACGGAAACTTGCCAAGATTGCGGATAATGTAGTGGTGAAGGTCCCGCTGATCAAAGATGGCATTAAAGCGATCAAAACATTTAGCGAGGAGGGGATCAAAACCAACTGCACGCTCTGTTTTTCAGCAACCCAGGCACTGATTGCCGCTAAAGCGGGTGCTACCTACATCTCTCCGTTTATCGGGCGGCTGGATGATATATCAACGGACGGGATGGTGCTGATATCGGATATCGCCACGATTTATGATAACTACGGGTTGACTACCGAGATTCTGGCGGCGAGTATTCGTCACCCGATGCATGTGCTCGAAGCGGCCCGGATGGGCGCGGATGTGGCTACCATGCCGCTGAGTGTGATCGAGCAGCTGCTGAAGCATCCGTTGACGGATCTTGGCTTGGAGCGGTTTCTGGCAGACTGGGATAAGCTGCAGGAGTCGCTGAAGGGGTAGGTTGAGCTATGGCGTAGACCGTCCCACACACCCAAGGGACCTAGGTATGGCATGGACCGTCACCCCCAAGGGGTATAGGTATGGCAGATACGCTCCCCCCATCAAGGGTCATGGGTATGCGTAGTTCCTCCCCCCCAAATTGGGATTTGGGGTTATTGGGGTTCAACCCGGAGGGTTGTGATGGGGCTGGCGCCCCATCTATCCTGCTATCCCGCGAATTGCATTCGGGGTTATTCGGGTTCAACCCTGAAGGGTTGGTTAACCCGCAGCTAGTGAAGTCCGCAACTCTGTTAGGGTATCACGGATTTCAACGATGCTGTCCCAGACGCGGCCTCTTTCGCCGTGTTCGATGCCTACGTAGCCGTGGAAACCGTGGGAGAGTACGATGTTCATCATGCGTTCGTAGTCGATGGGAGAATTGTTGCCATTGTGGTCCCAAACGGTAGTTTTAAGGCTTACACCGGTAGCATAAGGCATCAATTTGTCGGTTCCTTCATAGGAATCAAAGGAGACGATTCGGTTTTCATCTCTGTGAATTTGAAAATTACCAAAATCGGGCAGGGTTCCTGCTCTTGGATGGTTGATTGTTTCCATGAGGCCCACTAACCAATCACCATTGCTCGAGAAGCCGCCATGATTTTCAATGATGATATTGATATCATAAGCATCTGAAAATTCACATAGTTTTCGCATTCCATCCGCTACCAGTCTTTGAGCTTCATTTGCATCTGCCGGATCTTCGCTCCAGGAAATGTCTGAATACCCGTTCACCCTGATGGAGTGGCATCCGAGAAATTGGGCTGCTTCAACCCATTTTTTATGATTATCAACGGCTTGGTTTCGCTCGGCTTCAACTGAAGATCCCAATTGGCCTTCTCCATCACACATGATCAGAACAGAGGTAACCCCTTCGCTATCACAAATGTTTTTCAGCTCCGTTAAGTACGCCATGTCTTCTGCTTTATCCATGAAAAACTGGTTCACATACTCCACGGCATCAATGCCATGCTGCTTGGTCAGGACAGGAAAATCGAGGTTCGTCATTTCATCGTTAAACAAGAGTGTATTTAATGACCATTCAGCGAGAGAAATTTTGAAAAGTTCTTCGGGTTGATTCATTTGATTTGATCTATTTGTGCAGCCTAGTCCTAAACCCAGGGCAGCGGTAGTTAGTGCAGAATTAATTAAAAAGTCACGTCTGTTCATTATTAATGGTTGATTTAGTGTTATGGTTAAAGATCTGTTTAGATTTCCCATCCGGGGCGGTATTCCCTGGATAGCAGGTTATTGGCATCTTCATCATTGGTGATGGTGCCACTTTCGTCATCAAATTCGATTCTTGTACCGCTTTGAAGGGCAACAGCGCCCAGATTTATGGTATCCGTGATGGTTTTTGCCCGGATAAAACTGCCCGGTGATTGTCTGCCGGCCAGGATATCATCTACCCAATTATCTCTGAGACGATCCACATTGCGTGAATCGATAAGCTCCGATTCCGGACGATTAGCCATCCGGCTCTCAGGCAGTAACACCGGATTGTCGCCGCGGAAACCGGCCAATATTTTTCCTTCCGATCCGACAAACATGAGCCCCTCTTCGGGGATATCCCTGCCAACAGCTTCAAGTTCTGCAGGCGAGAATGGTTTCATTCCGCCGTCATACCAGATCAGGTCAAATGCGGGAAGGGTGGGTTGTTCCGGGAAGTTCCATTTGATCATACAGCTGGCCGGAAATGCGACATCGTTTTCCACCCACTGATAGACCTGATCCACTTCTTCGCGGGTGGTGGTTCCAAAAGCGCGCACTGCGACCGGAGGTTTGGTGATGATCAGATTTTCAAAAAGTGGGAAAAGGCTGTAGTGGCCCATATCGGCGACACTTCCGCCTCCAAATTCGTACCATCCGCGGAACACATTATGCGTGTAGTTGGGATGATAAGGCATCTCAGGTACCGGGCCGAGCCATAGATCCCAGTTAAATCCATCGGGTACGGACACGGTTTCCTGCGGTCGTTTGGTCCACTGTTGCCAGACAGGCCGGTACGACCAGTTGTGAATCTCCTTGAGATCTCCGATCAGTCCTTCATCGATCCACGCTTTCACCTGACGGTATTCCGGCCGATTCGACCAGGCCAGGAGATGCGTAACGACTCCGGTTTCCTCCGCTTTTTCGATCACTTTTCTGCCTTCATACAGTTTATTGGAGATCGGTTTGTGAGTGATCACATGGATGCCTTTATCCATGGCAGCCATTGCAATTGAAGCGTGGGTGTGATCGGGGGTCATGATTTTCACGGCATCCAGATCACTTACACTATCCAGTAATTCACGATAATCTTCAAAAGATGCACACTCTGCGGCCGTGCCGGACGGGTTGTTTTTTGCATAAAATCTGTCTACATACTCCTTGCCGACATCGCGTCCGCCGGGGATGCCGGGCACATTTTCCCACCAGGTATCATCTTCGAGTACTTCCCGGATGTTATTCCGAATTCCGTAGGGTGACCAGTCGATGTAATCCGTCGAATATTTATTGACATCACTGACGGCGACAACGCGAATGTTGGGGTTTAACAGCATGCTACCCATCTCTCGCAAGCCCTGTGTACCGCAGCCGATATTGGCAATCGTGATTTGGTCGGAGGGGGGGACGTATTTTCGTCCGGTGCCGGATACTACATGAGCGGGGACGATTGAAAAAGTTGCGGCGAAAGCGGCAGTTTTCGCAAGAAATTCCTTTCTGTTCATGAAGATTGGTTTTGGTTTGATGTGATGGCAGAGTATGGTTTATGGGTATTATACAAAAATATATTGAGATGGGGAACTTCCCTTACGGCCCCAAGTTGGCACTTGGGGTTATTGGGGTTCAACCCTGACGGGTTGGGGGAGGGGCTGCGCCCCTGCGCTCTCACCCAAGTTGGCACTTGGGGTTACTCATGTTCAACCCTGTCGGGTTGTTTTATTTGGCAAAAACCAGACCGTCGGTTCGAGCAGGCGTAACGGTGTTTTTCCGTTGGGTTAGCCTGCCCCGATCCCTCGGGGTGTCGAGAACTTTTAGCCATGGCTTAGACATCTCGATACGCTACGTCGCATGCGCTCCTTCACTACTCAATGTGACGAGGAGGGTGGGTAAGTCGCAGGGCAGTTTAAATCTTGCCGGACATTGAATAGTTTAGTGCTTTGAGTTTATCCTTATAGGAATTTATGTAGGCTTTTTTCATTTCTTCATTGAGGAAACTTCGATCTGTCAGTGATTGAATGCTTTTATGGGTTGACCTGAATTTATTCAGAATTTTGATCAGTCGTGATTTTACCAGCCCAATTTTCAGGCCAAACTCGTAGAAATCATCGTATGCATAAAACGCATTGGCTTCAAAGCTTTCTGTAGAATAATCGTCTTTGAATAAGCCATCATTCAATGCCATTGCCGCGTCATCAATGTGAAGGCTTGTGTTGATCAGATCGTAAGCGGGGCTCAGAATGTAATCCCCCTGTTTGGTTTCCAGTACCCCATAGTTTTTAAGGTGAGCATCACCGTTGCAGATCAGGTAATTAAACAGAATCAGAGAAAAGAGTTTTTCCAGTTCCACCATGGCAGCCGGAATATATGTTTGTACCAGTTCAGCCATCTCTTCATAACTGTAATCATATTTATAATTTGGCCCGTCTGTCTCAGCTGTTTTCCCTGCAAGGGTTGCAAAATCTTCCTTTCCAATTTTATTGCCTTCTTCATCTACATCAAACCGTTTTGTGATGTAGGCAGGGTCGCCGTTTTTAAAAAAGATGAGTGCATTTTCGGCGGTATGAATATCAAATACCTGTCGTGCAATCTGCATCGTGAGATGCTCATTGGCCGGTACCTGATCTGTTTTTCTTAAGTCACGTGGTATGGGTTTGAGGATGTAGGTTCCCTGTTCACCTTCTTCGGTAAGGCGTAGCCTGTTCTTCTCCATCAGCAGGGACACTTTCTCCTGTACACCGGAGATAGAGAGCCTCTTTCGGTTCTGCTGAAACTTTTCGGCATCTTCCTCGCTTACACTCGGGGCATTATAAGGAAGTATATGGCTGACTTTCCTTCCATCAAACAGCCGTTTCAGGCAGGTAGGGCTGTAGGCAGTGAATCCATCAGCCAGAGTACCCGGACAAACGTTTATAGTTGGTTTACTCAATTTGATTCATTCTTTGGTTTTAAGGTAATTGCACCGATCGTATCCGCTTGGGCCGTTGCAAGAAGCAGGCCGAAATAGTCCGTCTCGTCAATTTTTAACTGCCGAGCCTGAAGGTTGCGGTTCACTCCTTCCGATAAAAGATTAAAGAAATATGGAAACAGGTGATCTGCCTTATAGATTTGTTCCGTTTTTGGCATTGTTAAACTCACGGGAGGTTTTTCCGGATCTGCAAACCACAGTTCGTCATATTTGAATTCATAAGAATGCCTCCCAAACCGTGTAAGCACACCAACAAGTTCTCCGTTCCTGAATACATTCGCTGAAATCTTGCTCATAACTCAGGCTTCTTAACAGTAAGAGTTAATTCCAACCCCAAAATTTCGGCAATTTTATTTAATACTTTTACGGATGGGTTTCCCCGCCCGCTTTCGATATTGTAGATTGTATTTATACTTACACCCGCCATCTCAACCAGATCGGGCTGGGTGATCCCGAGCGTGTTCCTGCGTTCTTTTATCTTCAACCCAATTTCTGAAACCAACATTTTAATGTGATTTTATGTGATAGTATTGTTTGTTAAGGATTAAATATAGTGATTTTCATATTATAATGTGGTATTTAGTGATTTTTTTGGTTGTGAGTGTGAAAAAGTGGTGGAAGGCACATTATAATGTGTTTTTTGTGGGTGGTTTATTCGGGTTCAACCCAAATTGCATTTGGGATTATTCATGTTCAACCCGGAGGGTTGTGAGGGGCTGCGCCCCTTCTCTCTCCCGTCGGTTCGAGACATCCCTTCAAACCGTCAGTTCGAGCGCAGGACTGACGGTGTATTTCCGACAGGCCGTAGTCGAGAACTTCTTGGCATGGCATAGACATCTCGATACGCTTCGTCGCATGCGCTCCTCATCTACTCGATGTGACGTGGAGGTTAGTGTATCGCATGCGCTCCTCATCTACTCGATGTGACGAATTTAAGTTTACAGTTTGTAAACAGTCTACCCAATCAACTTCTCGGCAATCTTGGCGGAGGATAGTACTCCGGGCAAGCCCGCTCCGGGGTGGGTGCCGGCTCCTACGAAGTAGAGGTTTTTGACATCTTCGCTGCGGTTGTGGGGGCGGAACCAGGCGGACTGGGTGAGGATCGGCTCTACAGAAAAGGCAGAGCCTTTGAAACTGTTGAGGGTATCCTGAAAATGCAGGGGATCGATCATGTGCTCGGCGACGATATTTTCCTGTAGATCAGGCAGGTAGTTTTCTTCGAGGAAGTTCATGATGGCATCACGGTATTTGGGCGCTTCGACCGTCCAATCGGTGCCACTGTCGAGATGGGGAACCGGGGAGAGGACGTAGAACGCTTCGTGTCCGGCAGGGGCCATCGATGGATCGGTGAATGTTGGCATGTGCAGGTAGAGGGAGAAGTCGTCCGACAATTTTTTGTTGTGGAAGATATCGGTTAACAATCCTTTGTAGCGATCCCCCAGGATGATATTATGGTGAGCTAACCCGCTCTTATTATATCTCTTTTTGGTGCCAAAATAGATCACAAAGAGGGACATGCTGTATTTGGTCCGTTCAATCTTGCGATCCGTATATTTTTTGCGGTGACGTGAATGAATCAGATTCTTATAGGTAAAAGCGACATCGGCATTGGATACGATAGCATCGGCGTAGTGGATCTCTCCGGTTTTGAGACGGATTCCTTTTGCATCGCCTCCTTTGATCAATATTTCATCGATTTCACTTCCCAGATGAATCTTCCCGCCCTGTTCCTCGATCAGATCGACCATCGCACTAACAATCGCTCCCGTGCCGCCCATGGCGTAATGCACTCCCCACTCTCGTTCGAGATAGTGAATCATGGCGTAGATAGAAGTTGTATCAAATGGATTTCCGCCCACCAGAAGCGGGTGAAAAGAGAAACAGCGGCGGAGGAAGTCGTCCTCGATATATTGAGAGACGTACTTATAGACCGTTTTGTAGGATTGCAGTTTGATGAGATCCGGAGCCACCTTCAGCATATCGGTAAACTTCAGAAACGGCTTATCAGCGAGCTCTACAAATCCCTTGTCAAAAATGGCTTTGGTGGTTCCCAAAAACTTCTCATACCCGGCTGCATCCTTCGGATTTCTCTTTTTGATTTCGCCCAGGGTAAACTCATGATCATCGTTATAGTCGAAGCTTTTGCCGTGGTGGTCAAAGATTCTATAAAACGGATTACAGGGGACAAAGTCGATATAATCGGCTCTCTTTTTGCCGGCCGCTTCAAAGATGTCGTCGAACATAAAGGGAGCGGTAATGACCGTGGGCCCGCCGTCAAATTTAAAACCGTTCACTTCATAGACGTATGCGCGTCCGCCGGGTTTATCTCTTTTTTCAAAAATGGTGACGTTGTGTCCGTTCGAGAGTAATCTGGAAGCGGTGGCTAATCCGCCAAATCCGCTGCCGATAACAATGATATTCTTTTTCATAGGTAGATTTAATTTACGTCGATCTATTGCAACGAAAAAATTTCGAAAATCAGTCCGGGTTGTTGAATGTTTTTTAATTTGAGCTGTGGGATTCAATTCCCCCCTAATAAGGGGGGCGTAGGGGGGTGTTTGTAGGGCTCATAATTCGAACGAAATAAATTCAGGCTCAATTCTCTGCTTGTTTTACAAAACCGTAGATTCCTTGATCTGCCAGATCTCTTTGGGCACGGCCGGCTTCTTCGGCGGTTTGGTAGGTTCCGTAGTATACCCTGAAAATGACATTGCCGGAAACGGTTACCCGTTCGACCCGTGAACCGGGTACGGTTTGAGAGTGGGTATTGGCCTCCTGTTCATTCTGAAACGATGCGATCTGAACGGTAAAGGTTTCAAGGTTACTCATATTTTGGTCGGTGACGGGACGATCTCCCTCCTCCATCAGAAAGAGCTCCACATTGGCGGTGCCGGCGTTGATCATGTCGATTTCTTGTGCAGCACGCCGGGACAGGTCGATGATACGGTTGCCCACATAGGGGCCGCGGTCATTGATTCGGACAATCACGGATTGGCCATTATCCCGGTTCTCAACCAAAACAACGGTGTTGAAAGGGAGGGTACGATGTGCTGCAGTAAGTGCGTTCATGTCGAAGATTTCACCGTTGGCGGTTGCTTTTCCATGAAAATTTGGACCATACCAGCTGGCAACGCCGCTGCCGATTGCGCGGATAGCGGTGGCAGTGGAGGTAGCGGGTGTTGTTGATTCTCTTACAATACCGCATGATGAGAGGAAAAACAGGCCGATGAATAAGCAAATGCGAAAATGAGGGAAATTCAAATGAGTTTTAAGTTTTAAGTTTTGAGTTTTGAGTTTTGAGTGCTGTGAACTGAAAGCTGATAGCTTTATTCATCGCATTAATTTACGGGAAATAGCGTTATATTTTGCATCTGTTTGTTTTCTAAGATATAAATATCATTTTTTTCTTTTATGATTTCAATCACCATTCTATTAATTGTTCTCAACATTGCCATTTCACTGATCGCACTGTATGGGAATGAAAAAATATTTGAAGTGGGGATGTTGCGTCCCTATCGGATGTTGCGAAAACAGACCTGGTATGAAGTGATCACCTCCGGGTTTCTCCATGCGGGTATTTCACATCTGCTGGTCAATATGTTTGTACTCTATTTTTTCGGAACGGTAATGGAGCAGGTGTTGGGTTCTGGCCATTTTGTGGCCCTTTATTTCAGTGCGTTGATATTCTCTTCGATCCCCTCACTGATTATGCACAAAGACAATCCGGAGTATGCTACAATAGGTGCATCAGGGGCTGTTGAGGCGGTGCTTTTCAGTTATATATTTGTCTTCCCGACGGAGAAACTGATTTTGCTTTTATTACCCATTCCAATTCCGGCATGGATATTTGGCATTTTGTTTTTGGTGTACAGTGTATATGAAGGAAGGCGAGGAAAAGGAAATGTAAATCATGGCGCACACATCGCCGGGGCGGCATGGGGGGTGTTGTATTTGCTGTTTTTTGTGCCCAATAGTGTGGATCATGTGTTGTCGGTTTTTGGGTTGATCTAGACTTGTTCTTTTTGTCTTGA
>TARA_R100001143_G_scaffold727_1_pt1 | contig 23533 bp, 19 predicted proteins | sample TARA_R100001143 | Tara Oceans TARA_R100001143 (sample SAMEA2621300) | marine metagenome | biome: marine biome (ENVO:00000447); feature: mesopelagic zone (ENVO:00000213); material: "saline water (ENVO:00002010), including plankton (ENVO:xxxxxxxx)" | depth 800 m | reverse complement strand
ACAAGATTTAAGAAAAGCGGGATTGAAAATTACTCTGCCACGTTTGAAGGTGTTGGAGATACTGGAACACTCCAAACAGCGCCATTTAAGTGCTGAAGATGTTTACAAAGCCTTATTGGAAATGGGCGAAGAAATCGGCCTGGCAACTGTCTATCGTGTGCTTACCCAATTCGAAGGTGCGGGGCTGGTCTCCCGACTGAATATTGATGGTGGTCATGCGGTATTTGAATTGGAAGATGGCGCACATCATGACCATTTATTTTGCGTGAAATGTAACCGTATTATAGAGTTCTACGATGAGGTCATTGAAGAGCGGCAAAGAGCAATTGCTAAAGCAAATGGTTTTGAAATGACTGACCACAGCCTTTACATTTATGGCATTTGTAACCGCGAAGACTGCCAAAAAGAACGGTAATTAACGTTGTCCCTGATCCAGCATCTCTTCAGCATGTGAACGAGTTTTCTGGGTCAGGTTCATTCCACCCAGCATTCGGGCAATTTCTTCTATACGCTGCTCGCGATTAAGGTCGCTTATTTCAGTGTGGGTCTTGTCTTCACCCAGAATTTTCGTAACCTGTAATTGCTGATGGGCCTGCGCCGCCACCTGAGGCAAATGGGTAATGCAAATCACTTGCTGGGTAGATGCCAGTAATTTGAGATGCTGGCCAACAATTTCCGCTACGCCGCCACCAATTCCTACATCCACTTCATCAAATATCAAAGTCGGCACACTTCGCTTGCCAGCCGTGACGACCTGAATCGCCAGACTTATTCGTGCTAATTCTCCACCTGACGCAATTTTGGCTAATTCGCCTGCCGGTTGGCCGGGATTAGTACTGACTAACAGCTGAATATGATCTGCGCCATGCTCACTGAATTTGCCTTCCTCAAAAGGTCGAATAACAAATTCTATACGTCCAGCCGGGATAGCCAGTTGCTGAATAGATTCAGTAATGGTTTCTGCCAGCGGTTTTGCATGTTGCTTTCTGTTTGCACGGACTTGCGCGCACAACTCCAGGCATTGCTTTTCCAAAGAGTTCAGTTTCAGCGCCAGTTCAGTTTGGTTTTGTTGGGATTGGGAAAGGCTGTTTAACTCTTCACACAAAGCCTGATAGTGGGCTGGCAGACTTTCAATTTCGACATGGTGCTTACGCGCCAGATCATGCAAAACCGATAGCTGCGTCTCAACCGCTTCAAGCCGGGACGGATCCAGATCGGCACTGTCCAGGTAATGGCGAAGGGAAGTAGCCGTTTCATCCAGATTGATCGCCGCGCTGTTCAGAGTCTCAATAATCTCGGCAAAGCGAGGTTCATATTGCTGTAATTTTTCCAGTTCTGCCAGAGCAGAACCGATAAGGTCATACGCTGCGCCCTGATCCTGATCAAACAAGTGATGCAGAGTAGATTCACTAGTGTGAAGTAACTGGGCTGCATGAGCTAATTGTTGTTGTTCCTGCAACAACTGTTCAATGCTGCTATCTGTTAAATCTAATGGTTCCAGCTCACTGATCTGATAATTCAATAATTCCTGACGGGCCAGTTGCTGTTCAGATTGCTGACGTATTGCAGCCAGTTGTTGCTGGATTTGCAACCATTCAGCCTGAGCTTGCTTGAGGGCCTTAAGGGGGGCTTTATTATTCGCTACAATATCCAGTAACTCTCGCTGGGTTTCAGCACGTAATAAGGATTGATGTTCATGCTGGCCATGGATATCAATGCTTAATTCACTGATATTGCGAAGTTGGCTGAGCGGAACCTGGCGAGCGTTGATATAAGCTTTCGATCGCCCATCCCGGCTTATGGTCCGGCGAAGATGACATTGATCGTCATCATCCAGTTCCTGATCCTTGAGCCAGTCTTGTAATGCCGGATTGCTGCTGATATCAAAGCTGGCTTCAATTTCAGCGCGTTCACTGCCATGACGAACCATATTTGAATCAGCACGATCACCCAGAACCAACCCCAGGGCATCAACCAGAATGGATTTACCGGCCCCGGTTTCACCTGTCAGTGATGTCATACCGGATTTGAAAGTTAAGGATAAATCTTCCACGACCGCCAGTTGGCGAACAGTTAACGCAGTCAGCATGTCAGTTTTCGGCCCCATTCCAGTTTGGCACGTAAAATTGAATAATGATCATGATCTTCGAGATGCAGTAAATCAATGCGGTTAGGATGTCTTTGAATCCGGATACTATCACCGGGTTCAAGTAAATGACCTGGACGTCCGTCACAGGTAACCATCGCAGTCGTAATGTTTTTTTCACTCAATGTGATATCGATGACACTGCTTGCTGCAATAACTAAGGGCCGGTTACTGAGGGTATGTGGACAGACGGAGGTTAGTACCATCGCATCCAGATCCACATCAAGAATAGGACCGCCAGCTGACATCGCATAAGCAGTTGAACCTGTCGGTGTGGCTATAACCAGTCCATCAGCGCGTTGGCTATTTAAAAACCGGCCGTTAATGTGGGTTTCAAACTCAATCATATGCAGGCTTTGGTGAGAATGCACTACCACATCATTCATGGCGATACAGATTGGCTGTTCCGCGTTATTCAGATGCGCTTGTAGTAAAAAACGACTGTCATGACGATAGTGGCCATCCAGAATCCGGGTTAACTGGGATTGCAGGTTGGTAAGCGTCACATCTGCTAAAAAACCCAGTCGCCCCACATTAATTCCGACGATGGGTAAATCAAAGCCAGCTAATGCTCTTGAGGCTGAGAGCATGGTGCCGTCACCACCAATGGCGATCGTCAGATCACATTTTGACGGGAAATCGGCAATTGAAATCACCTCAAGGCCAGGTAAAAAACTCATTGGCTCATTACTTAATACCTTTAAAGCCCGGGAGTGCAGGAATTCACTGACTTGAATTACGGCCGATTCCAACACAGGATCATCTTTGCGGATAAACAGACCGATACGTTTAAATGTATTATTTATCATCGAATTTGCATTTGAGTTTTATCAAAAATAGTCTGCTGATGGTAATGGTTTTGTCATCAAATCCAAAGCAAAATTGCCTGCTTAATAAAAACTCTTGGAACGCTTCTATCTCTGAGCCCTATAGATGCTAGAATATGTCGATTTAATCCAATCAATCAATGAGGATACACATGGCGACTGAACGTACATTGTCAATTATCAAACCGGACGCGGTAGCAAAAAATGTTATAGGCGAGATTTACTCACGCTTTGAGAAAGCCGGTCTTTCTGTTGTAGCTGCCCGCATGGTGCATCTTACACAACAGCAAGCGGAAGGTTTTTATGCTGAACATAAAGCACGTCCGTTTTTTGGTGATTTAGTGAGCTTTATGACTTCTGGTCCTGTGATGATCCAGGTTCTGGAAGGTGATAATGCTGTGATGACTCACCGCGATTTGATGGGTGCAACTAATCCTGCTGATGCAGCACCAGGCACTATTCGTGCAGATTTTGCGCAAAGCATCGATGAAAACGCAGTTCACGGTTCAGATTCAGCTGAAAGTGCCGCACGAGAAATTGCCTACTTCTTCACTGACGATCAATTGTGCGCTCGCACACGCTAGTCTTTAACTGATGGCAACCGCATTGACCAATCTGCTTGGTCTGGATCTGAAAGGTCTGGAAGGGTTTTTCATCGAAATCGATGAGAAACCCTTTCGTGCGCGCCAGCTTTTACAATGGATTCATCAATATCGCGTTACTGATTTTGCTCAGATGAGCAATTTAAGTAAAACCCTGCGCGAAAAACTGAGTCAAATTGCCGAAATACGTGTACCGGAATTACTACACGAACATATATCCACTGATGGTACCCGCAAATGGATCATCAAAATGGATGGTGATAATTCGATTGAAACGGTGTTTATTCCTGAAAACGGACGAGGCACGTTATGTGTGTCTTCTCAAGTGGGATGTGCATTGACTTGTACCTTTTGTTCCACTGGGCAACAAGGTTTTAATCGTAATCTCAGTGCCGCTGAAATTATTGCTCAACTATGGATTGCCAATGAAGCCTTAGGCAAAGATCCGAAAGGCAATCGAATGGTGACCAATGTCGTGATGATGGGCATGGGTGAGCCGCTGACTAATTATACTAATGTCATTACCGCGATGAATCTGATGCGAGATGATCTGGCCTACGGTATTTCCTGGCGGCGACTTACATTGAGTACCTCTGGTGTGGTGCCGATGATTGATCGATTGAAAGAAGACTGTCATGTCAGTCTGGCCATTTCATTGCATGCTGCTAATGACAAGTTACGCAGCGAGATTATTCCGTTAAACGATAAATACCCGATTGCTGAATTATTGGCTGCTTGCAAACGTTATGTGACAGGTGAGCAATTGCGCCGGCATATCACTGTTGAATATGTCATGCTCGCTGGTATCAATGATTCAGAACAGGATGCACGGGATTTAATTCGAATTTTAAAAGGCATCCCCAATAAAATTAATCTTATACCGTTTAATCCATTTCCAGGCACCGATTATCAGTGTTCATCCCGAAATGTCATTAATCGTTTTAAAGAACAATTGATTGCTGCCGGTCTGGTCGCGACTGTACGAAAAACCCGTGGTGATGATATTGTGGCAGCCTGTGGTCAATTGGCTGGCGAAGTTCAGGATAAAACTCGTCGCACTCAGAAATTAGCTGAACGGGAGGTTGTGTTCGTCCGATGAAATCATATTTACAAATAGGTTTTCTGGCGACCTCAATCATGGTGCTCACTGCATGTGCTACAACAGGACCACGTGAACACATTGCGCCTGATCCTAAAGCTGCTGAATTGAATATGCAGTTGGGCTTAAGTTATCTGCAACGTGGTGATTACGAAATCGCCATGGAAAAACTGGATAAAGCACTTAAACAAAACCCGAATTTACCAAGTGCTCATAACACTATCGCTCTGCTTTATCAGCGCTTGGGTGAAAATGAAAAGGCCGAAAAACATTTTAAAGAAGCTGTCAGTAGGTCGCCACAGTATTCTGAAGCACAGAATAACTATGGCGTTTTTCTGTGCCAACAAGGTCAATATGAAGAAGCAGAGAAGCGTTTTTTAAAAGCTGTTGAAAACCCGCTTTATCAAAGTGCGGCAATGGCATTTGAAAATGCCGGTCTGTGTACCAGAGAAATTCCGGATTTGGTTAAGGCTGAATCCTATTTCAGACGAGCCTTACAGATTAACCCTAACCTGAGTAAATCATTAATGGGTATGGCAGATCTGAGCTATGAGCAAAAAAATTACATGCAAGCCCGGGCTTATGTTCAGCGTTTCAACAGTGTATCGCCCTGGACTCCCCAGTCGTTACTGACAGCGATTAAAACTGAGTCAAAACTGGGTAATGAGGATGCCGTATCCAGTTATAAATTAATTATGCGAGCCCGGTTCCCGGATTCCGATGAAATGCGTATGGTCAATGAAGGTATTTAACATTTATGACTGAGAGTCATACAGAAGAACCGAGTGTTGTTTCATCATCAGTTGATGTTGGCAAACGTTTACGTGATGCTCGGGAAGCAAAAAAAATCTCTGTTACAGATGCTGCAGCTCAACTGAGAGTAACTCGAGATGCCATTGTACATCTGGAAGAGCAAAACTGGGATAGATTGCATGGACGAACCTATGCCCGGGGGTATTTTTTGAGTTATGTAAAGTTCCTGGGGCTTCCGCAGGATGAAATGCTTGCAGGGTTCAATATAGAGTTTAGCGAGAATGAGAGCCGAAGCCCATCGGTCGCCCCCATTCAACAAATTAAACCAGCAAAATCAGCATTTCCATGGCTGCCATTAATTTTGTTGATCATTGTTGCTGTCGGAGCTTGGTTTGCCTATCAACAATGGCAAACCCATCAGGTTAACAGTCTGGCTGAGGAATTACCCAGTCAACCGTTTATCGAACCAGTAGAAGAACAACAAAGCGAGGAGAGCAGTGACGACTCCATACCAATAATTGAATCAAATGCTGAGCAGTTCACAAATGCTGATCAGCCGCCATTATTGAACGAAGTGGATGAGTCGCTGACAGCTTCTGAGCCTGCTTTAGCAGAACAATCATCTACGACAATTGAACTAATGGAAAACGAAGCGGCTGAGCCGTCAACTGTCGTCGATGCAAACCAAAAAGACCTCATCATTGGTATCAACTCAGACTGCTGGGTTGAAGTTCGTGATGCCAATCAGCAGGTATTGATTAGTCGGGTAGTCAGGGGCGGGAACACTGTTGAATTGACTGGGACCACGCCTTTTCAGGTCTCACTGGGACAGGCCAATGCCGCCTCAGTCAGATTTGATGGTGAGATTATTGATGTCTCTGAATATACACGCGGAAATGTAGCTCGCTTTACTTTGGGAGGAGACTCGTAATGCATACGCCTTCACCTATTAAGCGTCGAAAATCCAGGCAAATCATGGTGGGAAATGTTCCGGTTGGCGGTGACGCGCCGATTGCCGTGCAAAGTATGACCAATACCGAAACAACGGATGTTGCTGCGACGGTTGATCAAATCCAGCGTTTGCAAAAAGTAGGTGCTGATCTGGTTCGTGTTTCTGTACCGTCCATGGATGCTGCTGAAGCATTTGGCGCGATTCGTAAACAAGTGGATATTCCGTTAATCGCCGATATTCATTTTGATTACAGGATTGCCCTGCGTGTAGCGGAACTGGGCGTCGATTGTTTGCGTATCAATCCAGGCAACATCGGTCGCGAAGATCGGGTCCGTGCGGTTGTGGATAAAGCGCGTGATTTTGGTATTCCAATTCGTATTGGTGTAAACGCGGGGTCACTGGAAAAAGAATTACAAAAAAAATATGGTGAACCCACGCCAGAAGCATTGGTTGAATCAGCCTTAAGACATATCGATATTCTGGATCGGCTGAACTTTCCTGATTTTAAAGTCAGTTTGAAAGCATCAGATGTGTTTATGACAGTTCATGCCTATAGACAATTAGCAGATCAGATTGAACAACCTTTGCATTTGGGTATTACAGAAGCAGGCAGCCTGCGCAGTGGTGCCGTTAAATCCGCAATTGGTCTGGGAATGTTATTGGCTGAAGGTATTGGTGATACCATTCGCGTCTCTTTGGCAGCTGATCCGATCGAAGAAATTCGTGTTGGGTTTGATATTCTGAAAAGTCTGCGAATCCGCAGTAAAGGCATTAATCTGATTGCCTGCCCATCCTGCTCCAGACAGGAGTTTGATGTTATCTCGACCGTGAATGCACTTGAAGCTCGTTTGGAAGATATTATCGAGCCAATGGATGTTGCTGTCATTGGTTGTGTGGTGAATGGTCCGGGAGAAGCAAAAGAGGCTGCAATCGGTTTGACAGGTGGTTCACCAAATCTGCTGTACCGCGATGGAAAACCACACCATAAATTAGATAACGAATCATTGGTCGATCAGCTGGAAAAAGAAATTCGTCAGCGGATAGCCATGCGCAGTGATCAACCCGAAAAAGTAATTCCGATAAAGGACATAAGCTAAAGGTGGCAGAGATTATCCGTTCTGTCCGGGGAATGAACGACATTCTTCCGGAAATGACGCCGTATTGGCAATCAGTGGAAACCAGCCTTAAAAAGGTGCTTGATGGCTATGGCTATCAGGAAATCAGGTTACCCATTCTGGAAAAGACCGAATTGTTCAAACGCTCTATCGGAGAAGTTACTGACATCGTTGAGAAGGAAATGTATACCTTTGACGACCGCAATGGTGACAGCCTGACCTTGCGGCCTGAAGGCACGGCCGGATGCGTCAGGGCCGCTATGGAGCATGGTATGTTCCAGCAGCAGCAACGTCTCTGGTATATGGGACCAATGTTTCGTCATGAACGCCCACAGAAAGGCCGGTATCGTCAATTTCACCAATTAGGCGTTGAAGCTTATGGTTTCAGCGGTCCTGATATTGATGCGGAAATGATTCTGTTAACAGCACGTTTATGGAAAACTCTGGGGTTGAAAGATATTTCTTTGCAGATCAATTCGCTTGGAAGTACTGACGCTCGACTCAATTATCGTGAAAAACTGGTTGAGTATTACCAGGATAATTATTCACAACTTGATGAAGACAGTCAGCGACGATTAGTCAGTAATCCGTTACGTATTCTGGATAGTAAAAATCCCGCGATGCAGGCGCTTAATGACGCGGCACCCAAACTGATAGATTATCTGGATGCGGAATCTGCCGGGCATTTTGAGCAATTGTGTACTACCTTACGAGCAGCAGGCATTGCGTTTGAGATAAATTCGCGACTGGTTCGAGGGTTGGACTATTATGGCAAAACCGTTTTTGAATGGGTGACCGATCAGCTGGGAGCGCAAGGCACAGTCTGCGCCGGAGGACGTTATGATGGTCTGATCGAACAGCTGGGTGGTAAAGAGTCCACTGCTATCGGTTTTGCCATTGGTCTAGAACGTCTTATTGCATTGCTGGAAGCAGGAGGGGCTTTACCTGAAACGGTATCTCCTGATGTATATCTGGTTGCCGTTGGTGAAGCCGCAGCAGCGCAATCCTTGCTGCTGGCAGAAAGCCTTAGGGACCAGCTTCCCCAACTTCGCTTGATTAGCCACTGTGGTGGTGGTAGTTTTAAAAGCCAATTCAAGCGGGCTGATCGCAGTGGAGCGCGCTGGACCTTGATTTTGGGGGAGGAGGAAATGGCGCAGCAAATCATTGGCGTGAAAACCATGGCAACAGGTGAGCAACAAACCTTGCCCTGGTCTGAACTCGCGACTTTTCTTTCTGAATCAAAGCTCAATAACCGTTAACAAAAATAAGTAGAAATATGACGCCACTAAATATCGCCGAATGGCAATCATTGGATAGACATTATTCTGATATCAAGTATCTGTCGATGCGTGAGCAATTCGTACTTGATTCGGGACGTTTTGAGCGGTTTTCAATTCGCTCAGGTGATTTGTTATTGGATTATTCCAAAAATCGTATTACTCAGGAAACCATTGAGAAGCTGATCGCCCTGGCAGAAGCAGTAAAAGTAGAGTCCTGGATTGAACGCATGTTTTCTGGTGAGCAGATAAATCACACAGAAGGGCGTGCCGTATTGCACACGGCATTACGCAATCGAGCCAATACGCCTGTTTTGGTGGATGGTGAAGATGTGATGCCACAGGTAAATGCCGTTCTCGATAAGATGGCTGCCTTTTGTGAGCAGGTTCATAGTGGTAAGTGGGTGGGTTTCAGTGGCAAAAAAATTACCGATATTGTAAATATTGGTATTGGCGGTTCGGATCTTGGCCCAGCTATGATCTGTGATGCGCTGGAGCCTTATGGTATTGATGGTCTTGAGGCGCATTTTGTTTCTAATGTTGATGGTACTGATCTCAGTACTACGCTGGAAAAACTGAATCCTGAAACGACCCTGTTTATTGTTGCTTCAAAAACCTTTACGACTCAGGAAACCATAACCAACGCTCAGTCTGCGCGGAATTGGTTTCTCAAAGTTGCCACACAGGCAGATGTCGCTAAACATTTTGTTGCTGTCTCTACCAATGCCAAAGAAGTTGCCAGATTTGGCATTGATACGGCCAATATGTTTGAGATCTGGGACTGGGTTGGCGGCCGATATTCATTGTGGAGTGCCATTGGCTTACCGATTGCACTGTATGTCGGTATGGATAATTTTATTCGTCTGCTGGAAGGTGGACATGAAATGGATAACCATTTCCGCAGTAAACCATTAGCCGAAAATATCCCGGTTATCATGGGCATGCTGGGAATCTGGTATATCAATTTCTTTAATGCCCAAACGCATGCCATTGTACCGTATGACCATTCATTAGCCCGTTTCCCGAATCATATGCAGCAATTGGATATGGAAAGCAACGGCAAGTTTATTAACCGGCAGGGTGCCCGCATCAGTTATAAAACCGGACCGGTTATCTGGGGGACGCCCGGAACTAATGGTCAGCATGCCTATTTTCAGTTGATTCATCAGGGAACACAGTTAATACCGGTGGATTTTGTATTGCCGGTTAATAGTCATTACCCCGAATGTGATCATCAGTCTATTCTGCTGGCCAATGGCCTGGCGCAAGCTGAAGCCCTAATGAAGGGGAAAAGTGCCGAAGAAGTCAGGGAAGAGCTGATTAAAGAAGGTTATGAAGGCAAAACGCTGGATGCATTATTACCCCATAAAGTCTTTCCGGGAAATCGTCCAAGTAATGTGTTGTTATTTCCTAAATTGACACCGGAAATGCTTGGACAGCTGGTTGCACTCTATGAACATAAAGTGTTTGTACAAGGGGTAATCTGGAATATCAATTCGTTTGATCAGTGGGGCGTTGAACTTGGCAAGCAACTCGCAAAAGCCATTCTGCCCGACTTACAGGGCAATGCCGATATTTCCGTACATGATAGTTCCACAACTGAACTTATCAAAATGATCCGTACTTTACGTCAGTAATAGTATTCAGCGGCTCGTGTCATACGAGCCGCATGCTGCTTCAATGTTTCTTGCGAATAATGAGTCCTGCTAACGGCGGCAAATTTACGACAATTGAATAAGGTCTTTCCGACCATTCAGTTGGTTCACTATTAACTAGCGGACTGACGGGATAATTGCTGCCAGAGTAATATTCCGAATCTGAGTTGATGACCACTTCGTATTCACCTGCTTCCGGTACGCCAATGCGATAATTGTCGCGCACGACAGGGGTAAAATTAAACACCGCTACCACAATAGCGTCCTGTCCACGCCGCAGAAAACTAAGCACCGAATGCTCACGATCATTACAATCAATCCACTCAAAACCATGGGCATCAAAGTCATGATAGTGAAGTGCCGGACTTTCGCAATACACTTTATTCAAATCGGTAACAATCTGTAATAAACCTTGATGCTGCGGATAGTCGAGTAAATACCATTCAAGCGATTGTTCACTATTCCATTCGCTACCCTGCCCAAATTCCGACCCCATAAATAATAACTTCTTGCCGGGATAACTGAACATAAAGGTGTAAAGCAATCGCAGATTAGCAAATTGCTGCCATTCATCCCCAGGCATTTTATAACGCATCGACTTTTTGCCATGCACAACCTCATCGTGTGAGAAGGGCAGAACAAAATTCTCTGTAAATGCATAGAGCAAACCAAAGGTCAGTTGATCATGATGGTAACGTCGATGGATGGGATCTTGTTTCATATATTCGAGAATGTCATGCATCCAGCCCATATTCCATTTCATCGAAAATCCTAGTCCGCCCATATCGGCAGGCCTTGAAACCATTGGATAAGAGGTCGATTCTTCGGCGGCGATAATACAGCCAGGATGAGACTGATGCAGAATCGTGTTCACTTCCTGGAGAAAACTAATGACTTCAAGATTTTCACGTCCGCCATGAATATTGGGTAACCATTGACCTTCTTCACGCGAATAATCCAGATACAACATTGAGGCTACGGCATCAACCCGCAGACCATCTATATGAAACTCCTCCAGCCAGAAAAAAGCACTGGATAACAAAAAGTTGCGAACTTCATTGCGTCCATAGTTGAAAATCAATGTACCCCAGTCCTGATGTTCACCACGCCGTGGATCTTCATGTTCATAGAGTGCTGTGCCATCAAAACGGGCTAAGCCGAAACTGTCTTTTGGAAAATGTCCCGGGACCCAGTCGAGTAATACGCCGATATTATTTTGATGGCATTTATCAACTAAATATCGAAAATCATCCGGTGATCCGAAACGACTGGTTGCTGCATAATACCCGGTAGTCTGGTAGCCCCATGAAATATCCAGTGGATGCTCAGTAACCGGCAACAATTCAATATGGGTAAATCCCAGTTTATTGACATATGGCACCAGTTTGTCAGCCAGTTCACGATAGCTGCAGAAACTTCCGTCACTGTGTTTTTGCCAGGAGCCAAGGTGGACTTCATACACGCTATGTGGTGTATTCAGCCACTTGGCATGTTCTCGCCCAGACATCCAGTCTTTATCCTGCCATTGATAATTGCTGTTAAACACCACTGAAGCGGTGCTGGGACGCAGTTCGGCCTGTTGACAGTATGGGTCCATTTTCAGGTGCAGACTGCCATCATGATGATTACGTATTTCAAACTTATACAGCTCACCGATATCCAGGCCAGGAATAAATAATTCCCATACGCCGGTACTGCCCCTGGAGCGCATCGGATGACATCGACCATCCCAGCGGTTAAATGTACCTACGACACTTACACGCTGAGCATTGGGTGCCCAAGTGGCAAATATGACCCCTTCGACACCATTGACTGTACGTTTGTGTGAACCCAGTATTCGATAGGCGTGCCAATGTTTACCTTCAGCAAACAGGTACAGATCATAATCTGAAATCTGTGGTGGAAAGCTGTATGGATCATAATGGCTCTGAATTTGATTTTCCGAAGTGGTACGATGAATCTGATAGGGAGATGTTAAATCATCGGAAGCACCTGTCCATTCGAAAAGATCTGTACCTTGAACTCGCTGCATAGGTAAATTGTCACCTACTGTAGCTGCCTCGGTATCAGGTAAAAAAGCCCTTACATATATCCCATTTTTTGTTGGATGACGTCCCAATACTGCAAAGGGATCATGATGTCTGGCTTCTATGATTTTAAGTTGGTCGTCTGTCAAATTTTGTTCAAAAACCATAGATATACTGTCCTATAAATATTTCTATTGCTGACCACCTTAACGATGTGGCACGCTTAAAGCCATTACAACATATTTCACTGCATAGCTGGCTGGAGAATTCAATATGCCCAAAAATAATAGTACGCGTTTTGTCAGTCGACTGACCAGGGATACTCTGGCATTGATCCTTGCAGGAGGGCGTGGCTCTCGCCTGAAGCAACTGACAGGATGGCGTGCAAAACCTGCAGTGCCGTTTGGCGGAAAATTCAGGATTATTGATTTTCCATTATCCAATTGTGTTAATTCCGGTATTCGCAGGGTGGGTGTATTAACACAATATAAAGCGCATTCACTGATTCGGCATATTCAACAGGGTTGGGGCTTTATGCGCGGTGCCCTGGGCGAGTTTGTGGAGTTACTCCCAGCCTCTCAACGTACCGAACAGGGGTGGTACACCGGTACAGCAGATGCCGTTTATCAAAACATTGATATTTTGCGAAATCATGGTCCCGAATATGTATTGATACTGGCAGGTGATCACATTTATAAAATGGATTATGGTGATATGCTGGCGGAACATGTTGCGCAAAATGCCGATATGACGATTGGCTGTATTGAGGTACCACTGGATCAGGCTAAAGCCTTTGGCGTAATGTCTGTTGATACCAATCATCGCATTGTTGCATTTAACGAAAAACCGGAAGATCCTGCTCCTATTCCAGGGCAGGATGATGTGGCATTGGCTTCGATGGGGATATACATTTTTAATGCGGGCTTTCTTTATGAACAGTTGATTAAAGATGCTGATGACCCAAGGTCCAGTCATGATTTTGGTCATGACATCATTCCGTCGTTAATAAAAAAATATAAAGTTGTCGCGTTTCCGTACAAAGATGTTCAGGGTAATGACCCAGGTTATTGGCGCGATGTAGGAACTATTGATGCTTTCTGGTCTGCGAATCTGGAGTTGATAGGCGTGACACCCGAATTAAATCTTTATGATGAAGATTGGCCGATCTGGACTCATCAGGCGCAACTGCCGCCAGCCAAATTTGTTTTCGATGATGATGACCGCCGCGGCATGGCTGTAGACTCCATGGTTTCAGGTGGCTGCATCATTTCTGGTTCCACCGTTAGACACTCTGTATTGTTTTCAAATGTCGAAGTTCACAGCTTTAGTCTAATCGAAGATAGCGTGGTACTACCGGATGTTACTGTTGGCAGGCACTGTCGCCTGAAGAAAGTTGTGCTGGATAAAGGCTGTATCGTGCCTGAAGGTACCATTATCGGGGAAGACCCCATACTGGATGCGCAACGTTATGAAGTTTCACCCAATGGTGTTGTATTAGTGACACCGGAAATGCTGGGGCAAAATTACCGTTATGTCAGATAAATTAAAAGTTGTGCTGTGCTGGCATATGCACCAGCCACAATATAGTGAACCTATGGGCGGAAGTTATCAGCTTCCATGGACCTATTTGCATGCGATAAAAGATTATGTCGATATGGCATGGCATCTGGAGCAGGTACCTGATGCCAGAGCAGTAGTAAACTTTGCTCCTACCCTGCTTGAGCAGATTGATGATTATGATCAGCAGTTGAAAGGTCGTTTCAAAGGCACGGGTTGTCTTAAAGATCCTTTGTTAATTGCCTTGGATTCACCAGTACAGCCGGCGCATATTGAAGAGCGTCAAACGATTTTAAATGCCTGCCTGCGTGCCAATGATGAAAAACTTATAGCGCCGTTTCCAGTTTTTGCAAAACTGGCAGAAATGGCTAGATGGGTATTGGAAGATAAACAACGTCTGGCTTACCTGAATGATCAGTTCCTGGTCGATATGCTGGTCTGGTATCACTTGGTGTGGATGGGTGAGTCTGTTCGACGAAATGATGTTCGCATCCAGACATTAATGAAAAAAGGGCAGCAGTTTAATTTTCATGATCGCCGACAATTGATGATTGTTATCGGTGAACTTCTGAGTGACTTGATTCCACGTTACAGACGGCTTGCAGAAGCGAAAAAAGTAGAACTATCAGTCACGCCTTATGCACATCCAATTGTACCGTTATTGCTGGATATAAATAGTACTCTTGAAGCAATGCCGGATGCCCTGCTACCACAAATCCGTCATTACCCCGGAGGTGAATCACGTACTGACTGGCACATGGAAAAAGGTTTAGCGGTATTTGAATCCTTTTTTGGGTTTCGCCCCCAAGGCTGTTGGCCATCAGAAGGTGCAGTATCAAAGCCGACAATAGAATCGATTGCCAAACATGGATTTCAGTGGACTGCCAGTGGTGAAAATGTATTAAGAAATAGTCTCAATAAAAGTGATTTGTCTGACAGTAATATTCATAAACCCTATCAGCTTGAGGGTAAAGGGCCGGCATGTTTTTTCCGGGATGATGGATTATCGGATTTAATTGGATTTACTTATACCAAATGGAGTGCTGAAGACGCCGTTAACGATTTTATTCACCATCTGACAAATATTAAAGCAACAACTGAAGGCGATCCAGATAGAGTGGTTTCTGTCATTCTGGATGGTGAAAATGCCTGGGAACACTATTCCTATAACGGTTTTTACTTTCTGCAAAGTCTGTATAAACAGCTTTCTCGGCACCCTGAGTTTGAGTTAACCACCTTTGCTGAGTGTCTGGAAAAAGGGTGTAAATCGGCCTTATTACCAGAAATGGTGGCAGGGAGTTGGGTCTATGGTACGTTTTCAACCTGGATTGGGGATGTTGATAAAAACCGTGCTTGGGATTTACTTAGCCAGGCCAAGCAGGTTTACGACACAAAAATTGCAGAAGTAGCAATTGATGATGACATGCAACAAGCTATCGACAAACAACTCGCCATTTGTGAAGGATCTGACTGGTTCTGGTGGTTTGGGGATTACAACGCTGCTGACAGTGTCAGTGATTTTGAGCGTCTGTTCAGGTTGCATTTATCGAACCTTTATCAAATGCTGGGAGTTGAAGTACCACAAATCTTGTCAGAAGTTGTATCTTCGGGAGGAGGGGAAGCCGAGCAGGGTGGCACAATGCGCCGTGGTGGTTAATTAATGAAACAGGCACATATTTTTGATCAGCGCAGGGCAGGTGTCTTAATGCATATTACCAGTTTACCGACGGGTAATTTAGGTGCAGATGCTTATCGCTTTGTAGACTTTCTGCAACAAGCCGGGGTAACTATCTGGCAGATGCTGCCGCTAGGGCCGACTCATGAAGATGGATCGCCTTATCAATGTTTATCGGCACATGCCGGCAATAACAAGTTGTTGTGTGTTGACTATATTCAAGCTCAAGCCTGGATTAAGACAGAAGAACTAGCAGGTAAAAAAATCTTCACTATTGTTGCGAATGCTTATAAGCAATTTGTTGAGAATAGTACTGAAACCGATAAACTGGCGTTTAATAATTTTTGTCAGCAACAGGCCTTTTGGCTGGAAGACTATATTTTATATCGGGAGCTTCGCAATCTGAATCATGCATTGCCTTGGTATGACTGGCCACCCGAGTTTCGGGATCGTGAACCAGCTACGCTAAAATCGCTTAGTGAACAACGTTCAGAATCATTGAACATACGTCGTTTCGAACAATTTCTCTTTTTCCAGCAATGGCATAATTTAAAAAACTATGCGAATCAACATCACGTTAAATTGTTTGGTGATATGCCCATTTTTGTTGCTCATGACAGTGCTGATGTATGGGCTGCGCCGGAATTATTTACTTTAGATGAAAATGGACAGGCTACAAAGGTAACCGGTGTTCCGCCAGATTATTTTTCCGCGACAGGGCAACGTTGGGGTAATCCGCTTTATGACTGGCAGGCACATCTTGATGAAAATTTCGACTGGTGGGTAAAACGTTTATCCACTCAACTGGAATTATTTGATTTAATTCGAATTGATCATTTCAGAGGCTTTGAAGCATGTTGGGAGATTCCAGCCAGTTGTGAAACTGCAATAGAGGGAGATTGGGGTAAAGCACCCGGTGAGGCATTATTCAAAAAGCTGCTATCGGTTTTTGGCGAACTTCCTTTAGTTGCCGAGGACTTAGGTATCATAACTGAAGAAGTAACGGCTTTACGTGAACAGTTTGCGATGCCGGGTATGAAAATTCTGCAATTTGCCTTTGGCGGAGACGCTGATAATCCCTATCTTCCTCATCAACATTGTAAGGATAGTATTACTTATACAGGTACACACGATAATAACACCAGCTTGGGATGGTACCGGGAGATTGAAGAAAGTACCCGACAACACTTGCATGAATATATCGGGCCGAGTGATGAAGCAATGCCATGGTTGTTGATTCGAGTTGCTTTGAAATCCGTTTCTCAGCTTGCTGTTATTCCTTTGCAGGATTTATTCGAGCTTGAAGGTGAGCATCGTATGAATGTTCCCGGAACTCTGGATGGCAACTGGAAATGGCAGTTTGAATGGAGTATGGTTCCAAAAGATTGTACTGATCGATTAAGACACCTGAATCAAACTTATGGACGCATCATTCATGAATAATTCAGATGATTATTATTACAGTGAGTCCCATGTTTGGCTTGAAGAGCAGAGTACAGGCCTTTATACACTTGGTATCACAGAGCATGCCCAAAACAGTCTGGGAGATATTGTTTTTGTTGAATTGCCTTCCGAAGGCCAGCAATTTGCTGCTGGCGAAGGATGTGCCGTGATTGAGTCAGTAAAGTCAGCCTCAGACGTGATTATGCCTATTTCAGGTGAAATTATTGCTATTAATCAGCAGTTAGTGGATATGCCTGAACTAATTAATCAAGAACCTTTTAATAATGGTTGGATTGTGCGTTTTCGTTCCGAGGTTCCAATTGATGAAATTGCAGCAGAGTTAATGTCTGCTATTGATTATGAAGCCTTCTTAGACCAGTAAACTGCACCTAATATGCTTGGGCTCTGTGCGCCTGTAACATAACGTAAATCAAGCGCGTTTTGATGTATGGTTTGTTCGGCAAGCCATGCAAATGCAACGGCTTCAACCCATTGAGGATCCAAACCGATTGCTGCTGTAGTCGTTACCTCGATGTTATCCAGAGCGATTTGTAATTGTTGCATTAAAGCTGTATTTCTCGCTCCTCCCCCACAGACATAGACTTTATCCGTTTGTCTGGCGTATTGATGAATCGCATCAGTAATGGTTGATACAGTAAATGCCAGTAAAGTTGCCTGTATATCCTGAGCATTTACATCTTCACATTTTGCCATGATCAATTGCTGCTTTAACCAGTTTTGATTAAATAATTCACAACCCGTACTTTTGGGAATTTGTCTGTCAAAATAAGGATCAGACTTTAATTGCATCAGTAACGTTTGGTTAATTTCACCACCCTCAGCCCACTTTCCCTCATTATCAAATAGAAGGCCTTGATGTTTTTGAATCCAGGAATCCATAAGCGTATTTCCTGGTCCGGTATCAAATCCTTGGAGAGGGCTACCGCTATCCGCTGGCAATATACTGATGTTGCTTATACCACCAATATTCACAATAACGCGATTTTCGTTATCTGAACGAAACATAGCTGCATGAAAGGCAGGAGCTAACGGGGCCCCTTGACCGCCATTGACAATATCTTTTTGGCGGAAATCACAAATCGTTGTAATCCCCGTTTTTTCAGCAATAACATTGCCATTGCCAATTTGCATGCTAAACGGATAATTTGAATCAGGTGAGTGTAATACTGTTTGACCATGACAGCCGATGGCATCAATTTGATGTATCGTAGTGGTCGCTGAGGAAGTTAGCAGGCTCAGAATAGCATCAGCATATGCATGGCCAAGTTCAATATCTAATGCACCCAGTTGGGAGAGCTGACAGCGTTGAGAGTTAATCAAATCTTTCAATGCTTTTTGCAGTTCAACAGAAAAAGCTGTCGAGTGATGAGCGATTAATTTCGACGGCTCTGTTGGCGATGTTTCGATTAATGCAACATCAATTGCATCAAGACTAGTGCCTGACATCACACCGATGTAAAAGCCCATTTCTGTATTAATTAATCTTGGCGTAATGCCAGGGTTGGGACTTGTAAGTTGTCTAAACTGGCAAGTAGTGGTTGGGCAAGCGTCTTGAATTGCGCCAAATATTGACTTGGAATAGGTTCTGCTTTGGGCAAAGCGACGGTTAATGGATTTTTATGAACACCATCTACCCGAAATTCATAGTGCAAATGTGGCCCGGTAGCCAGGCCACTGCTACCAATATAGCCAATAATTTCACCTTGTCTCACACGTTGACCGACACGAATGCCTTTTTTGTACTTTGACATATGAGCAAAAAGTGTTGTGTAACGTCCACCATGTGACAGGATAACAGTACGGCCATAACCACCTTTAGTACCAACAAAGTCGACTTTACCATCACCGGTTGCCAGGATTGGTGTTCCGGTTGCGGCGGCGTAGTCAACACCGCGATGAGGACGGTTGGTTTGTAATACGGGATGTTTACGATTAGGGTTAAAGCCTGAACTTATACGTGAAATTGGCACTGGAGTTCGCGTAAAGGCCTTACGCATACTGTCGCCATTTGGTGTGTAGAAACGACTTTCACCGTTATTATCAGTGAAACGGATAGCACGGAAGGTTTTACCCCGATTGGTGAATTCTGCTGCCAGAATGTCACCATCAGCAATTTTTTCACCGTCTAGGAAGTTTTCATTATAAATGACTTTGAAGCTGTCACCCTGACGTAAATCCAGTGCAAAATCGACATCCCAGCCAAAAATATGGGCCATTTCCATAATTAATCTGTCTGACATGCCCGCTTTTTGTCCATCGACGAATAATGAACTTTGAATTTCGCCTGCAACCAGTTGACGTTGCTTATCGAGTTCACGTTCAACGACAGCTGTTTCAAAACCATTTCCAGTAGACGTTAAGGTTAACGTTTTCATCGGATTTAACTGTAATTGAAGCTGCTTAAGCACTAAGTTTTGATCAGTGTCGGTTATTGTTCCAAATCGAAATATTTGACCCGGCCGAAGGTTGAGAAGCGCTTTGGCATCGTCACCAGCCGTCTGAGCAACGTTATAAACATCACGGGCACTTAAGCCAGCTTTTGGAAAGATTAAAGAAAGGTTATCGCCAGATTTTACTTCGATTTCTTGCCAGCTAAGCTCGTCAGATGTGGATATTGCAGTGTTTTCTTCATTTGGGGTGAGAGCATCGTTTATGATAGAAATTTCTGTTTCTAGGGCAGGGGGGCTTTGTTGGTTAAGATGCAGGCGCTCGATTTCAGCAGATTCATCCGAAGAGATATCAGATTGAACTGGTTGAACGGTCTCGTTAATGTTGGAATCAAAAGGATCAGGTTGTACTGCAACGGACTTTGAGGGTAGAGAAATGATTGATTGATCTGACGCTGTTGTACTTTCGCTGCCTGCAGGCATATTTGGTAAGGCGACGGATTGGGTTTGATTGGTTGTTGCACTGGGTTCGCTTGTTGCAAGCACAATGCCCGTTATAAAAATACCGGTTAAAGCCATTAAGGATAAGATTGCAATATGTCTATTTTTGTGGGGAGACAGCGATTCAGATTTGAATAACTTTGATTGATGTGATGAGCTCAGAAGTCTATTACGTTTCTTCATGGGCATTCCCCGTTTATAGTAAATTCGTGCAATTCTCTCAGCATTTGCCCAGAATTGAAACCCCTCGGAGGCAAGATCTTGTGTTATATTGCCCGCCAATTTTTATAGTGCGGAGAACGATGATGAGAACTGTGCAAGAAACTTTGGCAGAAATCCGTCGTGGAGCAGAAGAAATTCTGGTCGAAAAAGAGTTAATCGAAAAGCTGGAAAGTGGTAAACCACTTCGTATTAAAGCTGGTTTTGACCCTACAGCTCCAGACTTGCATCTTGGTCATACGGTGTTACTCAATAAGTTACGCCTTTTTCAGGATTTAGGGCATGAAATCCTATTTTTGATCGGCGATTTTACCGGAATGATTGGTGATCCAACCGGCAAAAATGTGACGCGTCAGCCATTAACGCCAGAACAAGTGCAGCTGAATGCGGAAACATACCAACAGCAGGTATTCAAAATTCTGGATCCTGAACGGACTCAAGTAGTTTTCAATTCGCATTGGATGAACGAGTTGTCTTCTGCCGATATGATTCGACTGGCTTCTCACCATACTGTTGCACGCATGTTAGAGCGTGATGATTTTCATAAGCGGTATACAACTGGCCAATCCATTGCCATTCATGAGTTTTTGTATCCTTTAATTCAAGGATATGACTCAGTTGTGCTAGATGCTGATGTGGAATTGGGTGGAACGGACCAGAAATTTAACCTGCTTATGGGGCGCGAGTTACAAAAAGCTTACGGGAAATCACCACAATGCGTTCTGACGATGCCGCTTCTGGTTGGGTTGGATGGTGTGCAGAAAATGTCCAAATCTTTGGGTAACTATATTGGTATAGATGAAAGTCCTAAAGATATCTTTGGCAAACTTATGTCAATTTCGGATGAACTGATGTGGCGTTACATTGAATTGCTCAGTTTTAAATCGTTAGAAGAAGTCGCTGATTGGAAACAATCAGTAGCAGAGGGACGTAATCCCATTGAAATTAAAAAGTTATTTGCTGAGGAAATTGTTGCACGTTTTCATGGCGAAGCTGCTGGACCACAAGCTCGTCAGGACTTTGAAAATCAATTCAAAAAAGGTGAAGTCCCTGATGATATTGCGGAAGTTACCCTTACCGTTGGTTCTGAAGGTATGCCGATAGCCAATGTCCTTAAAGAAGCCGGGCTGACAAGCAGTACCTCAGATGCGATGCGTATGATCCAGCAGGGGGCTGTAAAAATTGACGGCGAAAAAGTAGATGATAAATCTTTGTTGATTAAAGCCGGTATCGTAGGCGTGTTTCAGGTAGGTAAACGTAAGTTCGCTCGTATTATTACCAACTGATCCTGTTTAGCGGGAGCATTTATCAGCTTACGTAATTCAGACAACTTGCCGACCGCAGCGCTTACAATTTTTTGTGTTTGAATCGTCATCAAAAGTAGTGCGAAATATAATGACAGCAGCTTTGCCAAAGCCATAACTGGTTACTAAAAGACTCGAATATAAATAGACATTAAAAGTAGTAAACAAGATCCCCGTAGGTATATAGGTTTCTGATAGCGGATCCAATACAGGAAACATTGCATACAATAAAAAAAGACTGGAATTGGTAAATGCTCCCGTTACCATCGCCCAGCGAACATGCCATGGCAATCCAATCCTTGCAGCATAAAACCCCAGAATCAAAGCACTCATTAATAAAAAGTCTATGTGAGCCTGCAACACTCGCATAGGTTTACCAGGAAATAAAGTCTCCAGAAAGCCAATCTGATTATAGATACCCACGAGTGACCAGGCCAGTAATAAAGCCATCAATATCCATAAGCAGGCCCCTCTTATCAGCACCACATTTCCGGCGTGGTTATCATTCTGTTTCATACTCTCTCCTGTTATTATTCTGAAATACAACAACAGTATGCCGAGCTTAAAATGAGTATTCTTTTCTCTAACGGCAGAGATCCTTGTACATTTGGGTGATGAGTTATGACAAACGCACTGATTACTCCCGCTGGCCAGAGAGCTGATGGTCGTGATTCGCTTGTTCGTCTCGGAGGGCAGCGTTTTTGCACGGAGCAACAACCCAGCGCTCAGCGGGTAGAGTGGCTGAAAGAAGTCATTGGCCGGGAATATGCTAACGTCGATATTAAACCGCCCAAGGATATGGTGTTATTCAATGATATGTTGATTTATCCCTGGCAAGAAGGTGTGCGGTTGTCACCTATCCAATCTAACGCAATTACACTGGAACGATTACCTCAAGAACCTTCTCAGGCCAGTCAAGACTGCTATTTCATGGTCGTGCTTACTTCCGGAAAATACAAGTTGGAACAGGGCGGGAGAGAAGTTTTTCTTAAACCAGGTGAAATGACGATTTATGACGCGACAGAGCCGCACAGAATTACCATTCCAGAAGCTTTTTCCAAGATATTGATTTCTATCCCCCGCAAGATTCTGGATCCACGGCTAAATAATATTGGAAGAATTACGGCTACCCGGATTCCTTCGGCTGAAGGTATTGGAGCACTCACCAGCAGTCTTATTCAATCTACAGTTAAACAACTGGAACAATTTTCCAAACCTACGTTTCAGTCATTATCGCAGCCAGTGGTTGATATGTTGACCTTGTCACTAGGGCAGGTTGTTGAGAATAAACTGACAACAACCAGCCACCGTCAGATTATGTTGATACGTATCAAACAATATATAAAGAGTGCTATGAGCGACCCAGAACTCACGGCAACAAAAATTGCCGATGCAACAGGCTTATCGAAACGTTATCTCAACAACTTATTCAACGAAGAAAATACCTCGCTGATGCACTTTCTGACAGAACAGAGATTAGAGTCGTGCCGACACTGTCTGGCAAGCGCCTTTTATGCTCACCTGTCTGTCACCCAGATTGCTATGCAATATGGTTTTAACAATATGTCCCATTTCAGCCGGATTTTTAAAAAATATTACGGGTATGCACCTAGGGCATATCGTCAACTATTTACCAATTTCTAGACTTGGCAGCACCAAAGTAAGTAAAAATTTACCTCTCGCCTATCGCACGTATTGTCATAATGACCAAAAAAACGACTGAATGGGGAGTGGTTAATGAGTAAGTTTTAATTATTTAATCAGTATTTTTCTTATTAATTCATAAGACTAGCGTCACCTAAAAACAATCAAGAAAAACTTCCTGTTGACGTATTCAGTTCAATCTGTAGAATGCGCCGTTCTGTTTCGACAGGCGGCTCTCAACGCTGATAAATAAACGATTTGAGGGTTGACAGATTGAGCGGTTTCTGTATAATTCTCGCTTCTTTGCAGGGCACAATGACTGCAAGCTC
>TARA_R100001143_G_scaffold50326_1_pt1 | contig 23723 bp, 18 predicted proteins | sample TARA_R100001143 | Tara Oceans TARA_R100001143 (sample SAMEA2621300) | marine metagenome | biome: marine biome (ENVO:00000447); feature: mesopelagic zone (ENVO:00000213); material: "saline water (ENVO:00002010), including plankton (ENVO:xxxxxxxx)" | depth 800 m | reverse complement strand
CGCTTATCGGTGGAGACGCTGGCATAATTACCCTCTGCCAGGATTTCACCCCGTTGCAGGACCGTGATCGTGTCTGACAGATCCGCCACAACGGACAGATTGTGTTCCACCATGATGACCGTGCGGTCAGCCTTAAGGGCGTGAATCAGCTTGCTGATACCGGCGATATCTTCCTGACCCAGGCCCGCCATTGGTTCATCCAACAGCACCAGTTCAGGATCCAGGGCCAAAGTCGTCGCCAATTCCAGCGCACGCTTTCGGCCATAGGCAAGATCGGCCGCCCGGATATCGCGAAATTCCGTCAGGCCAACGGCCTCCATCAAGTCGCTGGCCCTGGCATCGGTTGATTTCAAACTGTCCAAAGATCGCCAGAATTTGTATGACAGGCCCAGCGGTCGCGCCAGGGCGACACGCAGATTTTCAAACACGGTCAGGCCAGAAAAGACCGCCGAAATTTGGAAGGACCGAACCAGCCCCTGACGTGCAACTTGCACAGGGGTCTTATGGGTAATCTCTTTCCCTTTGAAATAGATTTGCCCACTGGTCGGCGGCATGAATTTGGTTAGAAGATTAAAAACAGTGGTCTTGCCTGCACCATTAGGGCCGATCAAGGCATGGACCGTATTGGGGCGAACCTTTAGGGCAACATCCTTGACTGCCGTAAAGCCACCGAAAGCCTTCACAAGGCCTTGCGTTTCCAGAATATAGTCTGACATGACCGCCTCAGAACTTCGCCAGAAGGCCGCCGTCGATTGTCAGCACCTCCCCATTCACAAAGTCACCGGCCTGGCTGGTCAGATAAATCACCGCAGGACCAAGCTCTTCAGCCTTGCCCCACCGACCCAGCGGGACGTCGCGTTTAATGTAATCCTGAAACTCTTCATTGGATTGCAGGGCTGTTGTGAATTCAGTCTGCATAAACCCCGGCGCAAGCGCGTTTACCGTGATCCCCTGGCCCGCATATTCAACAGCCAATGCCCGGGCCATGGAGGCCAAGCCACCCTTTACCGTCGCATACAGGGAGATGGCGCCACGCGATGCACGACTGGCAACCGATGACATCATGACGATGCGGCCAAAACCATTCTTCTGCATTGATGGCAATGCGGCGCGCAGAACATGGAACGCGCCGTTGATATGGACATCAAACAATGAGTCCCATTCGTCGCGCGTATAGTCATGAAAGGGTTTGCGATTCTGATTGCCCGCATTGCTGACGACAATATCCAGACGCCCGTGCTTTGCGATAATGGCCTTCACCCCGGCATCGGCCACAGCCTCGTCCGAGACACTGAAAACCGCAGGTTCCGCTGAAAATCCTTGATCACGAAGCGCGGCAACAGCTTCATCTGCGGCTTGCGCGCCAACATCGTTGATCACAACATGGGCCCCTGCCTTGGCAAGCGCCTCAGATATGGCAAAGCCCAATCCCCGTGCAGCGCCGGTCACAAGAGCAACACGCCCTTCCAACCCGAATGTACGGCGCAAATAATCTGCGTCGATCATAATTTGGCGTTCCTTCCTATATAGCGGCGGGCATTCATGCCCATCCATCTTGGCAATTCGTTATGTCTTTTGCCTTAATCTCACTATATAAGATTTTTATGAATTATTGCAATATGAATTTTGACAGGATTTATAGAAAGAAATCGTAGATCAGCGCGTCCCAGCAGCCAGTCGGCGCGGGGATCTTGAAGCCTGATTTCCGCCATTTGTGACCGACATCACCAGATCCAAACGCTCTGAGACTTCCGCTGCTGCCACTTTGACCGCAGCCCGTAATTCTTCTATGCGGGCGTCTTTCAGACCCGCACGGGAAACAATGAAAGACAGACTGCCCGTGACATCGCCTTGCCCCAGAAAAATTGGTGCGCCTATTCCAACCAGCGTGTTATCGATTTGACCAAAGGACACACAACTGCCATCCCGCCGCATCGCCTTCAGATTGCCCCGAAATTCTTCCCAGGTTTCCCCCAGGCCGGAATCTGCAATCTCCTTTGCATGATTCAACAGCAGATTCTTTTGCTGATAGGTCGGAAGATGCGCCAGGATCATCCGGGCGGTTGCACCGCGAAACAATGGCATCGGTCGGCCCCGTTCATAGCTGGACTGGACCTTTGTATCGATCCATTCCTGATGAACACACATCACCTTTTCACCATAGAAGCTGCACAACATCAGGTTGGCCTGATAGGTATCACAAACACGCGACATCACATCACGCGCCGCCGCCAGCAGCGGGTCGCACAATCTAATCTGCCGATCCAGTTCAATGATGCGCGCGCCCAGAACATAGGCCCCCCCAGCGGCAGGGGCCAACAGACCCGCATCCACCAGCGCCTTCACATAGCGATAGGTTGTGGCACGCGACCCGCCCATTTCTGCCTGCAGGGCGTCAACAGTCCAGGCGGGGGTCTCCGTCGTGAAATAATCAAGAATTCCCAGCATACGATCAGCGCTGCTGCCCCGTCGCGCTGCACTATCGTCCATCTTAGTCGCCAAAATGATAATTCCTTAAGAAGCCATTCACAAACGTCTGCCCTAACCGCAGGGCCCAATCATTCGAATTTTGCATCATAGAGTATTATTTAGCTGAACCGAGACTTCTGTCCACTTAATGCAGGAAATATCCACCATTCACGTCCAGTGTAACACCTGTCATATAGCATGAAAGGTCGCTGGCCAAAAACAGGCATGCTTTAGCGATGTCATCGGGACTTGCAAAACGCCCCAGGGGAATTTGATCCAGCAGCATCTTTTCCCAGTCCGGCCCAAATTTGCCGCGGGTCATGCTGGTATCAACAATCCCAGGCGCCAGGGCGTTGACACGAATTTTTGCCGGTCCCAATTCCCGCGCCGCCCCTTTGACCAGCCCCAGAATACCGGCCTTGGATGCAGCATAATGGCTGCTGCCCAACAAGCCACCGCCCCGCATTCCCGCCATGGAGGATATTGCAACGAAACTGGCGTTTTTTCCTTCTGTCAGGGCAGGAATAGTCGATTGCAGAAGATTAAAGGTTCCCCCCAGATTAACATCGATCATGCGATGCCAATCGGCGTCGGTAATGTCACTTAGGCGGTTTGCATTTACGATACCCGCGCTGTTAACCACACAATCCAGGCCACCCAACGGAGCAACGGCCTGGGCAACCGCAGTCCGAACCGCGCCTTGGTCAGAGACATCACAGGCAATTGCACCCGCGGCCCCCAACTCTGTCGCGGCGGACTGGACCATCTCCTGATCCAGGTCAATCAGCACAACCTGTGCGCCATTTAATATAAAAAGATGAGCGACCGCCCAACCGATGCCGTCCTTTCGGGCGGCACCGGTGACGATCGCTCTAGTCTGAGGCAAGAGGGTCATGAAGCAGGAAAGTCCTTACTTCTTGACCAACGGGCATTCGCTTTCAGCCAAGGGACGGAAAGCCTGCTCACCCGGAATGGTGCCAACGACATTGTAGTAATCCCAATCGCGTGTGGATTCAGATTTGTTCTTCACGCTGTAGAGATACATGTCACGGATCACGCGACCGTCTTCGCGGATATAGGCATCCTTGGTGAAGAAGTCGTTGATCTTCGTGCTTTTCATCTTTTCCAGAACAGGCCCGCTGGCATCCGTACCAGCAGCTTTAACCGCATTCAGGTAATGCGTGACAGCGGCATAGTCACTGGCATGCAACATGGTCGGCATAACACCGGTGCGCTGATAGAAACGCTCAGACCAGGCACGGGTTTCGTCTGTCTGATCCCAATAGAAAGCTTCCACCAGGTTCACGCCCGCCGCCAGATCCAGACCCAGCGAATGCACGTCGGTCAGGAAGAACAACAAGGCAGCCAGTTTTTGACCAGACTGGGTAATGCCAAATTCGTTGGCTTGTTTGATCGAGTTCACGGTGTCAGCGCTGCCATTGGCAAGGCCGACAACCTGTGCGCCCGACGCCTGTGCCTGCAACAGATAGGATGCAAAGTCAGAGGTGTTCAGCGGGTGCTTGACTTCCCCAACGATCTTGCCGCCGTTGTTTTCAACAACCTGCCCGGCATCTGCGCGCAGAGCATGACCGAAAGCATAGTCGCTGACCAGGAAGAACCAGTCCTTGTCACCATTGTCCAGCATGGCCGTGGCGACACCGCGTGCCAGGGCATAGGTGTCATAGGTCCAGTGAATGCCATTTGGTGAGCATTTCGCCCCCGTCAGAGCCGACGAACCGGCACTGGTGAAGATCGCGATCTTATTCAGGTCACGGGTCAAATCATTCACACCAATGGCAATGGCAGAATTCGGCACGTCGATGATCATATCGACGCCTTCGCTTTCATACCATTTGCGGGCGATGTCCAGGCCGATATCCACTTTGTTCTGGTGATCAGCAGAGACAACCTCAATCTTTTTGCCCAACACCGTACCGCCGAAATCTTCAACCGCCATCTGTGCGGCAATCACGCCGTTGGGGCCTGACAGATCAGCAAAGCTGCCGGATTGGTCATTCAGAACGCCAACCTTAACAACATCATCGGAGACTTGAGCTTGAGCGCTTCCAACAAAAAGGGCCGTAACAAGGCCTGCATATAGGGCAAGTTTACGCATAATTTCCTCCCAGCTTTTTTTGATTTGGGTGTTTTAATGAAACTTTTCTGTGGATCCGGGGTTCCTGTGGGCCACCCCTTACTCCAACTTCTCTCCAGCGAACTGCTCTAAGAAGACATTCGGTCGCAGGAAGAAGGACAGGACAAGGGCACCATTGGGCGAATAGGCATAATGCTGGTTGCCCTTGGGGCGCCAGACATAGTTGCCTTCACTGACAGTGCCTTCATCATCTTGGATGGAGCCGGACAGAACATAAGTCTGTTCCACCTCAACATGTTCATGCAGCGGCAAGCGCGTATTGGGTTCCCAGCGGAACAGTGCCGTCAAAAGACCCGCTTCCTTGTCCTGCATCAGAATTTTCATATCGATACCGGGCACCTGGGTTGGCTTCCAGGTCAAATCGTCCACGGTCACATATCGGGAATCAAGCTCAGTCAGCTTTTCCTGACCGGCCAGACCGGGCGTTTCAATCGCCATAATTTCCTCCATATTCCGCGCTTAAGCGCGTTCTTACTTACTTTATAAAATGACGTTATCTCACAATATGGGATTTGTCTATAAAATCTTATTTTGAGACATAGCGGTGTTTAAAGACAATTCCCCCCACAGGACGATGCTGTGGGGGGAAGGAAATATGCGCTCTTTTAAAAATTGAAAACAGATCCGCCTATAAGGCGACCATAACCAATTTCATGGAAACCATGCCTTTAACAATGCCCTGTTCATCCCGAACCAGACTATCCGCAAGATACAATCCCGACCAAAGGTCCCTTTAAGTGTTCCCTGCGGTTTGATGCTGCAACGCCTGTTCTGTCGTTATCAGACCCAATTGCAGTTCGCGGGCGACGTGTTTCGGATCGCGTTTGCGGGGGTCTCCATAACCGCCGCCACCAGCCGTTTCAATAATCAGTCGATCGCCCTGCTTCAGTGAAAAATTGGTTTTTGAGGGAAGTGTGATTTCCTGACCATCACGTTCCACCAGGAACCTGGAAGGCGCGCCAGCGCTGCCCCCAAAGAGACCCCAGGGCGGAATCTGGAAGCGATCTGAATAGCAATTGAAACTGACATCATCGCTTAAAACCTTGTAGACGCGCCGCACGCCAAGGCCGCCGCGATACTGTCCCGCCCCGGCTGATCCGCGTCGCAGGCTGTATTCCTCAATCCTGAGGAACGGATAATCCTGTTCCAGGGATTCAACCGGGACATTTGAGCAATTGCCGACATAGCCGTCGACGACATCAGCCCCGTCACAGCCCGCAGATGCCCCCCATCCCCCCCCGACGACTTCCATGTAAACACGATATCGATCCGATCCCAGATGACCCATTCCAATCGCATTGGTCGTATCATGGCCCGATGTCAGAACCCGGTCGGGGGCGACAACAGACAAGGCACGCATAATCGCATTATAGACCCGGTGACAGGCATTGTTGCGGGCACGCACACCCAAGGGTTTGCTGGGATTCAGGAAGGATCCAAAGGGGACATCCACCTTTCGGATCGGGCGATAAAGACCTGTATTCACTGGGATATCCCCACCCCCCAGGACAACTGCCAAGGCACCGTAAACAGCCGCGACCGTCGATGCCAGCGGACAATTGATAATGCCCTTCGTCTGGTCGGCGCTGCCGTGAAAATCGACCTCTATCTCGTCCCCATCAATGGTGACGGCCACTTTCACCCGCAGCGGTGTCTGATCAAAGCCGTTATCGTCAACGAAATCTTCTGCCTCATATCGACCATCTGGAATCTGCCGGATCGCCTCCCGGGTCAGGCGTTCTGAATAATCCTGAATGGCGGCCCCTGCCTCCAGAACCGCGTCTTCCCCGAAACGCTCCAGCATTTCCACAAAACGCACCGCCCCCGTCCGATTGGCCGCCAATTGTGCATACAGGTCGCCAATCACCTGTTCCGGGGCGCGCACATTGAAGCGGATAAATTGTTCCAGCATGCCGGATCCAAAATCCCGTTCAACATCGAATCGAAGAGGGGGGATGCGAAGCCCTTCCGCAAAGATATCCGCCGCCCCCGCATTTGGTCCCGCAGCCCCACCGCCAACATCAATATGGTGGCCCAAAGAGGCGCTGAACGCGACCAGACGGTCCTTAAAAAAGACCGGGGAGAAAATCAGAATATCGTTCAGGTGTTGCGCGCCACTATAGGGATCATTGGTGATCAGGGCTTCGCCAGGGCGCAAAGTTGACAGATCATAGCGCCGGTTGAATTCCTGAAACACCATGCCGAAGGAGTTCATATGAATTGGACAGAACTGGGCCTGTGCAACGATACCGCCTGCGCGATCCAGAAACGAGGTTGAACAATCCCGGGCCTCCCGGATGATTGTCGAATGGGCAGACCGTACCAGCATTTCACCCATTTCCTGGGCGACAGAATGCAGACCGTTGCTGATGATATTAAAAGTGGCGCTGTCCAACGTCATGCTTGCGACTCCTTTGCCAATTCAAGTGCGCCCAAATCTCCAACGGTTGCGCGCCATCCCGGCGGCACAAAGGTGGTGGACGTGGCTTCTTCAATCACCGCACATCCGGAAATCGAAAATGCCTTTGGTAAAGTATCGCGCCTGTAGAACATACAATCGTGCATGTCACCGCGATATCGGATCCGGCCAGAATGCCCATCCGGTACGCCATCGTGATCCGGCTCCAGATGCTTCAATACGTCATTGCTGGTGGGCTGGCGCGCGACAAGCTGGAATGTAACGATTTCGGTTCCATTATTAGACGGGGTTTGACCAACGGTCACTTCATGGGCCTGTTGGAAAGCGGCTGTAAGATAGGCTGCCCCGGTTGCTTTCACCTGCTGTGGATCTACCGGGATCTGGGTTTCAAACCCTTGCCCGACATAGCGCATTTCCAGAATCCATTCGAACTGAATATCTTCTGCAGCCACACCATAATCCTTGAACTCATCAATCGCGGCGGCCTGTAAACGCTGAAACGCGGCGATGACAAAATCTGCGCTGGTGTCGTCAACGACGCGCAAGGCTGTTTCTCGATAAACCCGCTTGATATCAGCCACCAGAAGTCCCAGCGCTGAAAACAAACCTGGATGCGGCGGGACGACAATGCGCTTGATCCCCAGATCCTCTGCGGCCAGGGCGGCAATCATCGGCCCCATTCCGCCAAAGGCATACAGGGCATGCTGTTTGGGATCATGGCCGCGCTGAACGGAGACAAGACGCACACCACGACTGACATTGGCGGTGGCAATGGCAATGACTGCTTCTGCGACATCATTCACCGACAGGCCCAACACATCCCCCAGAGAATGCAGGGCATCGCTGGCCGCCTGGGATTGCAGCGTCATGCGCCCGCCCAGGAAGGTTTCGGGGCGGATCCACCCCATCGCGACCAAGGCATCGGTCACAGCAGGTTGAGTGCCGCCGCGACCATAACAGGCTGGTCCAGGCTGGGCCCCTGCCGATTGGGGCCCGACCTGCAACATGCCGCCATTGTCGATCCACCCGATGCTGCCGCCGCCTGCCCCGACATTGGCAATGTCAATGGTAGGCATGCCAACCGGCAGCCCATCAATTTCTGTTTCTGCACGAACGCCAGGGGCACCATTGGTAATCAGGCAGACATCCGCGCTGGTCCCGCCAATATCCAGGGTGATCAGTTTCTCATCCCCAAGCCGATGGGCAACTGAGGAAGCGGCGATCACCCCGGCGGCAGGGCCAGAATTCAACATCTCAACGCCGCGTTCCCCAAGACCTGCTGCGGGCAGCACACCCCCAGAAGACTGCATAACAAACAACCGCGCCCCGGCAGGCGATAAGGCCCGTTCTATGGTCTGAAGATAGCGCCCGACCAATGGGGCCAGATAGGCAGCCATAACCGTGGTGGACATCCGCTCATATTCCCGAAATGTCGGAAGGACGGATGATGACAACACAACCGGTAGATCCGGATACAGCGACTTTATCAGATCACTGACCGCTATTTCATGGGCAGCATTCCTGTAGGAATGTAAAAGACAGACAGCAATCGCTTCTGGTTTTTCCTTGGTCATCAAGTCCTGGATATCCGTCTTCAATTGATCGATATCCAAGTCGGTTACAATGTCTCCCTCTGCCCCAATCCGCTCACGGACTTCGACGATCCGCTCCAGGGCAACCAGGGGGTCGGGTTTCTTGCATTCAATCGCATATACATTGGGACGCAATTGTCGCTGAATCAGCAACAGGTCGCGGAATCCCTGCGTAACCAACAGGGCGGCCCTGCACCCCCGACGCTCGATCACGGCATTGGTTGCGACGGTGGAGCCATGCAATACGGATTGAACCTCTGTAAACCGGTCACCCACCGCTTCATGGATGCCATTGATAACAGCGCGGGATGGGTCATCCGGTGTGGATGGAACCTTATGGGTGCCAATGGCACCAGAGCTGTCTGACCATATGAGATCCGTGAAAGTACCGCCGGTTTCTATGGCTATTTTAATCACAGGACTCTCCCACACCATCGACAAAAATGAAATTTACCATCAAAATTTTTAGTACGAGTATCGAATCAATGTCAATTCGAATGCCGCATTGCCCATTTCGTTGAATGGGCGCCCCTATAAAAAATGAGGATCAGAGCAGCGGAAATCATCATCAACCCGGCCGCAAACCACAGCGGCGCGGCAGGGTCACCGGTTTCATCCAATATCCAGCCCGCAACAAAGGGAAACAGGAAAAAACCACTATAGAACAATAAAAAATATATCCCATAACCAAGGCCTAGGTCTTCTTGAGGCAACATGCGCTGCAGCAGGCCGGTATAGGGTGCTGCGGGCAATCCCCAGATAATCCCCAATATGATTCCCATCACCATGGGATCCCAATCAAACAAGACTGGAACAACCAGCAGCGCAGATACAACAGCCCCAACCAGAATGACACTGCGTGTGGCATCGAACTTATCGGCCAACCAGGCCCCCAAAGGTGTACCGATCAAGCCCAGCCATACGATCATGCTGGCAGCAGCGCCCGCCCCGGCCAGGGTCATGCCCTGCCCTTCAAAAAAGGTCGGTGCGAAGCTGAGGTAAATGATGCCCCCCGCCGTAAAGCAGGCAAACGAAGCCCCCAGCGACAAGGACAGATACCAGCTGCGGGGGCTGATCGCGGTTAGGACGGGTGCCCCGTCAGACCCGTTGGGGCGCGCAGGTTCTGGTACGATCAACACCACACACAATGCTGAGGCAAAGGTAATCCCCGCCACCACCCACATTGCCACCTGCCAATGCCAGATATCCGCAATCACGGGATAGGCAATCGCGCCAAGGCCCAGACCAACCGGCCACGAGCTCATCACAATGGAAATTGCGCGGTTCATTGTATTGCCATGATACAACCGCGCGGTCAGACGCAGGAACGAGATATTCAATAATATCCCCCCGGTTCCCGCGATCAGACGGCTAACCGCAGCCTGCCAGAACGTATCGACAAACCCCAGACACACGCTGCCCACTGCCATAAAAATTAAACCCGCAACCCCGATCGGCACATGGCCCAATCGCGCAACCAGCAGGGACCCCGGAACCGCGAGAATGACACCAGGGGCCAGAAACAATCCGATCAAAAGACCGATTTCACTGTAACTGAAATTCAAATCCGCGATCAAAAACGGCGTTAGGGACGCCACCGTTTGCAACTGCATACCCATGCAGAAGCGCCCGGATGACAGCGCCAATAGAACGGCAAGCGGCCGACCTGGTTGCGTATTGGGGGACACATTGACGGCCTTATTTTCCCTCAGCACGGACATGTGTTTCTGCGGCATATGGCGTCAGAATAACCTTGGCCGCGCGCAGAAGACAGGCCAGGACCAAAAGCCCAAAAGAAATCGGCATGAAAAAACGGCTGGGCCAGATTTCAATCAGGGATGCCCCCATGACGATCTCCCTACTACTCATCGCACGTAAAGAATCGAACCAGGATTGATAGGCAAAAAGCCCAAAGAAAAGCGCCGTGGTGAGGATTGAAAACACAAAAACAACCCGCCGCATCATCAGCGGCATTTTTTGATAAAACACATCAACTGTGATGTGTTCATCGCGCAGTTCCATATAGGCCAGGGGCAGACAAACCGCGCCAACCATATAATAAAACGAAACAATTTCCGTTGTGCCGTAGACCGGGTGATTGAAAAACAACCGGCCCACAACATCCGAAACGACATGAGTTGCCATCAGGACAAGCGCCACGGTTCCCGCGATCAGCAAGAGAGTCGCCAACAATGACAGCAACCGTTCAACCGTCGCCAGCGCTGCATTTTGTGTGCTGCCTGCATCTGTCATTTCATCTCTCCACTCTTGTTGGCGGGACAGGATTATCCCAACCCATTTTATCTCGACTCCGCAACTGGACCATTGTTAGTATGAAATATTGAGTGCATAGTTTCAATACTGATGCGATCCGGGCCGTGCTTTCAAGTTCGCTTACGGCCATAAAGAGTTCGCACCATCTTAGTGAGGAGAGTAGATAGTGGATACCGCGTTGTTTCGCCCTTTAACACTTCGGAATGTAACCTTACCCAATCGGATCACGATTTCTCCGATGCAACAATATATGGCTGGGCGCGATGGCTTTGTGCGTGACTGGCATTTTGTTCATCTGGCGAAGATGGCCGTTGGCGGTGCTGGCACCGTCTTTACCGAAGCGCTGGCAATCGTGCCGGAAGGCCGTGTGACTTATCATGATCTGGGCATCTGGAGTGATGATCATTTAGAAGGGCTGAAACGACTGGCCGGTGGCATTGCCGATCACGGTGCCGTGCCCGCGACCCAATTGATTCATGCTGGTCGGAAGGCCAGCGTTGCGCCCCCCTATCACGGCTTTGAACCTCTCAGCCAAAAGGATGCAGACGAGCGGGGAGAGGCCCCCTGGCCTGTCGTATCCGCATCTGCAATTGAAGCAAATCCAGGCTGGCCGACACCGTCTGCGATGAGCCTGGACGATATCAAACGGTTCCTGGATCATGTTGCCGCAGCAACCCGCCGCGCCCGCAAAGCAGGCTTCCAAGTCCTGGATATGCACGGCGCGCATGGATATCTGATCCATTGCTTCCTGTCGCCCCTGTCGAATGAGCGGGAAGACGAGTATGGCGGCGATTTACAGGGACGCATGAAACTGGCGCTGGACGTCGCTGATGCCGTTCGGTCCGAATGGCCCAGCGAATTGCCTTTCTTTTATCGCCTGTCCTGTATTGATGATGCGGAAGGCGGCTGGACCTTGGATGATAGTGTGGAACTGTCCCGCGCCTTCAAAAGCCGAAATGTTGATGTGATCGATTGTTCCTCCGGGGGTCTTGGTCGGCGGACAACACCGCTGATTATCCCACGCGAGCCCGGTTACCAGGTTCCTTTTGCAGATCGAATTCGTAAAGAATCAGGCCTGCCAACCATGGCTGTCGGCCTGATCATGGACCCTGTTCACGCCAACAGCATTGTTGAAAAGGGAGAAGCCGACCTGATCGCCATTGGGCGGGAGGCTTTGAACAATCCCAATTGGGGCCTGCATGCAAGAATCGCACTTGAAGGGCTGGATGCCTATGAACCCGCCTGGCCCAAGCCGTATGGCTGGTGGCTGGTGCGACGCGCCAAAGCTCTGGAGGCCTCGAAGCAAGTCGCAGCGCAGTAGAGATTTATGAATCGACGCCCCCTTTGGCGGCGACACGGGTAGAACCGTTGGAAGTGAACGGTTCTTCAAATGAAGTGAGACTTAGAAACAGCAGAACAAGGAGAGACACAGTGTTAAAAAGACTTCTAACAACTGCGGCGATCGCCGCCTTTGCCGTCGGCAGCGCCCCGGCGCAGGCTGAGACATTCTCGGCAAACAATTTTCTGGACGCCGGGCACCCATTCTCTGTGGAAAACTACACAAATTTTGCAGAGCATGTTAAGGAACGCACGAACGGGGATATCAGCTTTGATGTATTCCTGGGCGGTGTTCTGCTGGGGGGCCGGGCCTCTTTGAGCGGGACCGCTGATGGTGTTGCCCAGGTTGCCTATCATGCCGGAACCTATACACCGTCTGATCTGCCGATCACCAACATCATTTCTGATCTCGCCTTCTTGACCGATAACTTCTACGCGCTGGCGGCGGCATCGACGATCATGTCGTTTACCCACCCCGCCCTGTTGGGAGAATATAAAAAGAATGGTGTGGTTTTCGGTGGTGGCTATGGCACCCCGATTTACTATCTGATCTGTAACAAGCCAATCCGTACCGCCGCTGACCTGACCGGCAAGCGCATCCGCATGCCGGGTGGTGTTTGGGATCGTTGGGCAACGGAAATGGGCGCTGTGTCCGTAAACGTACCGTCCAGCGAAATCTACACTGGCCTGGATCGCGGAACTCTGGATTGCGGCGTGAACCCGCTGGATTCCCTGCTGTCACGCAGCTACTGGGATGTTGCGAAATATGTCCCAATGATCCCGCTGGGGTCTTACTATTCCGGTCCGATGTGGGCGTATAACATCAAATTCTGGCAAGAGCGCACCGAAGAACAGCGCGCAATCCTGTTGGAAGAAGCCGGCAAAGCCTTTATCCGCTCTGCAATTGTCTATCTGGAAAACAGTGAACAAGCGATTGAGCAGGGCAAGGCCGACCATGGCATGGAATTCATCACCGTTGATGATCCCCTGATGCAGAAACATCTCGACTTTGTTGAGAAAGACTCTGCCGCCGTCGTCGAGATTGCCCAGAAGCAATACGGCGTCAGTGAGGAAGTGGCTGTGGACTTGATCGAAACATTCAAGAAAACCGTTGCCGAATGGGAAAAGAAACTTGAAGGCGTCGACATGAAGGATCAGGAAAAGCTGACCCAATTGTTTGTGGACGAAATCTACAAGAAGGTTGATCCAGCAACCTTTGGCATGAACTAAGACGTTACACCCGTTGCGTCATGCAAGCGCCCGGTTCTTATAAGAGCCGGGCGCTTCGCATTTCTAGCTGTGATGTTTTAACCTGGGCCTGTAAAAAAAACCACCTTAATAAAAGGGCGGTGATGTGACCCAAATGATATGGGCCATCTTTTTTCCTGGATTATAGGAACGGTGCGGCAGGTTGCTTTTGAAGCGAAAGGAGTCCCCTTTATAGAGGTGAAAATGTCGTTCACCGACCCAAAGCTCCAGCTCTCCTTCCAAAACGAAACCGCATTCCTCTCCTGGATGCCAATAGGTCTCCCCCCCGGTTGATCCGCCCGGCTCAATATTGACGATCAACATTTGCAAGGATCCAGACAGGTCCGGCGTGACCAGGTCTTTTGTTAATTTCTTGTGGGGCAGATTGAGTTTCCGTCCCGCCCCTTTGCGAACAACGACATCCCTTTCATCCGGCGGGGGAACCTTGCCGTCATTAAAGAACCAGACCGGCGAAACCCCCACAGCATCAGAAATCGCCCGAAGCGATCGAAGGGAGGGCGACGATGTGCCGCGCTCAATCTGACTTAACAGGCCAATCGATAAATTCGCCGCTTCAGACAGTTGTTTTAAGGACATACGTTTTGCTTTGCGCAGGTCGTGCACTTGACGTCCTACCCACTGATTGGATGTTTCACCAACCTGTTCCGCAAATTGCTGTCGAATGATTTCCAGATCGTCGGTCAGACTGCCACACTCTTTTTCAATGGTTAACAAAAATGAAATCTTGATTTGCAAAGTTCATTCTATGCTCATACCATCATAGCAAGATCACATAGGGCGTGACAACGATTCCTTATCGGTTTGCGACAATAACGAACCTAATTCGTCTATAGTTCACAATTACATAGACCTGAATTAGCGCCACACTGTTAAAGCCATTAAGGCATCACCGCGAAGTCTTATTAAAGAACCAGGGGCTCTTAAGTATGGAACGGGTTGAAATCGGTTTAGTCAGCATCGGTGTTTTGCTGGTTGTTTTGGCCCTCAGGGTCCCCATCGGAATCGCGCTGGCCCTGGTGGCCTTTTTTGGTGTCGCGATCGTCACAAACTCCAATGTGGCCTTTGGATTGCTCAGCAACGTCCCCTATGAATTTATCGGTGATTGGTCGCTGTCTGCCGTTCCCATGTTTATGTTCATGGGCTTTCTGGCGACAGAAATGAAACTGACCAGTTCCCTGTTCAAAGCGATGCGGATTTTCCTGGCCGGTCTGCCGGGCAGCCTTGCTGTATCCAGCGTTGCCGCCTGCGCCATGTTTGCCGCCGCGTCAGGGTCTTCTGTTGCGACCTCCGCTTCGATGAGCCGGATCGCCGTGCCGGAAATGCTAAAACTGGGCTATAATCCTGGACTGGCGACCGGATCAATCGCATCGGCGGGAACGCTAGGGTCCTTGATCCCCCCCTCCATTCTTATGGTGATATTCGGCATTTTTGCGGAAGTATCGATTGGTAAATTGTTTGCCGCAGGCGTGATTCCAGGGATTCTCTCTGCCGTGATGTTCTGTTTGATGATCATCATACGTGTCAAATTGAACCCGAAACTGGCCCCGGAAATGATCGAAAAGCCCAGCGCCGCTGATCGTATGTGGGCGATGCGGGAAACCTGGCCGTTGCCCCTGCTTGTCTTTGGCGTTTTGGGCGGCATTTATATCGGCATTTTCACCCCCACTGAGGCTGGGGCTGTTGGGGCGGGCCTGACCATCCTGATCGCCCTGATGCAGCGGGAATTCAGTTTCCAGCGATTTTGGAATTCTGCCCGTCAAGCGGTGGAAGGGACGGCATCAATCTTTATCATCGCCGTCGGGGCGGGCCTGTTCGCACGGTTTATGGCGCTGACAGGCGTACCAGACTTTCTGGCGACATCCTTCCTGACCTCAGATTCTCAGATTATCCTGATCCTGCAATTGTCGCTGATGTTTCTGCTTTTGGGCTGCTTCCTGGATTCAATCGGAATCATGCTGCTGACATTGCCGATTATCTTACCCCTTCTGCATCAAGCCGATGTTGATTTGATCTGGTTCGGGATCATCCTGATCAAGCTGCTGGAAATCGGCCTTGTGACGCCGCCTGTCGGGTTGAACGTGTTTGTTATCAAATCGTCGCTGGGGAAGCTGGTCACATTGCCACAGATATTCCGGGGCGTGACCTGGTTCATCTTCGCGGACTTGATCACCCTTGGTCTGCTGATCGCATTTCCCCTCATCTCGCTTTGGCTTCCGTCAATGATGCAATGAATGACATGTCCTGTCGGGACAATTTTACGTTAGATAGAAAGGACCAGTAATGCGCGTAGGTATTGAAGTTGGAGGAACTTTCACGGATCTCGTCGCTGTCGGCGATGGTAAGATCACTGTGACCAAAGTTCCCAGCACACCACACAGTCCAGATATTGGTGCGCTGAATGCCTTGAAAGAGGCGGGTATTAAAATCGACACGCTGAGTGACCTTGCGCATGGTTCAACTGTCGCCACCAACGCCGTTCTGGAACGCAAAGGGGCAAAAGTCGCCTTTGTTGCAACAGAAGGATTTCGGGATATCCTGTTCCTGCAGCGCCATGACAGACGCAGCATCTACAACATTAAATATCAAAAGCCAGAACCTGTTGTTGCCCGTCGGGATTGCTTTGAAGTCAGCGAACGCATTCTGGCGAATGGCGATGTGGTCGAGGCCCTGAATGAACAGGCCGTTCGTGAAAAACTGATCCCCGCCCTGAAAGCGGGGGGATATGGTGCCGTTGCCATTTGTCTGTTGAATGGATATGCCAATCCGGTCCACGAAAACCGCTTACTAGAACTGATAGAAGAGTCGGTGCCAGGGCTGCTGGTCACCCGGTCCAGTGAGATCGTGCGCATCTTCCGGGAATTTGAACGGGCATCCACAACCAGCCTTTCCGCCTTTGTTCAGCCGGTTATCGACAACTATCTGGGTCGTCTTGAATCCAACCTGAAAGAGGATGGATTCAAGGGGCACTTGACCGTCATGCAATCCAATGGCGGACGCCTTCCTGCAACGGCGATGCGACGCAGCGCAATCACCGCCCTGTTTTCCGGTCCGGCGGCTGGTGTCGTTGGTGCCGCCCGTCAATCCAGCAAATCTGGATTTGAAAATCTGATCACCTTCGACATGGGCGGAACATCCACGGATGTCTGTCTGGTCGACAATGGTCGCCCTGCCCTGACGATGGAAACTGAAATCGGTGGCCTGCCGGTCATGACCCCGGTTCTGGACATTGTCACCGTTGGTGGCGGCGGTGGATCCATCGCCTGGATCGATGATGGTGGCATGTTGCGTGTCGGCCCGCAAAGTGCGGGTGCAGATCCTGGCCCAGCCTGTTATGGTTTTGGGGGCAAGCTGCCCACAGTGACAGATGCCCAAGTGGTGCGCGGCGCGGTGCGCCCCGAAGCCTTCCTGGGCGGGCGCATGAAGATCGATGTTGAGGCGGCGCGAAATGCGTTTACCGAAATCGCCGACCATTTTGGCATGACCATCGACGAGGCCGCCGAAAGCGTGGTTCGACTGGTCAATTCCAATATCGTGCGTGCCATTCAGTTGGTGTCGACAGAACGGGGTCGGGACCCGCGTGATTATGCCCTTGTGCCATTCGGTGGTGGCGGACCTTTGCATGCCGCATCCATTGCTGAAGAACTGGGCATTGAGACGATTTGCATTCCGCCCAATGCCGGTGTGATTTCCGCATTCGGATTGCTGGCCTCAGACTTTGTTAAATTTGGCAATCGTACTCAAAAAATGCCCATGAAGGATGGTCCGGTTGAAGGGGCAACCATCTTTGCAGAACTGCGCGACGAGCTGATGGAAGAATTCAAACAGATGGGTCTGCCCGCAGACAAGCTGGAATTCACCTATACTGCCGATATGCGTTTTGTGGGTCAGGCATTTGAACTGGGCGTGGAACTGCCCGGCGACAGATTGAAATCCCTGACCGTGAAGGATTTCGGGGATGGCTTTGAAGAAGCGCATTTCCGCATGTTCTATCATGGTGTTGGGGCAAACCGCCCAATTGAAATCGTATCTTTCCGGGTCGGGGCAACATATCCTGTTGGGGAAATTCCGGACTTGCGATCCACAGGCGATGCCGCGCATTCCCTGGTGGAGCATCCGGTTTTTGACGGCGGTGAATGGATTTCCTGCCAGCATATGGCCAGCGAGGCCCTGAAAACCGGTGAGAAAATTGATAAACCAACCATTATTGAAGGCAGCACGGCGACCACTTTCGTGCCCGCTGGCTGGCACGCTGAATTGGATGATGCCAGCAACTTGATCATGAAAAGGAGCTAAAGCATGAAAATCAGTGCGCTCGACTATGCGGTAATCAGCCAGGGCATTCATGCCGCCGCCCGCGAAATGGGTGTTAAGCTGATCCGTTCCGCTTACTCCACCATCCTGCGCGAGGCCCGCGACGGGTCCGCTGCCCTGTTGGACGCCCAGGGGCGGACCATTGCACAGGCCGAATTGATCCCGATGCAATTGGGCACAATTGACGCCATCGTGCAGCCCTGTTTGGAACTGTACCCGCCAGAAACCCTGGTCGAAGGGGATTTCCTGATCAACAATCACCCCTATCACGGCGGCCAGCACCTTCAGGATGTGTTCATTTTCAATCCTGTCTTCTTTGAAGGTGAATTGATTGGCTTTGGTGCCAGCGTTGCCCACCACCTTGATCTTGGGGGCGGCAGTGCCGGTCTGAACCCGAACGCGTCCGACGTCTATCAGGAAGGACTGCTGATCCCGCCATCGAAATACAATATGGAACGCGACTGGAATGGTGGAAATCTGGAACGCCTGATTGCCGCAAATATTCGTGTTCCGACCCAGACAATCGGTGATTTCAATGCACAATTTGCCGCCAATTTCATGGGGGGCGGTCGCTTGAAAGAGCTGTGCACGAAACACGGTGTCGATGCGGTGCGTGAAGCAATGGAAGAAATGCTGAACTATACCGAACGCCGCGTTCGGGCCGCGATTGAAGAATTGCCTGATGGTGTCTATACCGGTGAAGATTGCATCGACGACGCTGCCTTTGCCGGTCAGGACCCAGTCTGGATCCGCGCCAAGGTCACCGTGAAGGGCGATACCATCGATGTGGATTTTGAAGGAACCGATCCACAGGTCGCGTGTAATATCAACTGTCCTTTCGCATCAACGCAATCTGTTGCCCTGTCGGCTGTGAAGGTCGCGTTGACCGGTTCGGATGTTCCTTTCAATTCCGGCCTGCGCCGCCCAATCACTTTCCGCGCACCCTATGGGTCAATCCTGAATCCCAAGCCGCCAGCCCCGGTTCGCGCGCGGATGATCCCCGCCTATCGGGCCTATGATGCCATCATGAAGGCATTGTCGAAGGCGGCACCGGAAAAGGTCACGGCCATGGGCTTTGACTGTACCACAATCGCCTGTCTGTCCCATCAGGAAGATACCGGCTTTGCCGTTCATATCGAACCCTATGGTGGCGGCTTTGGGGGCGGTTTTGACCGGGATGGCTGTGATGCAATCGACAACCAATTGTCCAACTGTGCCAACACACCGGTTGAGGCGCTGGATGCCGGTTATGATTTCTTCCGGATCAAATCCTACGCCATGGTGGCCGATTCCTTCGGACACGGACGCCATCGCGGTGGGGCTGGATTCCTGCGCAGCTATGAAATCCTGAAAGACGGCGCGACCTTCGCGATCTATTCCGATCACCACAAATTCGCAGCATCGGGATTGTTCGGGGGCAGCGACGGCTCGTTGGGCTATTGCCGCATCTTGCGGGGCAAGGAAATCATCACGGTCGGGTCCAAGAACCTGGTGAACCTGAAGAAGGGCGATATCGTCGAAGTCTTCTGTGGCGGCGGTGGCGGATATGGCGATCCGAAAGAGCGTGCACGGTCGGACATTGATCATGATATCGCCGAAGGATTGCTGACCGCCGCAGAAGCCGATCGCTTCTATCAAAGCGCCCAGGCGGCTGAGTAACCTGCATGCGGGGCAATGTCTGGCATGACACGGCAAAAGAGCCGCCCATTACTGCCCAGGCTTTTCATGGCGACATGAAGACGACTGTGGCCGTGGTGGGTGGCGGCTTTGCGGGATTGTCCGCAGCATTGCATCTGGCAGAAGCGGGTGTGGATTGCTGTCTTCTTGAGGCAGCGGCATTCGGTGAAGGGGCATCAGGCCGAAACAATGGCCAGGTGATCCCCGGCCTGAAACTTGGCCCCGCTGATTTGAGAAAACGCTATGGCGACGCCGGGGAAACCGTTGTGGAAACAGCGGCCGGCGCAGCCGATTTGGTTTTCGATTTGATTGAAAAACACGCCATCAACTGTGAACCAGATCGCCGGGGATGGGTGCGGGCCGCCCACAGCCCCATCGCCATGCCCGCCATAGAAAAACAGGCCCGACAATGGCAGGACTATGGCGCACCGGTTGACGTGCTGGACCAAGGTCAGATTGCGGAATTGCTGGGGTCTGACCGGTATGTGGGGGGCATGATTGATCGTCGTGCGGGACGGCTGCACCCCCTGTCCTATTGCCACGGCCTGGCACGGGCGGCCCAGTCCAAGGGGGCACGCCTGTATCAGAACAGTCCCGTCCTGTCGCTGTCCAAAAATGGCAGTGACTGGCACATAAAAACAGCACAAGGCACGCTAACTGCAGAAAAAGTAATCCTGGCAACAGGGGCCTATAGCGATCATCTGGTGCCCGGATGGTCCAAGGGCTTTATGACGGTGCACGCCATGCAGATCGCCTCTGCCCCACTATCATCCAACATCCTGAAAACCGTATTGCCAGGCGCATCGGCGATGTCCGATACGCGAAAACTGGCCCATGCGATCCGCCTGGATGCGGAAGGGCGCATTATCATTTCCGGCCGTGGCCCCTTAAGCGGGCGCATAGACGACAGCGTTGTCCAGCAACTGGTCCGAACCATCGGGCGGTTGTTTCCAACCGTAGACGGCCAGGACTGGACCCATGTCTGGGCCGGGCGGATTGGCATCACCATGGACGAACTGCCACGGCTGTCATCGCCCCAACCCGGACTGTATGGTATTGTCGGCTTCAATGGGCGCGGTGTCGCTATGGCAACCGCTTTTGGCAAGGCCGCCGCACAGCATTGTATGGATCAACCTGCGGGCTTTCCCATCGTTGATGCCCCAAAAGTCCCGTTCCACACATTGCGCAAGCCGATCCTGGCTGCGGCAATTGCCTATTACCGCACCCGTGATGCCTTGGGCCTTGCCAGCCGTTGATGCGAATTTTGCCTTAAAAGGAATATGATATGAAAGCCCACTCTTTCATCAGCACCCCGCAACCAGAGGCAACGGAAACCGGGATTGAAATCCTGCGGCGCGGTGGGAATGCTGTCGATGCAGCCATCGCAACCGCCCTGGTGCAAGGTGTTGTCGATCCCCAGATGTGCGGCATCGCCGGTTTCGGCAGCATGCAAATCTATATGCCGAAAAAAGGGTTCCACGGCTTTATTGATTTTCACGGCAAGACACCTGCTGCCGCGACACCAGACATGTGGCAGGACTTGATCGAAGGGGAAGCCCGGGATGGCTTCGGCTTTATCCTGAAAGGCAATGTCAATGATGCGGGCTATCAATCCATTACCGTACCGGGCAGCCTGAAAGCCTATTTTGAGGCCCAGACAGAGCATGGCGTGATGGACTGGTCAGACATCGTCCAACCCGCAATCGATCACGCCGAACGCGGTGTCGTCATTCGCCCGCATATGCATTTTTTCTGGACGGTCAATGACGGTATGGGGCGTGTTCTGACAACAGACCGTCTGGCCCTGACACCGTCTGGTCGTCGCATCTATTTTCACCCCGATGGCACATTAAAGCGTCCTGGTGAGCGGCTGGAGAATCCCGACCTGGCACAAACCCTGCGCAAAATTGCAAAAGGGGGGGCGGATGTCTTTTACACCGGTGAGATCGCGGAAATCATCGCCGCCGATATGCAGGCGAATGGGGGCCTGTTATCAGCGGATGATCTGAAGAATTATCAGACAACCCGCTGTGATCCGCTATGGGGGCGCTTTCGCAGTTTCGATATTGCCAGCAATCAGCCGCCGGGCGGTGGTATCATGCTGATCGAAATGCTGCAGATCCTAGAGAATTTTGATCTTAAAACATTGGGTCACAATTCCACTGAGTATATCCGGATCGTGGCTGAGGCCATGAAGCGTGCGACCCGCGACAAGGACATGTTTGTCGGGGACCCCGCATTCTTTGATGTTCCCATCGACCGGCTAACCGATATCGCCTATGCGCGGGAACAGGCGGATCGGATCAAAGCAGGCGACATCGCCTCCGTAGAGCGTTTGAACGACAGTTTCCCGGAATCAAAGGACACAACCCATATCGCTGTGGCCGATGCTGCTGGAAATCTGGTCAGCATGACCCATTCCCTGGGCATGCCGTCGGGCATCATTACAGAGGGGTTGGGCTTCATGTATAATGGCTGTATGGCCGTGTTCGATCCCCGCCCCGGTCGGGCAGGGTCCATCGCGCCAGGGAAATCCCGGTTCAGTTCCGTCTGTCCGACCATCGTCTTTAAGGACAAGGACCCTAAAGTGGTGATTGGCGCCCCAGGCGGCACCCAGATCGCCATGGGCGTGCTTCAGGCCACATTGAATGTGCTGGAATTTGACATGCCGATCCTGGATGCCATCGTTGCCCCCCGGTTTTCCGCCACCAGCAGCGCGATTGACGTCAGCAACCGAATTCCAGGATTTGTAACGAAAGGGCTGGAAACGCGCGGTTATGAGATAATCCGAAGCCCGTTCAGCTATGGTTTTGCCGCCGTCCACGGCCTGAAGCGCAATTCAGACAAGACATGGTCCGGCGCGGCAGATCCCGGCCATGACGGTATGGCGCTGGGCCTTTAGCGTGGCAGGCGGGGGTATGGTCGGCGGGATGCCGGGCCTTAAACCAGGTCCTCGATATCGACATCTGGACCGACCGGCACGCCATATTCCCGTTTAGACGTGCGAATACCGATGGCAGACCGCACATTGGCGACATTCGGGGCGGCTGTCAGTTGGCTTGTCAGAAAGCGGTTATAGCTGTCCAGGTCCCGGGCGACGACCTTCAATAGAAAGTCCGTATCCCCTTGTAACATGTGACATTCCCGAACCAGGGGCCAGTCTGCGGCCATTTCCTCAAACTTCCGCAAGTCACTTTCGGCCTGACTGACCAGACCGACAAAGGCAAAGACCGTAACGTCAAAGCCCAGCATTTCCCCATCAAGGTCTGCATGATAGCCCCGGATAAACCCGGCTTCTTCCAGCGCCCGCACACGCCGCAGGCAGGGCGGCGCAGAAATTCCAGCATTATGGGCCAGTTCAACATTCGTGATCCGACCGTCCGCTTGAAGATCGCGCAGGATTTTCTTATCAATTTTATCCAGTTTTGCCCGTCGCATTCCTGCACCATCCTATTGGGAAATATCGAACTGCCATGATAACAGGAATTACCCTTTTTGGCCTGTTCGCGCAATAATATTATCTATCTGATTTATCGCAGATGTCCAGGCAGAGATACTTGCCCTGCCATGACAGGCGGGGCATAACCGCTGATATGGTAACAGATAACGCCCCTTTTGGCCCGCAAGCGCCCCCCCTATGCTGGGTTCTGACCGATGGTCGGGCTGGCAATCGATCTCCTGCGCGTGGCCTGGCAGAAGCAGTCGGTCTGCCAATTGTGGAAAAGGAAATTACACTGGCCAGGCCATGGCAATGGCTGCCCGCCAGCTATTGGCCAAAAGGGTTGATTGGAAACTCTATGGGGACCCGTCCGTCTGCTTCCGACCCGCTGACGCCCCCTTGGCCCGCTCTGATTGTTTCCTGTGGACGGCGCAGCATCGGCACCGCCCTTGCGATAAAGCGACGCAGCGCAGGCCGCACCAGCATTGTTCATATCCAGAACCCGCGCATGGACTTGCGCCCTTTTGATCTGGTTGCTGCCCCTGAACACGATGGGATCACAGGGGAGAATGTCGCCATAACGACAGGGTCGCTGCATGGCGTGACCCGCGCAAAGCTGGATGACGCCGCCGCCCACTGGCAGTCCCGGCTGTCCCATCTGCCCACGCCCAGAATTGCTGTCCTGATCGGTGGCAGCAACAGCGCCTATCGATTGGATGCGGCGACCGGCACGCGCATTGCCCAGGAGCTGGCCAGCCTGGCCCATAGTACCGGGGCGGG
>TARA_R100001143_G_scaffold1402_1_pt1 | contig 23769 bp, 27 predicted proteins | sample TARA_R100001143 | Tara Oceans TARA_R100001143 (sample SAMEA2621300) | marine metagenome | biome: marine biome (ENVO:00000447); feature: mesopelagic zone (ENVO:00000213); material: "saline water (ENVO:00002010), including plankton (ENVO:xxxxxxxx)" | depth 800 m | reverse complement strand
GGTCTGATCCTCCGTGGAAACTCGCGCGTAGCCTATCAAGGGCATGAAATCGGGCCGTTTGCAATTTAAGGTATCGCGATTAAACGACCGAATGAGCCCGCGATCAGAGACCGGCTGCTTTAGTCAGGTTCACCCGGAACCGGTCGCGACGGCGCTGGTAGCGCCGGGTCATCTCGGCAGATGCGTGTCCGAGCTGCTTCTGGACGTAACGCTCGTCGACTTCGGCCGAACTGGCGAGGCCGGCACGCAGGCTATGGCCAGAGAAGAGCGCGAGGCGGTGTTTCTCGGGCAGCTCGGACCGGATGCCGGCATCAAGAACAGTGCGCTTGATCAGTCGCGCAACGTGCTTGTCGTTCAGTCGAGACTCTAGCGCCCGTTTGCCATCGCGCGAGGTGCCCACGAAGATGGGGCCGAAGTCGATCTTCGCGAAGTGCAGCCATTGTTCGAGCGCATGGACCGGGCAGGTCTGCTCCTTCGAGCCGCGGCCGATCTCGACCTCGCGCCAGCCGGTCTTGGCGTTGAGCGCCAGCAGCGCACCTTTCTCCATAATCTCGACCCAACCGCCACTGTCGGGCGTGTCGTCCTTTTTCACATCGAGACTGACAATTTCGCTGCGACGCAGCCCACCAGCATAGCCAAGCAGAAGGATCGCCCGATCCCGCAGCCCGCGCAGATCATAGGGCAGGGTGGCCACCATCGCGAGGATGTCTTCCGCCAGAATGGCCTCCTTCTGAACCGGCGGTCGCGCGTGTTTTCGCTTGATCCCCGCCAGCACCGTGGCGATGTGCCGGTTCTTGCGATCGAGGGTGAATCCCCGCTGCGCGTAGTTCCAGGCGAGACCCGACAGGCGGCGGTCTATGGTGCTGACCGAAAGGGTAGGGGAGGGGCCTGACCTGGACGCAAGATCCGCGAGGTACAGGCCGATCATCTCCGGCGACGGCGGCAGCGGCTCAGCGCCCTTCATCCGGCACCAGCGTGCGAAGTGTGCCCAGTCCTTGGCATAGGCCCTCAGCGTGTTCTCTGACGCTGCCGCACGGGCATAGTCGCGGGCGGTGTCGAGCAGCCGGTCAAGGGCGCCGGAGCCAGCCACAAAGGACGGCAGGCTCAAGGCCTCGCCGTCAGGACGATCTCTCTCGTTGTCCTCGTTGGACGAAGGCCCGATTGGCACGTCCGAGCTCGATTTTGTCGGTCTGCCGGAATTCTTGAGACTGCGGTCCATTTGTTTTCAAGGCTTTGCCGGTTCTTCGTTTTTGAGATTGAGTCGGAATTCATGAGACTGTACATGGATGTGAGTCACTATTCGTGAGACTACACAGCATCTGTGCGTCGTTCAAGTTATGTCCGATAATCTCGCCGCCGACAAGGATTGGGAAGATGCCGAGTTTCGCGCAAGAGTGCTTGCCGAGCTGCCGGAACAGCTCACCGAAGGAGACGTTACTTGGGCGATGCGCCTGCTCGGCGTCAGCCGGGCGACGGTCTATCGTTTAGCGAGGCAGTTCCGGGAAGATGCGCGGACCAGTGCGCTCCTGCCAAATACGTCGGGCCGCAAACCGGGCATGTTGCCCTTGGACCCGGCGGTGGAGGCGATTGTGGTCCACCATTTCAAAGGCTTCTATGCCACCCGTCGCAAACCGACCAAGACCCGGTTCTGGCGCGAAGTTGCAACCGACTGCAAGGCGAAAGGGCTGACACCACCCTCGATCAGGCGCCTTGGCCGCTGGCTGGATCTGAAGGATCAGGCAAAACTCATTGCCAGGCGGGAGGGGAAGGACAAGGCGGATCGCCGCCACCTTGCCACGCCCGGAACGCTCACCGCGGCCCACCCGCTCGACATCGTCCAGATCGATCATACCAAGGCTGATGTGACGGTCGTCGATCCAGTGACCCGGCGCCCGCTTGGCCGGCCGACGCTGACCGTGGCAATTGATGTAAACAGCCGCATGATTTTGGGGTTTCACCTGTCGCTGGAGCCGCCTTCGCTTCTCTCTGTCGCACTTTGCCTGACCCATGCGGTGATGGACAAGTCGCATTGGCTGGCGGCACGTGGGATCAATACGGACTGGCCCGGCCATGGCATTCCCAAGGCGATCTACGTTGACAACGGCGCGGAATTCCATGCCCGCGCTTTCGGACTCGCCTGCGCCGAGTACCAGATCGACTTGCGGTACCGCCCGCCCGGCACGCCGCGCTATGGCGGCCATATCGAGCGCCTGATCGGCACCATGATGGGGGCGATCCACCTGCTGCCGGGATCGCATTTCTCGAACATCTTCGAACGTGGCGATCTCGACGCCGAGGCCGAGGCGGTGATGACGCTTGCGGAGCTGGAAACCTGGCTCGCCCTCGAAATCACAGGCTCCTACCACGCGCGCATCCACAGCGCCTTGGAAACTACGCCCTCTGCGGCCTGGGGGCTGTGTGCCGGCGAACCCAAGCTCCGCATGCCCGCCGATCTGCGCCAGTTCCTGGTCGACTTCCTGCCCTCGGAGCAGCGGGTTTTGCAGCGCGATGGCTTTCATCTCTTCCATATTCGCTACTGGTCGAACGAGCTGCGCTGGCTGATGGCCCGGGAAAGTCGCAAATACACCCTCAAATATGACCCGCGCGATCTCTCGCGCATTTTCGTGCTGACAGAGGAGGGCATTATCGAGGCGCGGCCGGCCGATTTGACCCGTCCCGCGATCACGCTCTGGGAACACCGCGCGGCGCGGCGGGCCTTGCGGGAGTCTGGGCGTCGGTCGGTGGATGAGGAGCTCATCTTTCGGACGATCGAGGCGCAGCGCGACCTCGTTGATAGCGCCGCGCGGCAGACCAAGGCGATACGGCGCCACCAGGCCCGGCGAGCGCATCTCGATCCGCGCCCGATGATCGATGTGACACCTGCATCTGAACCGCCTGCCGCTCGTCCCGCCTCGGAAAACAAGAGCAATGCGCTGAAAGACCACCCAGGCTTCTATGTCGAGGAATGGTACGATGACGACTGAGTTTCCGCATCTCTATCCAAGTGCCAGCAGAATTGCCGCCCTCAGTGCCGAGGAGCGGATCCTGCGAATCCGTGCAGACCGATGGGTGTCCTATCCCCGAGCGGAGGCGGCGCTCGCCAAGCTGGAAACCCTGCTGTCATTCCCGGAGCGCGCCAGGATGCCGAACCTGCTCCTGGTCGGCGAAAGCGGCATGGGCAAGACCATGATCATCGAGAAATTCACGCGCGATCACCCCTCGAGCTTTGATGACACCACTGGTCGGTTGCATATGCCGGTCGTCGCGGTGCAGATGGTTTCAGGCCCGGACGAGACACGGTTTTACCGCCGGATTCTGGCGGCAATCGGCGCCCCGGAACCACCGCGGGCGACGCTTGCTGTTCTGGAAAGCCTGGCCCTGCGGCTGCTCACCGAGTTGCGCCCTCATATGCTGGTGATCGACGAGATCCATAGCCTGCAGGCGGGCACGATCCGCGAACAGGCACGGTTCCTGAACATGCTGCGGTTTCTGGGCAACGAGCTGCGCGTTCCCCTCGTTTGCGTCGGCACCGCCCAGGCCCGCAATGCGCTGCGTACCGATGACCAGCTGGTGCGCCGGTTCGAGGCCTTCGCCTTGCCGCCCTGGCAGGACGGGGCCGATTTTACCGGGCTGATAAGCACGCTGATGCGGAGCCTGCCGCTGAGACGCGAAAGTGAGATCGACGAAAAGGCGCTCTCGCGGATGATCAAGGTGACCGGCGGCATCACCTCGGGGATATTTTCCATCATGTCTCAGCTGGCAATCGCCGCCATCGAAAGTGGCGAGGAACGCATCCTCTCGCGCGACATTCTGGGCGGCGACCGGTTGCAGGCGGTCCTGGGAGAGCCGGTGTGATCGGGCAGGGCCTCCTGCCGGTGGTGTTCCCACCCGATGCGGACGAGCGCCTATCTTCCTGGATCGCCCGCATGGCGCCGTTCTACGCGATGACCGTCCCGGAGTTCCTGGCCGAGCTTGGCTTGTTCGGCCGCGATGTGTTCGATCTGGAATGGCGACTATCGGAAGGGGAGGGGGCTCAGATTGAGGCCCGAACCGGGCTTTCGCCCCGGGTCGTGCAGGGGATGACGTTCGGTGAACTGATACCGAAGGCCCGGATGATGATCCTCAGGAACCGGTATCACTGCCCGATGTGTCCCGTCGACGTGCAGAGCAAGTCCGCGGCTCTTCCGTGGGCTTTTCGGTGTCCTGTCCATGGTTCAGATTATCAGGATACGACAGGCGAGGCGCTGCCTGCTGTGCTGGGTGCAAAACGGATGGCGACAGCGGAAGCGCCTGCAAAGGTCGGGGCAGCTGTTCTCGATGCGTGGGTTCAAGGACTCGGTCAGGGGGATTTGGGGCCAGTCGAGATATTGGCCCTTCTGACAACACGACACCGCCGGGCCTCGCCCCCATCTCTTTCCGAGCAACCGCGCATGTCGTTGCAGACCCGGCGCGACTTCCACGAGTTTCTCACCACGCCGATCATCCGCCAGGCGCTGACGGTTGTCGTCCCAGAATACGATGAGGCCGCGCCGGTCCTGACCAAACCAGTGCGCCCCGGCTTGTTTGGCCTCGCACAGGGCTCGTTGTTACAAGCACTCGCATTGACGGTAGGGATCGGTCGGGTTGTCGAAAACCCGGTCGATCAGGCGATCTCAATCTTGCTGAAGAGCGACGTCGATGGGCAGATGCGGGTTCGCGATGCGCTTGCGACATGGCCTCTCTCTTTGAGGAGACGCATCTCAGCCCGGCTCTGGCGTGCTCAGCGCGACGAGAGAGAGCGTCAGAGCGCTGCAAAGCCCAGGAAACGCCGCCAGTCTAACGAATTCCGGCGCGTCCAGTCTCATGAATACCGCTCCAGAATCTCATGAACCCCGGTTCGTTTTTCAGGGAAGTGCTTGAATCTCATGAATTCCGGTCATCCGACAGGGTTTAGCGACCATTTTCGGGTATTGAGCGACATGAACGCGACGCTACGCTTTTATGTCCGATAAGGCAACATTATCGGACATCATGGCAAAAGATAGAGCGAGGCGTTTTCTGTGCTATTTTCTGGAGCAAAGCGCCGCGATGGTTTAGGCTTCAGTCATGACATTTGCCCGACCGGAACACTCCATCGACACAGACACTCTACCCCGGATGCCCGCATGGGTCACCTCGGCACGTCCTGAAGCCTTTGAAGATGTGGCGTTTTTATCGGGCGCGGCGCTGAACCACCTGCATCTTGTGTTGGGACGCGAAGAGGTCCCCAAAGCCTTGTTGCGGGATCGGCTGGCGCTGCGAGCGGCCGAGGCATGTGTCGGGTTTTCTGGTCGTCTGGAAAGAGCCCCAGAGCTGCGCGACGCGATTCATCTTCTGCGCCCTGGCGATCTACCTGGCCCGGCAGGGGAGACATATCTTTCTTGGCGTCGCGCCGCTGAACGACCGGTGTCGGTCAAGGCTCTGGGCCGAGCCTTGCCGGCCTTCGAGCCGGGCCAGATCGCGACGTGGCTCGATGCGGGGGAGGGGGCGCCGGTCAAACGAGCAGCACTGGTGCTGGATGCTGTCCTGACGGAGGCACCCCGTGCCGAAGTCCCGGCGTTGATCCTCGCGGACTCCGCCCTCGCCCAGGCGCTTGGTTGGGATCATGTCGTGCCGCTGCTGGCCGCGGGTTTGAAACGCACAGACCTGCGCAAGCGGGATGACGATTTGCGCCTGGCCTGTCATCGCGCGCTCATCTCATCGACCCGCGAGGCGGTGCGTCTCGCCGCAGACCTCGCGCGGCGGACGGCGCATCTCAAAGCGGTCGCACCAAAGCTTCGGGCAAAGGGGGCAGGCGACGCCGTCGACATGTTCCTGACCCGCGATGCGGTGGCACCCGGTGCCCTGCCCTTGCCGGACCGCGCCGCGCGGCGTCTCTGCGACCGGCTGGTTGACCTCGGGGCGGTGCGCGAACTGACTGGCCGCGACACCTTCCGGCTCTACGGAGTCTGAGCGATGGTCAAGGATGGACTCGACACCGAGCTTGACCGCGAACTATCCGACCTGCCGCCGGAGTTGCGCTGGCGCGAATGGATGCGCCGGATCGAGGCGGTGCTGTTTGCCTCTGCCTCGCCTGTACCGCGCGAGGATCTGGCGCGCATAGTGGGGCAGGGGACTTCGGTTGATCTGCTGGTCGAGGATCTGGCCGCCGATCTGGAGGGGCGGGCGTTCGAGATTGCCATGGTTGCTGGCGGCTGGATGTTCCGGACGCGGCCTGTTTACGCGCCTGCAATCCGCGCCGCTGCTGATGTGAGCGACCAACTGCTGGACCTGAACGAGTTCGACGTGGCGATTTTGGCGGCGATCGCCTACCACCAGCCGATCACCCGCGACGGGCTGAAGGATATCTTCGGCAAAGAGATCAGCCGCGACCTGATCGGGCGGCTGCATGCACACGGTCTGATTGGAACTGGGCCGCGCGCGCCGCGTCGTGGTGCCCCCTATACCTTCGTGACCACAGACGCGTTCCTCGCAGCTTTCGGGCTGGAGAGCTTGCGCGATCTGCCAGACGCTGAACAGCTGAATGATGCCGGGCTGGCCGCGCGCGCCTGAAACTCACCGGGAATTTTTACAGCGCTTGCCGCTGCTGATCGAGCCGCGCGGCCGCCTGAACGAGATCCGCCAAATTCGGGCCAGCGGTGTTAGAGCAAGGCCCAGCTTTGGGCCGAGGCAGGACGGCATCGCTGAAAGATGTGACCAGTCCGCCCCAAGCTGGCGCAACCTGAGCGACGCGTTTCCAATAAATGATCGCGGAACTTCTTCGCGTTCCGAACGGCGTCGATTGCCCGTCCGTCAATTGCCAAAACAGCTGATAGCGATCCCGATGAGAGAGGCGCGCGATGGACATTGGCCGTCGACTAAATTGAAAGCAGGCTGATCCAAGAAGGTCCGGGAGTGATCGCCCCTCTGCCATTCGATGCCCTGATGCCTGCAGACGAAGCAGATCGTCGATCAGACGCTCCAGACGCCGAACTCCGTTGGCGGCGGGACGGGTGCGTTTGCAGAGGGCCGCGCCGCACCAGGCGCAGATCTGATGCGGCACAAGACGCTTCTGGCTGAACGGAGCCAATCCGCCCCCGCAAGATGGGCACCTGTCCCGAAGCCGACAACCGTGGTGAAAGCAAGAAACGCGTGTCGCGAGGCTCCAGCCTCGGCGAAAATAGGGCGTTTCGTCTTCCGTCAGACAAGCGGGACAGAACTGCAGCCAGGTAACCTGCCTCCTGGGTGCGCAACTCTGCTGAGGCGATGCCCGCAGGGGCAAACGCAGCCGGGCCAAGGGGTCAGGGGCAATGGTCAGAGCCGCGATGTCTTCCACGGGTATGCCGGTATGCTCTCGCAGAAACTGCAGGATGCGATCGGGCAACGCCCGATCAAGCCGCGCCGACCAGTTCTCACCCGGCGCTCCGAGAAGCGTGCCAAAATAGTGCGGAGGTATGCCGTTCGCGTAGGCGAGGCGGTGCAGCCAACTCGACAGAAGTTCACCTGGTGCGGGCATAATGCTCACTGGCCAACGGCTTCCCGCCACACTTTCATACCGCTCTGCAGGTGTGACGGATATCTCGGTCGGCCCAAACCTCATGTCATATCGTGACGCAAAGCGGAATTACGGCGCCTCGAGAGAGGCACATAGCCGAGGTCCCACAGGGTTGCGCCCGTGATCCGGCCCTCACCGCGCGAGATTGCCGCCACTGCGGCACGGGTGACGATCTCGACAACCTCGCCGATCAGCCCCTCTGACAGATCATGGATGATCTTCGCCAAGGGTTCGCGCGACAGATCGGAGGCTTCGGCGAGCGGCAGACTGGCTTCCAGGCTGTCGAGAAGCGTCGCGAATTCCTCGTCATACGGCCATCGTGGAATGGGGATCGTATCGAAACGTGAGCCCATTTCGTCCGTATCATGAACCGCATCGTAGATCGCGATTTCGCCGACAAGGACGGGTGAGATGTCATGCACCCGTGCGATCCGCCGCAAGAACGAGAAGATGGCCTTCACATCCTGGCGCCGCCCGCGCAACGCGCTGTGGAACTCGTCGAATATCAAAAGGCGCGGCTTCAGGCGCTCGAGAAGATGATCGACCTGATCGCCGGCGCGGGACAGGCTGCGCCAGCCAGCGGCTTGTGGTGCGCGCAATCCGGACAGGATGCTGGCATAGAAATGCGACAGCCCTGCACCTTCCCGGGTCTGGATCACCCACACCTTTTGTTGGTCGGCGGCACGCAGATGTTCGACGGCGAAGCGTTCGGCGATCATGGTCTTGCCGTTGTGGTAGGGACCGGCAAGCAGCAAACCGCGTGGGCGCAGGGATCGCGGTCGCTCGAGCAGCAGTCGCATCGCGTCATGCGCCGCGCCGGCCGCCGGATGGCTGATCCAGCGCGGCGCGCGCACATGGGCGATCCGCACTGCGTCATCGGCCTGCAAGAGTGGGACGGTGGCGGACATGAGGTGGTCCGGCACCTTACCAATCCTCGACCGGGAAGACGCGCCGCGGACGATCCGGGTCGAGCTTTGCCTGGGCCGAGGCGGAAGGCGCAGCGAAGTCGGCATAAGGCTTCTTTGCCTCGGTGGCATGCCGGGCGCGGGTCATCTCCTTCAAACGGCTTTTGGGGGTTTTGGCGGCGGCAACAGTTGCGGCGATTTCGCGTCGGATCGCTGATGCCTCCTGCACAGGGCGCCGCTGGATTTCGCGCCGCCTCTGTCGATCCGCCTGGTGCTGCCAGAGCGTGATCGGCTCGGCCAGTCCGTCCCGTCGCCTGACCGGCCGCCAGGCATGGGTATCCGGATCCTTGACGTAGACATGGCTGATGTCGCGAGGATCATAGCACAGATCCAGCGGCTCCAGCCGGTCACGACGCGCGACCAGCGGGCCCAGCCAGGGCTCGAAATAGTCGATGGCGAAGAGAGTGATGCCTTGAGGTGAAATTTTTCGCGTCTTGCGCGGCAGGAAATTCAGCAGCACATCGACAGGTGCATCGATCGGCTGGTCTTTCGGCTGGAACCGATCTTCCCACTCCTTCTCCGGAACGGTCAGCTTGCGCGCATTCTGGCTCAGGTTGTGGTCGATGATCGCGAGCGCGATGCAGCGTTCAAGATCCGCGAAGCTGAGCCGTGCCCGCGCTTCCGAGGCATAGTCGCCCCGATCCGCGATGGAACGCCCCGTCTTGCCCGGCAAAGCCCGCAGCGCCGTGTTCACTTTCCCCAGCAGGCGTTCGACGACTCCGCCCCGATGCACGGTGCCCTTGTTCCGCATGCGAATGGAAATGCCATAGTCCGCGCATCCTCTGCTGAAGGTGCTGCTTTGGAATTCCTTGGCGGAATCGACGACGATCTGCTTTGGGCGACCGTGCATCGGCCAAGCATGATCGATACTGCGTTCTGCCAGCCAGTCAATCTTGCAGCACATCGCGTGCGCCAGACAAAGTGCCACAGACAGTCGCGACGGCCGCTCGAGGGTCAGGCAGAAGCCGATGATCGCGCTCGTCGCCACATCGGCAGCGATGGTCAGGTATGGCCGCCCGACTAAGACACCGTGGTCATCAATAACCTCGACAAACTGGATGTCTGCCGGCGTGTGATCGATCTGGACAACGTCGAGCGCGTGGTTAGCCCGGATGTAGCCCGGTCGCGGCTTCAGCCGGTGCAGGTGTTTACTATCCGACAGGCGGCGGCGGGCAATTTCTTCCGGGGTGAACAGGATGGGAATGCGCCGGGCGACAGTGACATAGGCGGGCGGAGTGTGCCCTTCCTCTGCGCAGCGGGTGCGGATCTCTTCAACGATCGGTGCAAGGTCCGGCTGCTCCGGGCGCAACCACATCTCCCGCAGGGTCACCGCGATGATGTTCTCGACTGCGGGGTTGATCCTCGGTTTAGCAGTCGCACGATGGCTTTTGTGTTGACCGTCGCTTCCAGAACGATCTCGTCCTCCACATTTAGCCGCTTTGCAAATTTCAGGATATGCTCGCGCTCAAGCTCCAGGCGACCGGCATCCCTGATCTTGCCGTTCTCCAGGATCGCCACTTGTGCGAAGGTACGATGCACATCGAGGGCAATGATCTTCATGATTGGCTCCTTTCAATGTTCAAAAACAAGGGAGCCAGCGGGCCACACGACAACTACGGATCCGCGCTCGCAGCGCAACCGGGCAAGTCGAAGGGGCGGCCAGATAACAACTCGAGCTCTCAGCTCATGAGATACTTCGGCCTGCCCGCCATTCGTGCTCCCAACACCCCAATCCCGGTGGGTCAATTCTAACCCACATCGAGGTATTATAAACCTCCGATTGGGGTGCCGAGATCATTCATGCCGGATAACAACATCGTTGAGCAGGATCACCGAGGCGTAAAACGGCGGATCAGGCCGATGTTGGGCTTCAAGTCATTCAGATCAGCAACTGCAACTTTGGACGGTATAGAAACGGCACACATGATCAGGAAAGGAGAGTTGGGAAGTGGTTGCCCCTTCGAGATCTATGCCAGTCTTGCCGCGTGACGCGCAACCGAGGAAGCGTCTTTCTTGGCCACACTGAACTTTGCGACGGAACCCCCTCTGTGACTAGCGCGTCGATCCAATCTATCCGGGTAGGGTCGTCAGTCGGACTCAAGTAGAAACTTGAAAAGCCGGGCCGCTGGGCCGGTCTCGGCGCTTGATGTGATTTGCGCGATGAAAAACTGCTTTCTCAAAGGCATTCCTTCGAGCCTTGCTCGTGCCAGCGAGCCCGAAGCAATTTCGCCTCGCACCGCCGTCTCCAGCACGATGGACGCGCCCAGACCGGCGGCCACGCTGCGCTTAACTGCCTCGGTCGAGCCCACATTGCCGATGGTGTCGACATCTTCTGCTTGGGGCCCTAGTGCTTCTGTCAGAAGGGTGCCGGTCCCGCTGCCGCGCTCGCCGCCCAGCATCTTGAGCGTCTTGAGTTCGGCAAAGCTGATCTCTTCGCGCGTGGCAAGTGGATGATCGCTTGGCAGGATGACGATCATTTCATCGCTGAGCCAAGGAGCCACCGTTACGGCGGGGTGGGAAATTGGCCACTCCATCGCGGCGATGTCGATCTCTTCGGCCAGCAACATCTGCGCAACGCGAGGGTTTGGGGCTGAGATGACCTCCCATCGCATCTGCGATGATGTCTGTTTGAGAAAGGATGCCAGCGCATCCGGCATGAAGTATGATGCGATGTTGCCGCTGCACCCGATCTTGAGCGACTCGGATAAAACGGCGGCCTGTGCCCTTTGAGTGGATGTAAGAATCTGCTGTGCATGTGGCAGGAGTCGCAGCCCGGCGTCGGTCAGGCGGCTGCCGCTATGGCTGCGCTGGATCAAGGGCGCGCCTAAGTCCTCCTCCAATTTCTTGATATGTTGCGACAGGGTAGGCTGCGCGATGCCGATCCGGACGGCGGCAGTCTGGAAGCTGCCGAGTTCGGCCAGCGCGACGAAGCTTTTGAGAACAGTCGGGTTCACGTCTCGAGCACCTCGGGATTGACGGCGTGGCGCGGCCGCTTGCCAGAAAGAAAGGCGATGATCTCATCGGCGGCCTCGGCTGCAATCTGGCGGCGCACCTCGCTGACTGCCGATCCGATATGCGGTGTCAGAACCGTTTGGTCACAGGCGAGGAGCGCTGGATGAACTTGCCTTGGCCGATCCGGGCGATGCCAATCCTCCATCTCGAACGTGTCCGCGGCATAGCCGGCAAGGCGGCCTGTGTTCAGCGCCTCCACGACGGCGGCCTCATCCACCAACGATCCGCGCGCGGGATTGACCAGATAAGTCCCTTGTTTCATCGCTGCTAGAAAAGATACATTCACGATGTGCTTGGTCTGGTCCGTCAATGGCAGCGCAAGGATGATGAAGTCAGACAGGCGGGTGAGATCATCGAGCGGAGCGTACTGCGCATCGAGAGCTTTTTCCGTCGTGGGGTCGAGGCGATTTTCGTCGAAGTAGATGCGCCGGCCTCGAAAACCCGAAAGGAGCCGCATTGTCTCGCGGCCCACTGCACCGCCGCCGATGATGCCCACGGTCGCGCCTTGCAGGCTGCCACCATAAAAATTGGGCCGCCACCCGGCGAACGTTCCTGACCGTAGATGCGCGTCTCCCGCACGCATGTTCCGTGCGAGCGCAATGCTGAGGCCAATGGCCAACTCGGCCGTCGGCTCGGTCAAAAGGTTCGGAACATAGGTCAACAGCACCCTGGCATCTGTGCAGGCCCGCTGATCAAGATTATCGAAGCCTTTCAATGCGCCGGCAATAATCTTCAATTTGGGGCAGGCGTCCAGAAATGGGCGGTCGACGCACTCGGTCATGAAGGCCATCAACGCCGATGCATCCGCGCAAGCCGCACGCAATTCGTCGTCGGCGAGTGGATCGCGCCCCTCGCTGGTCACGACATCCCCGTGCGCTGAAAGGCGTGCCAGCGTCTCATCTTCGATCCAGTTGGGCACTACAATTTTGACCATTATCCAACATCCTTAGCTGCGATTTTCCAATCACTAACAGCAAGGAACATATATCGCAATATGTAATAAAACTGTCATATATATTGCGTATCAAAGAACTAACAGAAGGAGAATCGGTGCGATGGATGGGTCAATGAGTATTATGGGACGTGATATTCTGAGCGTCGACGATGTCGAAGTCGTGTACCCGAACGGCACACGCGCACTCAATAAGACCACCTGCCAATTCATGGACGGGGAAGTGACCGTCCTTCTTGGTCCGTCGGGCGCCGGTAAGTCTACGCTTCTTCGCACTCTCAACCTGCTGACCCAGCCAAGCGCAGGACATATCGTGACATCGGCGGGCCAGCAGTTGAAGTCGCGCCGCGATATCCGGTTTCATCGGCGCGACACCGCCATGATCTTTCAGCAGCACCAACTGATCGGCCGCCTGAGCGCTCTGCGCAATATCCTCATGGCGCGTCTCGGTCGCCATTCTGTCTGGAGCAGTTTGGCAGGCTTTTCGCGCGCCGAGAAACACCTTGCGCTGGAATCTCTCAGCCGCGTGGGCCTCTTTGACAAGGCGCTGACACGCTGTGACAGCCTTTCGGGTGGCCAGCAGCAGCGCGTCGGCATTGCGCGCGCGCTCACGCAGGAGCCAAAGCTGATCCTCGCGGACGAGCCTATCGCATCGCTCGATCCAGCATCTTCGGACCGGGTGATGAAAATCCTCCGCGACGTATGCCGCGAAGACCGAATTCCCGTCATTGTCAGCCTTCACCAACTCGATTTTGCCAAGGCCTATGCCGATCGCATCATCGGCCTCTGTGATGGTGACATCGTTTTTGACGGACCGCCCTCGGCACTGGATAACGCCGCGCTGTCGCGCATCTACGGCGCGCCGGCCGATACGACCAACTGATCTTTCAACTCTTGGAGACTGCCATGAAGAATATCGCAACTCTCACCGCCATGCTGCTGGCCTCAACAGCCGCATTCGCAGCAGGCGATTATGATCCGGACACTTTGCGCGTCGCGCTGCTTCCTGATGAAAACGCCTCGACCGTGATCCAGGATAACAAGCCGCTGGCCGCGTATCTTGAAGAGAAGCTCGGCAAGGATATCGAACTGATCGTCACGACCGATTACTCTTCGATGATCGAGGCGATGCGCTTTGGCCGCGTGGATGTCGCGTATTTTGGGCCGGCCTCCTACACCATCGCCAAGGCCAAGATGGCGGATGGCGATCTGGACATCGAGCCGTTCGCCGCGCGCGTGACGGATGGAAGCACCACCTACCAGTCTGTCCTCATTGCCAATGTCGAAAGCGGTATCGACTCGATCGACGATATCGAAGGGTCGGGCATCGATGTGGCTTTTGGCGATCAGGCATCCACCTCGAGCCACTTCGCGCCGAAATACACGATGATGCTCGAAGGCGTGACGGAGGGCGATGACTATACCCAGAACTTCACGGGCGCGCACGACGCGGTGGCGCGCAACGTCGAGCTGGGCAATGCCGCTGTCGGCGGTCTGAGCCGTCCGATCTACGAGAGCCTGCTGGCCAAGGGGTCGGTTGATGCATCGAAGCTGATTGTCATCGGTTACTCCGCCGATATCCCACAATATCCTTGGGTTATGCGCACCGACATGACCGAGGCGCTTGAAGACTCAATCAAGGACGCCTTCCTGACGCTGGAGCCAGGGACCGACGCGGGCGATGCAGTCCTGACGCCGTTCAAGGCCGACGGGTTCGCAGCAATCACGGATGCCGACTACGACATCATCCGTGACATCCGCAAGAACCTGCAAGCCGACTGAGAATGCCCGAACTAGGAGACCGCCATGACCCGCCTCTTGACTGCCCAGCCTGCGCTGACCAACGCTGAAGATGTGCTGGCCGAGGACAGCAAGGGGCGGCGAAAGCTGCTCCTTCAAATCGCCGTAGTCGCCGCGATCGTCATTGTATCGCTATGGATGACCGGGATGCTAGATCGGAGCCGGTTGACCAGCGGCTTGCCGGCTATCGGTATCCTCGGCACTGAGATGTTCCCGCCGGATTTCGGCCGTTGGCGCGACTGGGTAGGACCCCTTGTCGAGACGCTGGCTATGTCTATCGCCGGCACGGCGCTGGCGGTCGCTCTCTCTTTGCCACTGGGCTTCTTGGCCGCACGGAACACATCGCCCAACAAGGTTATCTACCAAGTCTCGCGGGTCGTCCTGAATACGCTTCGCTCGATCCCAGAATTGATCATGGGTATAATTTTCGTTGCAGCTGTAGGGTTTGGCATGTTGCCTGGTGTTTTGGCCCTTGGCCTCCATTCGGTTGGAATGGTCGGAAAATTCTTTGCGGAGGCCATCGAGCACGCGCATCCTGCACCGATTGAAGCGACCGAGGCGTCAGGAGCCACGTCAATGCAAGTCATCCTGCATGGCGTCCTGCCTCAAGTCTTTCCGCAATTCGCAGATGTGAGCATGTATCGCTGGGAATATAATTTTCGAGCCTCGACCGTCATGGGTATGGTTGGTGCAGGCGGTATCGGCACTGAGCTCGTCGGCTCGCTCCGCCTTCTGGACTACCCACAGGTGTCAGCGGTTTTGCTGGTCATCCTCGCCTGTGTGACCGTTGTGGATATACTCAGCAATATGCTCCGTGCGAAGTTCCGGTGATTTAAGCAGATGCCAAGGTGATTTGCTCGAACAATGAGCCATCACCTCAACGGTTCAGTTTTCTTTCATGCCAGCTTGTTGCATGGGTCAAAATATGGGTGCAGGCGCCCCTTTCCCCGAACGACTATGCGGCACGTTTGAAGACCGCATGACCGAGGCGGGTCATGCGGTTGAGGGTCTTTGTGGCGCCCGATCTGGGCTTCGACGAGGGCTCTGCGATTGTATCCCGTTGCTGACTACCCTGCCATTCGGCCATGCTCGGCGATATGCTCTATGTGAGCGTTGCGCCCATCGCGTAGGCCGGGAACAGCGGTAATTAGTGGCGGGATGGTGATCTCGACATCGGGTCAGAACTTTTGGGTCAAGCAATCGGAAACTACGGTGCCATCATAAGCGGCGTCCGCCAGAACGCGGGTCACCTAGCTTGCGATCCCCACGATGAGGTCGGGCAAGGCGGTTTCGTCGCCGATCTGGTCTGTGGTCAACAGTGAGGCGACGATCTCACCGCTGTCCGGGTCATACCCGATGTGCAGTTGACGCCAGGATTTGCGGGTCTTTCACGTGCCATGCTTTTCGTCCTGCCAGCCCGAACCGCGATGGATCTTCAGGCCTGTGCTATCCACGATCAGCGTGGTGGGGCCACTGGATTGTGGCCTTTCGTCCACGACCGAGAGGTCAATCGCCCGCCGCGATAAGGTCGAGAAGTCTGGAACCGGCAACTCCACGCCCATCAGTCCAAGTAGCGACCGGACGAACTCTTGGGTCTGATGCAACGGCTGGTGAAAGATCAGCCCCCGCGTCAGACACGTCTCAATCGCGAAGTCCGAATATTTTGGCTGACCACCGCGACCCTTTCGCTTCGGCGCTGACCATCGCCCGGCAGCCCCGGCCTCAAGCCAGATCGTAACGTCTCCGCGACGGCGCAGAGCCTCGTTGAAATCCGACCAATTCGTCACCGTGTATTTCGCCTTGGAAAACTTATCGCGTCGACCAGCGTTGAATATATGCGGCATAGGGCGCTACCTTGAGGATATCAGAACCGGCGTCTTCGCCAAAATCCGCGACCCATGCAACAAGCTGTCAAATCACCACACCAAGATCACTCAGCGCGCGAAATCCCTTCGGAATGTCCGCATTATCACGCAGTTCCAGCACGAGGTGCGGGTCGCTTTCGCAAGCAGCCAAGGCACGGAAGACAGCTGTCCATTCGATTTCCCCTTCCCCCGGGGCCCAGTGGCGGTCGGCATGGCCATCGACGTCTTGCAGGTGGACATGGGCAAGCTGCGCACCGGCATCAGTGATAAAGTCAGCGACGGGTGGGGCGCCAGACATGCGACGGGCTAACTGAGCGTGCCCGGTGTCGATGGAAAGTGCGATTGCTTGTGAGCCAAAGCCATCCACCATCGCGCGACGTGTTTCTGGGCGAACGTCCTGAATGTTTTCGATCACAAGAGTGATGCCCATGTTTTCGGCTGCGCGCACGACGGGGTCTAGAATTTGATGGATGCGGCCAATCTTGCTTTCGGCGTAGCCCGGCTCTGTTGCACAAATCGGCTGAGGGTCGAGGTTCCCCTTCCCCCGGACAGACTCATCCCACGGCTTCAGTGACGGGTATGCCGAGTGCGGTGAAGCCGTTCAGGACGACCACACGGATCTGAAACTCGGCAACCTGACGGTCGAAGTCCCTGGCAGTCAGGCGTTGGCCCAGCAGCTTCACACAATGCATCTTCGTTTCGACGCGGCTCCGGCGGTGATAGCCGCTCCATCGTCGCCAGATGTTTCGCCCGAAGCGACGTGACGCGCGCAGGGCTTCGTTGCGCGCGATTGCTCCGGGAGTGTCGGGCTTCCATGGCCTGGCATTTTTGCGTGGCGGTATGACTGCGGCGGCACCTCGGGCGGCGATGGCATCGTGGCACTTGCGGGTGTCAAAGGCACCATCAGCGGTGACGCTTGCAACCTCGTGATCTGGCGGGATCTGGTCCAGAAGCTCTGGCAGCATGGGCGCGTCACCGACATCACTGGTGGTGAACTCGGCCGCGCGTATTTCCAGCGTTTGCTCGTCAATTCCGATGTGGATCTTGCGCCAGACCCGGCGCTTGGTGCCACCATGCTTGCGGGCGTTCCACTCCCCTTCGCCCTCGACCTTGATGCCGGTGCTGTCGATCAGCAGGTGCAACGGGCCGCCGGATCCACGGTAGGGAATATTGATCTTCAGGGACTTCTGGCGCCGCGACAGCGTGCTGAAGTTGGGCACGGTCCAGTCCAGGCCGGTCAGGCGCAGCAGGCTCTCAACGAAGCCCGTCGTCTGCCTGAGCGCCATGCCAAACAGCACCTTCATCGTCAGGCAGGTCTGTATGGCTGCGTCACTATAGTCAGGCTGTCGGCCACGTTTGCCTGTTGGCCTGGCCTCCCAGGTCATCTCGGGATCGAACCAGATCGTCAGCGAGCCACGACGCTTCAGAGCTTCGTTATAGGCGGGCCAATTCCTGGTCTTGTAGGCGGGGGGGCTGGGTCGGCTCATGCGCCCCCAGCTACCACGCTGGATTCACAAGATGAATCCCTCACGCGATTTGTGCAACAGAGCCCCCTCTAGGTTTATTCATTCGGATGAATAGTGGGACTGCGTATCAATGGCGCTACAGTTTCATGAAACCTTTGTGACGTATGCGGCCGAGACGGCGCGGATGGGAAGTACTAAGTTTATTTACCATAAACTTCATTATGCGGCTTTATATTTTGCGTTGCGATAGTATATTATCGTATGTATGCTGAACTCCTCTCACGGAGGTCCCCCAGTATGCGCCATTTACTCAAGAAGCTCCTCCCCTCGGTCGCAGTCGCTTTGGCCGCGACAAGCTTTTCGCTGCCGGCACCCGCCCGCGCGCAGACCTACCCGATCGATTGCGCGATCCTCTTGTGCCTGTCTGGCGGCTGGCCCGCTTCCGTCCCTTGCGCCCGAGCCCGCGCCGAGTTCATCCGGCGGATTACGCCTTGGCCAGTGGAACCGCCGCTGCAAATCTGGCGCTGTCCCATGGGCGCGTCCTATGAGAGCGATCGGCAATCAAACAACGCTGACCGCATAATTGAAGCCTTGTACCGGACCGACAACCGTCGACCGCTCCAATCCTTGCCAGTAGATAATCTCGTTCCCACAGACTTCACCCTTCGGCTTGTTCAGGACCGCGCGGACATCGATATCAGCGGGCCAGAGTTCAATTTCGTGCGGTCCATCCGCGTCTTCGATGTACGGTATGCACGACAGCACGAGTCCGGGCGCGATGGGGATTGTAACCGAAGCGCGACCGTGGTCCTCGGCACCTACGGGACCCAAGGCGATTTCTCATGGCAGCGATCTTCCATAACTGCCCTGCCCGAGGCCCATGTGGGACTTGAACGTTGGGGCCAGAATTGCCCGGGTATCTATCACCGATCTGTCTTCGTCGATTGGCGTGACTATGAGGGCAACTACGGCTTCGAACAGGTGAACTACTAGCGCTGACAAAGACAGCTTTGCCATCATGCTGCGAGAATTTTAGCGTGCTGAGTTGTTCAAATACCGGCCCTTCGCTGCTTTCGGTGCGTTTGTCCGGAGAGCGGACTAAGCACCATTTCGCTGCGGCTGCGCCAGTGGCCGCTTCAGCTCAATCCGAAAAAACGGTTAAACCTAGAGAACCCACAAGGGAATGCTTTCCCCCGCTGCAGGCTACATCACTCACCGCTGTATCAATTGCGGCGCATCGGCATCCCCAAGGGCCATTTCGGGCAGCCAAGTGATAAGCTGAGGAAACGAGATCAGCGCCGCGATCAATGCAATCTCAATGGCAACAAGGGGTACCGCTCCGCGATAGATATCAGACAGATTGATACCCTTCGGTGCGGCCATCTTGGCAAAGAACAGGGCATAACCGAAAGGGGGCGTCAGAAAAGACGTCTGCAACGCCAAGGCTATCAGGCCAGCGATCCAGATTTGTGCAAAGTAGGCAGAGCCGACGTGATCTGCGAAGTCGAGCTCTGAAATAATCGGCATCAGTACGGGTACAAAGACCAGCAGCACCTCGATCCAGTCAAAAACAAACCCAAGTATGATGATCACGCCAAGGAGCATGGCCAACAGTTCCCACCGGGTGAGATCGAATGCGGATATCCAGTCGAAGATCACATTTGGTCCACCAACGAGGTGGAAACTGAGCGAAAACACCGATGCGCCAAGTACGATGAAGAAGACCATCGACGTCATCGTGCTTGTCTGCACCGTGACAGAGTTTAACGACGAGAAAGACAGACGCTTTCGCGCCAGAGCAACCAAAAGCGCGCCAAAAACCCCTACTCCAGCCGCCTCTGTTAGTGTCGCAAAGCCCAGAATGATGCTGAGCGGAATGGATGCGATGACCGCGACAGACGCGAGTACAAACAAGAGGTCTGACACAAGATTGGTCTTGGGTGTGTCCAGCGGGATTTCGACCGTTTTTCTCAAGGTGACCGCAAAGTAGACCGCGAAGGCCATGACCATCAGAAGCACAGGTACGATGAGGGCCACATACATCAATCCGATGCGCAGATAGAACACGTTCGAGATGAAGAACAGCATCACGGCTGGCGGGAACACGACACCCAATGCTCCAGAAGCTGCGACAGCGCCTCCTGCGGTTCGCGGTGCGTAGCCCGACGCCATCATCGGGGCATAGGCCACCAACGCCACAGTTATGACGGAAGCACCGATCACCCCGGCGGCGGGCGCAAGAACGAGGCCGATCAGCAAAGTCGCAATGGCGTAGCGACCGGGAACGCCTGTCAGAAGACGCCCCAGCAAGCGAAACATGGTTTCGGCAATCCCGCTGGCATTCAGGATCAGGCCAAGAAAAATCAACATTGGAACGCTGGTGAATTGGACTGATTCATTGGTCAGTACACCACGGGCCCGCAGGTAGATCAGCCCCAGATGCTGAAAATCAGTGATCCCCACCCAAACCGCAGCGACAAACCCCAAGAAGCCTGTCCCCGCGAGCACCAGCGCCACCGGAAAGCCACTGAAAACCCCAATCGCCATCACGACAAGCATGGCAACCGTGAGGACCTCATTCACCATTGTGCAGGCCGCTTGCTTGTTCCGGTGCACCTTGCGCACGTCTCCCTGTCAGAAAGGCGATGTTGCGAAGGGCTACGATCATCCCGGCAAGAGCCAGCAAGATGGGGCCGATGACCCCGGTGATGCGTTGTGCCCACAACTGGGTTTCCGCGTATTTCGTGGTGCGCATCAAACCGTCCCATCCGTAGTAGGTCAGGATGGCGGCGAGCGGCAGAAGGACAAAAAGGCCGCCAATCAGTTCGATCCAAGCAATGCGGCGGGCGGACCAATGTCTGCGAAGAACATCAACGCGCACGTGACCGTCGCGCAGATAGGTATACCCAAAGGTCAAGAAAATTAGGATGAACAGCAGTGACGTGGACAGGTCCGGCAAATAGCTCGACACGCCAAGTTGTAGCTTGCGATCCAGCATCTGAAGCGCGCCATAAGCAGCAATCGAAACAACTGTCAGCCACGCAGTCACGACGCCGATGCCGCGAATGCCACGGTCAATCCAATCCAAAAATCTCAAGCCGAATTCCCTCCCAAAGTTCTTTGCCTGTTAGCTGTTATCCCCCCGTGACATCTCCCTTGCGATTGTCTTGTTCCCGATTTTCCGGCCTAACTTTCGAGGTGCGAAAGCTGTCCCAGAACAGCAATGCTGCCCCACAAAAGATCGCCACGTCAGCCAAGTTGAAGGACGGCCAGTGGTATGACCTGTAATGGAAGTCGAGAAAGTCAGGGACGGCCTGATAGCGCAGACGGTCAAGGATATTGCCAAGCGCGCCTCCGATGATCAGACCGAGCGCCGCACCTGTCAGCCTGTCCGGAGCCTTCCACAGCCAGATCAGCAGCCATGCCACGACCACGGCAGCAAGTGCGACCAGACCCCACCAGGGTACGACCCCGCCGAGCATACCGAAGCTGACCCCATCGTTCAAAACCCGCACGAGGTTGAGAAAGGGCAGAACCTCGACCCCGTTCTCAAGCGCCGGGGAGTTCAGGGCAAGAGCCTTGGTGCCCTGATCAACACCAAACGCGGCGATGGCGCAAAGCCCACCGAGAACGCGGCTGTTCATGCCACCGCCTTCAGATCGGCCCGCGCGTCGCGGATGATCGCCCATGACGAGTGCAGGAACAGTCCGGCGATCCCGAAGGCTACGATGAGATCGGGCCATGCGCTGCCTAGCCAAACCACCAGCCCGGCGGCGATAACGACTGCGGCGTTGCCGATGGCGTCGTTGCGCGAGAACAGCCAGACAGCGCGCATGTTCGCGTCGCCCTTGCGGTACCGCAGCAACGGCAGCACGGAGATGACATTTATCACAAGAGCAATCAGGCCCAGAATCCCCATCAAAGTGGCGTCTGGGGTTGTCGGCTCGAATGCCCTTATGATGGTCGTGCCAAAGACTCCAAGACCAAGCAGGCCGAGGAAGATGCCCTGGATCAGAGCCGACCGCGCTCGCCAAGCGAGGCTCCAGCCGATGGCCAACAGGCCGAGGAAGGTGATTGCGCCGTCGCCGATGAAATCCAACGCGTCGGCCTTCACGGCCTGTGACCCGGCAATGAACCCGCCGATCATTTCAAGAACGCCATAACCAACATTCAGGATCACAACGATCCAGAGCGCGCGGCGATAGCCAGGGTCCTGATGGGCCGCACCTTGCTGAATATCTTCGTCGCTCTCGATGCGGTCAAACCCATACCCTGTTGTCTCGACGGCTTTTTCAATTTCCGGCAAGCGCGCTTCGGGAGCTGTCAAAGTCATTATGTGCGTTGCAGTAGACACTTTCACGGCGTCAGGCGCGATACCTGCAGATTGCGCCGCCCGCTCGATCTGGGCGGCATCCTTGGCGCAATCCATACCGGAAACGCGGTAACGGAAGGATGGGATATCTGCCGCCGAACCGGTGCTATCAGCGTTGGCCATGATCGCAGTTCTCCTGCTAAAGTGGATCAAAGGATAATATATCAGTGAGCAATGATATGACGCAGATCGTTGTGGACCGCAAGGTCGGTACCATTGAACAACGCGCAAAACTATTTCGCGGCTTTGCCGACCCAAGCCGCTTGTCTATTCTCGGCGCGCTGTGCGGGGAGCCGCTGGTTGTTCACGAACTCGTCGAGCGTACGGGACTATCACAACCAAACGTATCCAACCACTTGCGATGCTTGTTGGAGTGCGGGCTAGTTAACAGCGACCGAGATGGGCGCTTCATCCGCTACCGTATCAGTAGCGCACGTATCGCAACGCTGTTGAGCGATGTGGACGCACTTCTCGATGTGGTCGCAGGGGGCGTTGAGGCCTGCGACAACTATCGCGGGAGATAAGCAGCCACTAAGCGATGAAATAGACTAGGACAGAGCTAAAGGACGACTGATATTGATGTAACGCGCCGTCAAATTATTATAGCCGCTGTAGGTCTTACCAGCATTGCACCCTTCGCCGCGATTGCGCAGGGAGCTCCGTCGATCCACGTTCTTAAGGACCCGAATTGCAGCTGTTGCCGGGTTTGGGCTGATATTCTTCGGGCTGAAGGCTTCCGTGTGACCGAGGAGCGCAGCTTTGGAACACTGCTGGTCCGACACAAGTTGGACAATGGCATCCCCCAAGAGATGATATCGTGCCACACAGGCGAGATCGAAGGCTATATGATCGAGGGCCATGTGCCCGCAGCAGACATTCGTCGCCTTCTGGACGAACGCCGAGACGCAGTCGGTCTCGCCGTTCCCGGCATGCCCTATGGATCACACGGAATGGGGCCAGAAGATCAGCGTGAAGCCTACGATGTATTTCTGATCCGGCGCGACGGTAACACCGAAGTGTTCACGAGTTACGAAGCAGCCTGACGGCAATTTCATTGATCGGAAACCATAAGGAGAAGACTATGAAGCAGCATAAATCACGCTATTTTGGTAAGGTTGCGGTGTGTATGATCTCTGCTACTGTAGCCTTCGCACAGCAGCAGCGAGGCGATTGGGTGGGGTCACGGGCCAATGGGACCGAACCACATGTGGTCTGAACGCATGCCTGGCTGGGGACACGGCAACATGGGTCCGGGCCAGCAATAGCGCATGCAACGACATTGGACTTACATGAACGAGTGCGTGCCCGCAGCTCATCGGGGCGCTCGGAGCACTATTCGCGCGACGCCTGAAGTTATCGCGGAAGGCCAGACGCTATACACAGCGAACTGCGCAAGTTGTCATGGAGCCGAGGGTCTCGGGGATGGTGAGGCCGGTCGGTCTCTCGTGCCTTCTCCGGCTCTCCTTAGATGGTTTGTTCAGATGCCGATGTCGGGAGACGAGTATCTGCTCTGGGCAATTTCTGAGGGCGGTCAGCGCTTCGGAACAGAAATGCCAGCCTTCAGGGAAGCGCTGACTGAAGAAGAAATCTGGAAAATCATCGCATACATGCGTGCGGGGTTCCCGTGATACCGCGCACCGCGAACACTTTGTAGAGCTTTTGGCGGTGCTTCCAAAAATACACAATTTCGCCGATCACCACCAAAACTGACATTGGTGGAGCGCGCAGCATCGCTCACTCTGGGCTCCTTCGAGACCTTCGCTGCCATCAGCTCAAATGACCGGT
>TARA_R100001143_G_scaffold63267_1_pt1 | contig 23815 bp, 21 predicted proteins | sample TARA_R100001143 | Tara Oceans TARA_R100001143 (sample SAMEA2621300) | marine metagenome | biome: marine biome (ENVO:00000447); feature: mesopelagic zone (ENVO:00000213); material: "saline water (ENVO:00002010), including plankton (ENVO:xxxxxxxx)" | depth 800 m | reverse complement strand
ACGTGAGACGTGAGACGTGAGACGTGAGACGTGAGACGTGAGACGCCTCTAATTCGTCGTCAGCTACGTTATTTACTACGCCAAGGCTTCCTGAATCAAGAAGGCTACATAGACCAAGAAAGCTATGTAGATCAAGGAGGCTTCGTAGAGCAGGGAGAAGCCGGATCGGCAGTGTAGTGAAGCAGAGCGACAGTCCCGGCCCCTTGAAATGAGAGGCCTCTACGATGATGTCTCCAAAACCGTGACTACAGAGGCCAAGAAAGCACTGTCGGGCAGTGAAAATCGAGAAGTCAAAAGAGTAATTAATAATTAACGATTCCGAGTAGAGTGAAAGAGAGAATTAAATTTCTGTTTCTTATAACCGGTAGTTTTTTATTCAGCCTTATGTTGATTGATGATGGAAGGTCTCAGCAGGTTCGTCTGAATGAGGTGATGTCATCAAACAATACATTCGTTGTTGATGAAGACGGGGATTATAGTGACTGGATAGAGCTATATAATCCGGGGGATCATCCGATTTCACTGGATGGGTACGGTTTGTCGGATGATTATGATACCCCATTCAAGTGGGTTTTTCCGGTTATGACACTGGATGCGGGCGAATATCTCATAATATGGGCCAGCAATAAAGATCGTACCTCTCCGGAAGGGCAGCTTCATACAAACTTTGCCATACAAGCGGCGGGTGAGGAGGTGATTCTGACCCACCCGAATGGTGAAAGAATCGATGAACTGGAGCCCACAGAGATCCCAACGGATTTTTCTATTGGACGAAAACCGGATGGAACGGGTGATTGGCTGTTTTTTGATAATCCGACTCCCGGCTGGTCTAACTCAACAGAACCTTTAGGGGGAATATTGGAGCCACCGGTTTTTTCACATGACCCCGGGTTTTATCGTGAAGAGTTTGAGCTGCAAATATCTCATCCGCAAGAGGATGTCATTATATATTACACGCTGGATGGCTCTAAACCCACAGTGAACTCATTGGTTTATGATGGCCCCATCACCGTTCGGGATCGAAATTCAGAGCCAAATGGAATATCGACCATCCCAACAAATTACCTGGAGGATTTTAGAAAATCGGTTCCCCCCAGAACAACGATCAAAAAAGGGACGGTAATCCGAATATTAACTGTAAAACAGGGATTCGAACCCGAAACCTCAACAAACAGCTATTTTGTATCTCCTCTGGGTTTAAATAATCATCAATTACCGGTAATTTCCATTTCAACTGACAACAAAAACCTGTTTGATGATGAAATAGGGATTTTGGTACCGGGGAATAGATACGAAGAGGGAGATCCGGAAACCGGCAATTATTACGGACGGGGAATAGGATGGGAAAGAGAAGCCTCATTTGAATTTTTTGAGGAATCCGGTGAGTTTGCTTTTGGCCAAAATGTGGGAATACGAATTCATGGAGGGTTTACCAGGCGTTTTACGCAAAAGAGTTTCAGAATATATGCCAGAAATGAATATGGAAAAAGCAGGATGGATTATCCGATTTTCCCTGATCAACCCTACGACTCCTACAAACGACTTATAATCCGAAACTCGGGAAATGACCAGGCCTTTTCAATGCTTCGTGATGCGATCGCACACCGATTGGTCAGTCATTTCAATATGGATACACAAGCTTACAGGCCGGCTATTGTTTATATCAACGGAGAATATTGGGGCCTTCATAATATCAGAGAGAGATTGGATAAGCACTATCTGGAGAGAAAATATGGAGTGGATCCGGAACGCCTGGATATCCTGACCAGGCTTTGGGAGGTTGTAGAAGGCAGCAATCAGCAATTTGCTGCCTTATTGACGGTTATTAAAGATCGAAATTTGGGGCATAATCCTCATTATGAGTATGTAAAAACCCGAATGGATATCGATAATTACCTGGATTATTTCAGCGCTCAGATCTTTTTTGCAAATACGGACTGGCCACATAGCAACATTGATTTTTGGCGGTTAAGAACTTCCTATAACCCGGAAGCGCCTAAGGGTCATGATGGACGATGGCGATGGATGTTTTATGATTTGGATTACACACTGGGTTTGGTTCAAGACCCTGACTATGATATGCTCGGCTGGGTCACACAAGAATTTGGAAAAGATGGCCAGGATTGGCCGAATCAGGTTTTCCGAAATTTACTGGAGAACGAATCATTTAGAATAGATTTTATCAACAGAATGGCGGATCATCTGAATACGGCATTTCTTCCGGATAGAATGGTGAGGATCATCACAGAAATGAAAGAAGTTATTGAGCCGGAAATGCATGATTTTGGCAATCGTTGGAGATATCCTCAAAGTGTTGATATCTGGAATAATACGATCAATAAATTGATCGATTGGTCACAGCAGAGATATGTAAACCATTGGCAAAATATTCTGGATCATTTTAACATATCATCGACAGAAAATATAACCCTTACGGTTAATGATGATTCCCGTGGATATATAAAATTAAATTCAATTGATATCCTGCCGGATACACCCGGTATTCCTCAAAATCCCTACCCTTGGACCGGCACCTATTTTTCCGGGATTCCTGTAACTCTTTCAGCCGCTCCTCAAGGAGAGTATGTTTTTTCACACTGGGAAATTGATAATCAAATTTTTACAGCACCTACACTCACCCTATTAGCGGATACTACAGAATCTATCCAGCTGTTTCTTGAAGAAGTCACAACATCAGAACCTGAACCATTTTTCCTGACAGAAGAAGATTATTTATTTGAGGATTTTTCAGCGGATACGCCACGCGGAGAATATCCAGAAGCGATGAGATTTGTCTATATGAGTGATTCTGATCCGACATTAGAGGCAGATGTTGCGGGTTTTACTACCGGTAGTTACAACCTATCTTCACGCACGCGAATCAATGGATTAGGGGAAAACGGATTTTCATTTATAAACACATCAAATCCGGATGGAAATCCGGGTTACCCCGGGGGGAAATTGGGTGGGGCAATATTGTATCTCAATACAGTAGAGAGATCAAACATCGAAATTGAGTGGAATGCGGGTACCATGCAACCCAATTCGCGGATTTATAACATTCGGCTACAGTATCGGGTTGGCGCGGAGGGAGTTTTTAAAAACGTTCTGGATGAGTCGGGCGAACCGGTTGAATATAAAAGGAATGAGGAAATGGGGCATGAGGAGTCGATGGTACCGGTTATTTTGCCCACTGAGGCAGAAGATCAACCTCATGTTGAGGTCTTATGGCGATACTACTATAGCGGAGAAAGCGTAGATGAGGAGAGCGGACAGAGATCGCAGCTTCATATCTCTAAAATATCAGTTACGTCGAAGCCTTTAGGATTTGTTGAAAATCCGGAACCCCCTGAACCGGAACCTCCGGTTCCCAATGAATTTAAATTGTATCAAAATTATCCGAACCCATTTCATCCGACCAGTACGATTCAGTATGATCTGCCCAAGGATCAGCATGTGAAACTGGAGATTTACTCCGTATCCGGACAATTTATTAAAACCGTGATAGATCGTCCGGTTCAGGCGGGCAGACATTCGCTAATAATCGATGCATCCGGTTTAGCAAGTGGAGTCTATCTTTACAGGATTACGACAAATGAATTTACTGAAACGCTTAGAATGAGTGCTATTAAATAGCAGAATTGTAATTTATTATATTTACTTAATGTATTGGCCATTTCAATTAATTGAGTAAACTTTTTTATATTTTACAAGACACAATTATTGTTAGTAAGTAAAGCAGCAGTAATAAATTAGCCGTTATTATGTGGACTGATATTTCATGTCAGTAATGGATCCACATTGTCAGGAGTTTAAATTAAATGGAAAAATTACAAAGACAGAGGTTTGAGCTGAAATACATGATTTCTGAAGCCAAAGCTCAGCAGATCAGGTTTTTTGTTCAAAACTATCTACCATGTGATCCCTATGGAATCACACAGCCGGACCTGTCTTATAAAGTAAACAGTCTCTATTTAGATTCTAATGATTTAAAAACCTATCAGGATACAATCAATGGTGATCGTAATCGATACAAACTTCGAATTCGATATTATGATTATAAAGATTCCCCTGTATATTTTGAGATTAAACGTCGCTATGACAAAGTAATTCGAAAAAAAAGAGCTCGGGTACACCGTTGGGCTGTAGATGAATTACTGGATGGCCATTATCCAACCATGGATCACTTGGTTCATCATAGTGTAGAGCAGAAAAATGTATTAGATGAGTTTTCCTACCTGCAAAATCTGTTGATAACCAAGCCTACTATCCATGTTTCATATAAAAGAGAAGCATATGAGCCGTTAGACAACAACACAGTAAGAGTTACATTTGACAGACAAGTTAGAAGTAAAGAAGTTTACGGAAAATGTATTCTCTCTGAAGAATCAGGAAGTTTTGACGTATTTGGCGACAATGTAATATTGGAACTTAAGTTTACCGATCGGTTCCCAATTTGGATGCAAGAGATGACACAGTATTTCCATCTCCGCAAGGAATCAGCAGCGAAGTATGTAGATAGTATCGAAGGATTGAGATTTAAACGAATTGAGATGGTTTAACCGGGGTTTTAACTAATATTTAACTGAGAACTTATTGAATATGGATAATTGGTTACAATTTGGAGACACAGCGCCGCTGCCGACTGATCTGCCTACTTTGATTATGGCACTGCTGCTGGCATTTATGTGCGGACAGCTATTGGCATGGGTCTATATGCACACACACAGCGGACTCTCCTATTCCCGTAATTTTGTAAGCTCGATCATCGTGATTCCAATGATGGTTGCAATGGTAATGATGGTGCTTGATAATAATCTCGTAACTGCTTTTGGCCTGTTAGCTGTTTTTGCAATAGTGAGATTTCGTAATATCCTGCGAGATACATTGGACACAGTTTATATCTTAGCCGTCATTGTAGTTGGTATGGCTTGTGGTACTCAAAAATTTACTACAGCTATGGTTGGGGTACTGATGGCCTCTTCAGTCCTGGTGTTTATCTGGTTTACAAATTTTGGAGCACGCCAGCGTTATGATTTAATTTTAAACCTAAAGTGGGCAGAACCTTTATCAAATCTGGAAGAACTGCAAGCTTTTTTCAAAAGACATGCATTAAAAATAACTCTCGCATCACAACGATCTGAACAAGGCGTTGATGAAACTCACTTGTCGTACCGATTGCTATTGCGTGATCCGGATCGTGTTGATCTGCTGCTGAATGAGATTAATGAGATTAAAGGCGTATCAGGTGTTAGCAGCCTGAGAGCAGAAGATGAGTTGGAGATATAGCAATGAACAAATATGAACCAATCCCCATACCAAGGAAGCAGAAACTACGTGAATTACGCGTTAAAGTCCTGCCTATAATTGTATTTGTAGTTTCCGGGCTTATCATAGCATCATTGTGGAACAGTCAGGTAAGCACACCCGGAATGATTGGGGAAGTGGTGTCCGATTCCTCAAATGTTGTAAGCCCGGATGATGGGACATTAATTAATTTCTTTTACGAGCCTTATGATTACGTCGAAAGCGGCCAGCTTTTGGGTCAGATTTATCGATCGGACTCACTTTTGGTAAACGCAATGATCAATGAAGTACGAGCTGAAATCGAATTGATCAGCGAGAGCCTTGATTTGACTTCCGGTGAACAGCGTACTAGAATGGATTTGGAAGGGTTAAAAATTGATGAAATTAACACTCGTATTTCTCTGGCTGAAACTGAACTGACCCGGTCGCGAGTCCGGTCGGAGTTTAACCGGGTATCTGAATTGAGGGAACGGGACCTGATTTCAGAACAGGAATATGAGATGATAGAAACAGAGCTTGAGCTGCTCAATGTTCAGGTGAGAGAATATGAAGATCTGATCTCATATCTGAATGAAAGAATTGAGGAACTGGAAGAATTTACAGGATATCATACCAGAGGCGACCGTGACCCTGTGATGGCTGCAATTAAAATACAGGAGCAGCGAATACAGTCGATTCTGGCAGAATATGCCCCGATTCCTCTCTATGCATCACTGAGCGGGGTGATCAGCAGAGTAAATTTCATTTCCGGTGATTTTGTGCAGATGGGGGATGAAATTTTGAAAATTGAATCACAGGAGCCAAACTATATCGTTGGTTATTTGAGACAACCGTTCACTGTTGACCCGGTTCCGGGGTTGGAAGTGGAAGTGAGAACCCGTCGGGCCGGACGAGCATTTTTTAACTCAACGATTCAAGAGGTAGGAGGACACATTCGTTTGGTTGAACCGCATCTGCAAAGACCCGGTGCAATATTTGAAACCGGGTTGCCGGTCAGAATATCTGTTGCTAACAGAGGTGATATTAACTTAAATCCGGGTGAAATTGTTGATATTGTTGTCAAACGATAGTAAAGACACTGAGTAATACGCTTAATAATGTGATTATTTGTGAACAGAGATTGAACGTATATAATTTACCAAATTGTGTAATCGTTAGTTTAAGCCCCTTCTGAAACGATTCAAATGCCGGAATGAACGTAGCATTCTTGATCCGTACCAGCTGAACCATTCGCCGTTTACAAGCAAAATATCTGATCCGGAACAGGCTTCCCCGACCTCTTTGATATGCTTCTTTTTAAAGGGATATGGCTCACTGCTAAGAAGAATAAGATCCGGTTTATTCATAGAGATCTCAGACAGTGATGTTTTTGGATATCGGGTTTTATCGGAAAAGATATTGTGTAATTGGTAATGCTCCAGTACCGAATGAATATAAGTATCCCTTCCGATACTCATCCAGGGATCTTTCCAGATCAAGTATGCAACCGTTCTTTCGGGAAAGGAGTGAGTTTTTGCAATCTCATCTTGAATATTCTGAATAAGGGTTTTTGCTTTTTTCTGAACACCACAAGTCCAGCCGATATCATGAATCACAAAAAGAGCTTCTTCAATGGTACCGATCTCCGTAACCATCACATTGTATCCCTCATCCTGAAGCTGCAGGATATCTACTTCCCGATTCTCTTCCTTGTTGGCGATAATCAAATCGGGATCGATGGCCCGAATTTTGTCAAGATTGGGATTTTTGGTCCCGCCAACAATGGGTACACTGTCGATGGACTCTTTTGGATGTATACAGAATCGGGTACGGCCAACAATGAGTTCGCTTAATCCAAGATCAAAGAGTAACTCGGTGAGTGAAGGCACCAAACTTAAGATTTTAGATGCCGGTATAGGTGTTCTTTCATCGGCTTTCTCATCTTTCATACGACTCATCGGACGATCAATATTGAAGATTGAATTAGTGCTCATCAATCACTTTATCTGTCATGGATAAGTTCAGCTCATCAGAGGCAGGATTAGCATCGTTGGTTACATTATGCGCAGCCCATTTTAATATTTGCATATACATCGTTGTGTTCGTTTCATAAACACCCTCTATAGTATGGATCTTATTATGCATTAATTTTAAAAGAGCCGTGTTATCCCGGCATGTCACATTGATCTCTAAATCATAATTACCTGTAGTTAATGCGACAAAACTGACTTCAGGGATCTCCACCAGTTTTTCCGCCACTTTACTGATCAACTCCGTGGGGCGCACTTTCAGCACGACTCTTGAATAGGCATTCATCCCATTTTTGACAGGGTCTGACCACCCTATGATGTGCAAAACACCTTCATCAACCAATCGCTTGTATCGGTTACGTACCATACCGACAGAAACACCCAATTCCTGAGCTAAATCAGTAAATGATTTTCTCCCATCCCTTCCCAATGAATTTAAAATGTAAATATCTGCTTTATCCAGTCCGTTTCCTGATGACATAATTCTTTAACAGATTTTAAAATTGTAAGAGTAAATTAAAAATTTTATAATCTACAATCCAAATAATTACAAATTTTGCAATTTAGTGAAGGAATAATATAAAAAAATATATCGAACATAATCATGAATATGAATCGATTCTTTGTCATAGCTCTATTAATAGGATTTAGCTTTACCTTTTCTTGTAACTCTGATCCATCAGAATCATATGAAAACAATGAGAGTGAAACGGAAATGGATCAGGCGTTGTCAGGCCCGCTTCAAAATGTATTTGATCAACATGGATTGATGGGTTTGTCAGTTGTACTGATTGCAGATAATGAAATTGCATATGAAGGGTACTTTGGTCAAGCAGTCCATGAGCCGTCTAAAGAGCTGAACAGAGATTCGGTTTTTCGCATTGCTTCAATAACAAAAACCATAGTAACCGTAGCATTGATGCAACTGGTTGAACAGGGGTTGGTAGATCTGGATCAGGATGTGAGCCATGTTCTCGGGTGGGAACTTCGAAATCCGAATCAACCGGATGAGGTGATTACACTCAGACATCTATTGGGACATACTTCTGGAATTCGAGACGGTGAAGGGTATGGTAATTTTGTGAGTGACATGGTTGAAGATCAGTTATCGATCCGGGATCTTTTTGAATCGGATGGATCTCATTTTACGGATGATATGTTTGCCGGCCACTCTCCGGGCGAATATTTTTCTTACAGTAATTCCGCATGGTCGTTGGTGGCATCCGTTATCGAATTGATCTCGAATCAGCGTCTGGATCAATATGCAATGGAGCATATTTTTGAACCACTTGGCATGAATGCGTCATTTAATGTGACCGATTTTGAGTCGGACGAATTTGCTGCCCTTTACCGGATTCAGGAGGGTGTTTGGACGCCACAAGTCGATTATTATGTTATAGAAGATCCAGAGGAGAGGGCATATGAAGGTTATGTTCCGGGACATAACGGCCTTCTATACGGACCTCAGGGAAATCTTCGTATGGATACAAAATCGCTGACGATTCTTGCGCTCACGCTAATGAATGGCGGTGAAAAGGATGGAGTCAGGATTCTTGATAGCGCAACCGTTGATGAGATGACCCGCCCGATTTGGCAATATGACGGATCGAATGGAGATACCTGGGAAAATTTCTGGTTGTCGTACGGACTTGGAATACATCAGATTACCAATCGACCGGGAATGGATATCATTTTCCCCGACCGAACAATGTGGGGGCACGCGGGCATCGCATACGGTCTGCTCAGTGATATGTATGTTGACCCGGAGACGAAAGCGGGTGTTATTTTTATCACAAATGGCAGCAGCAGGGAGTTTGTATATGCTGAAGAGTCCTCATTTTATTCTGTCGAGCAAGACGTTTTTGAAGTGCTCTACCCTTATCTGATAGAAATTGAAGAGAACTGATTGATGGAGCACTCAATCCGGAATCATGGTTACATGCCATGCAACAACTTTCCACTCATTCATCTCCTTAATAAATGTACCGGTGTTGTAATATTTATAGTGTTCACTTCCACCTGATTCCAGTGGGATATCAGCATTAAGCCGAAAGGCAACAATTGCAGTATCTCCGTAAATCTGAATCTCAATTTCATCCCCATAATAATCGGGCAGCAGGCTGTCGGGCTGCTCAACAGCGTCTTCATAGGAGCTAAGGATATCCTCCTTGCCAAAGCGCTCCGCTGTTGCACTGGTGTAGATTAAATCATCAGACCAAAAACGGATATGTGCATTTACATCATTCTCAGACGCTCCCTGTAGAAATTCATGTAACATAGATTCCAGGATCTCTTCTTCTTGATCTTGTGCAATAACGGTGAAAGGCAGAATTAGGACGATAGGTATAATTTTGAGAAGTTTTATCATAGTATAATGGCGTGTTAAAAAATGGTTAATGAGCATCTTATAGAGCTGAAAGTAGTGCAATACAGATTAAAGTAATAAAAAGAACTCGTTTTAATGATATAATATTTATTCAATTCGATTGTTTGAAATTTATCTAGTTTGTACAATACATTAAATCAATTTGAAGTGGGTTCTAAGTTTAAATAGGAGGGATTGTAATATGAAAACGAAAAGTATTATTGCGTTCTTATCTGTGGGTATTTGGATTCTGTTCGGTCTGCTTCCGATGGATATTTTTGCCCAAACATATACACCAAGAAGCTTGCACAATGGCCCGGCATGGGCACCGAATGGAATACAAATTGCATTTTCTGCTGCATATGAGGAGAATTTTGATATTTATACGATTGATATTTGGAGTGGTGATCGCCAACAGATTTCATCGCATCCTGCAAATGACCTCTATCCGGCATGGTCGCCAAACGGACAAAATCTGGCTTTCTATTCTGACAGGCCCAATACAATCGGACCTTTTCCTCCGGACACGGTCATTTATAAAGTGAAAGGACTGTATGAAACGTATGCACGTGATGGGTACCGGCCCTCCTGGTCGCGGGATGGGCGAACGATAGCAGCGCATTTCAGGAGTGAGAAGGGAAATTTTGAGATCTATTTGATGAACAGGGAGGGCAGAGATCGCAGGCCGATAACAGATAATGATGCAACCGATGTACATCCCAAATTTTCGCCGGACGGTAAAATGATTGCATTTGTATCAGACAGAGATTATCAGCCGGAAATTTATGTAATGAATTCGGATGGCAGTGACCAGTACCGTCTTACCTATTCTCCCTCATTTGATCTGGACCCCGTTTGGTCGCCGGATAGTGAAAAATTAGCGTTTATATCCAACAGAGAGGGATTTTTTGATATCTATACAATGAACAAGGATGGGAGTAATAAAATAAGATTAACAAATTCGCCTTCGATTGATATTGCCCCGGTATGGTCACCCAATGGGAGACAGATTCTTTTCTCTTCGAACCGGCATGGTTATTTTGATATTTTTGTGATGGATTCTGATGGGTCGAATCTGCAAAGGCTGACGGATGGTGAATACCATGAGTACTACGGATCATGGTCGCCGAAGGGAAGTCGCATTGCTTATTTATCAACGGAAACCGGGTCTCCGCATCTCTTTGTCATGAATTCAAATGGCAGGCGTAAAAGGCATCTTACCCGTTAGTATAGTCTCTATTTTTTCAGTTGAAAAAACCAAAAAGAAAAACTGAACAGAAATCAGAATAAGGGGTATACCGGGTGAATTAGATGTAGCAAATGGATGTCTAATTCAGATATAGTTCTGCTCTGAACCGGGGTTCATTATGTCTCTCCAGGCCATAAACAAATATACCGTTCTCCAGATCCATCTCCATTCTCCATTCGTTGGTAGTCGCCTCCGGCAACATTTCCGCTGTGGCTTCATCCGCAGGAAAATATTGAGCAAATTCATTACCGCGATCATCTGCAAATCCTCCATAACCGGTGAGAGGTTCTTCACCTTCGGGATACTCTTTTTCACCGATGTGATCGTGATAGAGATGCAGCCCATCTTCTTTCTCAGAAACGATCCAGGTTGCATGCCAGGTGTCACCATCTCGATATAAATCAATTTGAACGAGACCTTCTTCGCAACGAGAGATATGAGCTCGTAATTCAGTATCTACAAGTGCATTTTCCGGATTGTCAGGAAATGTGGAAGCACCGATAAATGTTTCACCACAGAGTGAACCCAGATTCGTTATAAAGGCCTGATGCGGCGTTTCCGGCTCAACTACAGGCTCTTCCTCATTGCTGCATGCTGTAAAAGTTAAGAGTAGTGCCAAAGATAGAGTTAAGATCGTTTTCATGAATGATATTTTGGTTTATTTGTGTTGTTTTAAAATCATCATTCAATCTGTTAATAACAAAAAATGTATCTTATCTGAGTAAAAAAAATATCTGTAAATATGAGTAAAGAGATTGAGTCTTATAAACTGGGGGATATTCAGGTCACAATTACAGAAACGGACGACCCAAACCGTTATCTTGTTGACTGTAATGACGGGTATTTTCATTCTGAGTTTAAAGTGCGGATTTATGAGTATCAAAACTATAAACGACACTTGAATCAAACCATTACCAAAGGATATCAAAAGCAGTATGACGAAGAAGAAAAAGAGAAATAGCCGTTCAAATAACGATGACGGTTTATTCCCTATAAAAGAAGCATGGCATCACCAAATGAATAGAATCGATATTGCTGATCGATTGCATGGTTGTAAATTCTTCTGGTCACTTCATATCCCGCAAATGCGGAGATAAGCATTAAAAGAGTGCTTTTCGGAAGATGAAAGTTGGTAATGAGATGATCCACAGCTTTAAATTTGTAACCGGGCATGATAAAAATATCTGTCTCTCCACTGCAAGAATTATATTTTCCGTTGGGCCCGATTGCTGATTCGAGTACCCGAACACTTGTTGTCCCTACTGCTGTAATGCTTTTTGATTGATTCAGGGCGGCTGCTTCCTCCGGTGAAATCTGATACCACTCACTGTGCATGATATGATCTTCAATCTTATCAGATTTAACTGGAGCAAATGTGCCGAGGCCGACATGTAGCGTGACTTCCTTTTTCTCAATTCCCAGGTTTTTCAGACTGGTTAATAGTTCCGGAGTGAAGTGGAGTCCGGCCGTGGGAGCTGCTTTGCTGCCTGTGTCTTTAGCAAAAACGGTTTGATATCGATCGGAAAGGGATTCATCACTCTCAATGTAGGGTGGAAAGGGAGTATGTCTGAATGGCTGAAAAATTGGATCATTCAATGAATGGCTGAGTTCGACTGTTCGGATACCATCGTCTGAAATAGAAATTGTTTTGACGCTGAGTTCATCGGTCAGTTTAGTTTCTTTTCCAACTTTGAATTTTTTTCCCGGTCTTACCAGTGCTTCTGCCACACGGTCATTTACAGCTTTGGTGATAAACAGTTCAATCTTTCCTTCATTAAAGAGAAGCCTGCACTTTTCAACTTTACTATTGTTTACGACCAGTGATGTATCGTGAGGCAGGTATTGCCCGATGTTATAGAAATAATCATCCGTAATGATACCGGAGGATCTGTCATAGATAAGAAGCCTGGAATGGTCTCTTGGAATAACCGGAGTTTGAGCAATCAGCTCCTTTGGGAGATCGTAATCGAACTGATCTAACGAATAGTTCATGCAATTACTCTTTGACGGGGACACCCAGAGATTTTTTAACTTCGTCAATAATGCCGTCCGGACCGATTCCCACCTCATCATGCAATTCCCTTTGAGTGCCATGTTCGATGATAATATCGGGAGTACCCATTATTTTAACGGGGATAGCGACACCTTTGGATGCGATATACTCAGCAACGGCAGACCCAAAACCGCCTAATTTGGATCCATCTTCAATTGTAATGATGGAATCATATCTGAGTAGAATATCATCAATCAGGTCAGTATCAAGGGGTTTGGCGTAACGCATATCGAAATGCCCTATTTCAATCTCCTCAAGTTCCAATTTTTCAGAGGCTTCAATCACATATTTTCCTATTGGCCCAAAACTGAGAACGGCTACTTTATCGCCCTCTTTGATGATTCTGCCTTTTCCAATAGCTGTTTTTTCAAAACCGTCGCGTATAGCCATGCCGGTTGCGCGTCCTCTGGGATAACGGATTGCCCAGGCAGCATCTTCATAAATAGATGCAGTAAAGAGCATATCGCGCAATTCCTGTTCATTCATTGGGGATGAAACAACCATGTTTGGAACGGTTCTCAAATAAGCAACATCATATAGGCCATGATGAGTCGGCCCGTCGGCCCCTGCAACACCGGCGCGGTCGATACAGAATACCACAGGGAGTTTTTGGATGGCTACATCATGGATTACCTGATCATAACCGCGTTGCAAAAAAGTAGAATAGAGCGCAGCAAAGGCTTTTTTACCTTGTGTGGCGAGTCCGGCAGCAAATGTAACGGCGTGTTGCTCAGCGATACTCACGTCAAAAGCGCGTTCCGGGAAAGTGTTCATCATAGGCCATAGACTCGAACCGCTTGGCATTGCGGGTGTGATTGCAACGATATCCTCATTCTGAGCAGCCAATTCAACGAGTGCTTCACCAAAAACATCTTGATATTTTGGTGGCTGATTTTTGTTATTTGAGGGAGGGGCCAGGGATTTTCCGGTAATTTTATCGAATGGGCTGCTTTGTGCGTGCCATTTAGTTTGTTCTCTTTCAGCCGGAGCAAAGCCTTTTCCCTTAACGGTGACAATATGTAGTAATTTTGGCCCGGATACGGTTCTGAGATCTTCTAAATGCCTGCGCAGCGCGTCCACATTATGTCCGTCAACAGGGCCGTAGTATTTAAAGCCAAGTGCCTGAAACAGTGCTCCGGGAGTGATGGCAGCCGTCATTGCCCGCTCAAGTTTCGAGGCTATCTTACGCATTTTTTCACCTGCCGACTTAAAATGTCCGAGCAGATCATAAATTTCATCGCGCATTTTGTTGAAGGTTTTGCTGGTAGTGATTTCAGCAAGATATTCTTTAAGAGCCCCTACGTTCGGGTCGATAGACATATTATTGTCATTTAAAATGACCAGGATGTCTGATTTTAATGCACCGGCATTATTCATAGCTTCAAATGCCATACCGCCTGTCATAGCGCCATCTCCGATGATTGAGACTATTTTTTTATCACTCTTGTCCAAATCGCGTGCAACAGCCATTCCCAATCCGGCCGATATGGAAGTACTGGAGTGTCCGACTCCAAAAGCATCATAATCACTTTCAGTGCGTTTCGGAAATCCGGACAGGCCTCTATACTTTCGGTTTGTGTGAAATTCTTTTCTTCTGCCGGTTAGGATTTTATGGCCATAAGCCTGGTGGCCTACATCCCAAATAATTTGATCACCTGGCGTTTTATAGACGTATTGAAGAGCAACGGTTAATTCAACGACACCTAAACTGGCTCCAAAATGGCCCCCATGAACAGATACGGTATCGATAATATATTCACGCAGTTCATCGCAGACTTGCTGCAGCTGATCGGGTTTTAATTTCTTTAAATCGTCCGGGGAGTCGATATTTTTAAGTAGTGGACCCGGTTTAGGAATGTAAACATCCATAATTATAAATTGGCTTCTTCTTTGTCGCTGTTATTACGTTGGTCGATCTGTTCGATTTTAAGAGTAGCATTTTCCAGAGTCTCAGCACAAAATTTAGAAAGACTCAAGCCCTCCTCATAAAGTTCAACAGATGTTTCAAGAGTAATCGATTGATCACCAAGCTGGTTCACAATCATTTCCAACTTCTCTAAAGCTTCTTCGAACGTCGGTCGTTCCTTTTTGGTCATAATTTGTTGATTTTGAATTCAACTGAGCGAGAAATGAAGCAATACACTTAAATCTTTCCGTTTCATCCCTAATAATAATGAAGTTTACGCGAAAAATGGATTTTAATTCTTTATCGGTTTTGGTCAAAAATGTTTCGTTGAGAAATAACTTGATAAAAAATGGGGATTGAGAGGAGTTAATCACTCAAAATGTTCCCACAGTTCGGTTTACTTAAATCGAATGACGAAGAAGTTAAAATTTTTTTTGTAAGGAGTTTCAAATATTAAGTTCATATAAGTAAAGTGGAATAGTTTGGAAGAATTTGAATTGCATAAATTTGTTGGGAGAAGTGTACGCGAAATGCCAGTTACAGAGCAGCCCCGCGAAAAATTACTGACATATGGAGCTGAGACATTGTCGGAGGCAGAACTGATAGCCATATTGCTTCGAACCGGGTCAAAAGGATTCAATGTACTGGATACATCCAGGGCGTTGATTGCTCATTTTGGAAGTCTGAGGCAGCTGTCGAAGCAGAGCTGGCAGTCGATGAAAGTGATTCCCGGAATTGCAAAAGTGAAAGCGATAACACTTGAATCTGTATTTGAGTTATCCAGGAGAGTGCAGGTCGCATCCCTTGGTGAGGAGGTAATTATGATTACACCTGAAATTGCAGCGGCATATTTCATACCGAAATTACGGGATTTGTCGCATGAAGAATTTTATGTTGCATTCTTGAATAACTCAAAAAGGTTATTGGGAATAAAAAAAATCAGTTCAGGAGGAAGTACTTCAACGATTGTTGAACCTGCAGAAGTCATGCGACAGGCTATATTAAACCAGGCAAATAGTATTATACTGGTGCACAATCACCCCTCGGGTTATTTAAAAGAGTCAAAAGCAGATATCATGCTCACAAAAAGGCTGGCTGAGTCGGGGAAGTTACTTAATATACCGGTGATTGATCATATTATAATTGCCGGTAACGATTTTATTAGCTTAAAAAGCAAGAATCTGATGTAGGAAATGATTTTGATGATGTAAAAGTGGAAATGGATGTAGTGAAAGTAGATAGATTTGCTCTGTTTTATTAGAGAATGGAAATCTGAAGTCCGCTATAAGGTGAATTACAAATAGGGTGATAGATAGTAAAATATCGAGGGGTTTTTCATGGATTATTCAGAGTTAGTTGTGGCCATAAATGAAGAAGACATGAAGACGGCGAATCGTCTTTGCGGGGATATACTGCCGATACTAAAAAAATATCTAATTGCAACGGTAGGGGCGAAACCGGAAGATGCCGAAGATGCGGTGCAGAGGATGTTTGAGTATGTAATTCCAAAAATTCAAAACAATGAAATAAAGAGTCCCTCCGGACTGCTCGCTTATATGTTAACAGCAGCACGACACAGTTATTTCAAGATTAGAAAGGAGTATGATTCTCATAAATTTGAAGTGATTGATGAAAATTTAGTTGCTGAACTGGAACAACCGTGGGGGTTATTGGACAAAGATCAGGAGACGATACTAAAAAAGTGTATAAAAGAATTGAAAGGCCACTACAAGAAACTTATCCGGTTTCTCTTCGATTATCCAAATGCAGATTCAGAAGACATTGCTGAATTTTTTGATATTTCTGTAAGTAATGCATGGATTCGAAAGCACAGAATGATTCAGAAATTAAATGAATGTGTTAAAAAAAAATTTAAATAAAATTGTAAGGAATTATAAAAAAAGAGCTCATACATATAAATAGAAGATTTCATTGAGCTATTAAAACCCTAGATTTCGAATAAAACCCAATCCGATGAAGAATAAAGAAGCGATTGAAGTTTCCAAGCAGATAGATGCCTATATACGCGGTAAGCTTTCAACGAAAGAGATAGATGAACTTTGGCTCCTGTTTCTGAAGAACCCCAATTATTATGAGTTATTTGAAACGGAGTTACATCTTAGAAATTTGATTCAGAAAAACCGGCATGCCGGTGGTGCGATAATTGAAAAAAGGGCCCGCAAAATGAGAATGTACCGGTGGGTAGTTGCAGCTGCTGCTATGGTAATTGTGGTATTGACCCTTCAGTTTTATGTGATAGAGAGTACTCCCGGTTTGGATACTTTGGCACTAAACACCATATCATACAGTGAAATGGCTGCAGGTAATGTGGATAGGTCAGATGAGGAGTATGTAATAAATTTTGAAACGGAGTTTAACCGGGCAACGGCTGCGGCTTATATGTTAAAAAAGGATGAATCAATTGAAATGTTCATTGAGCTTAAAAGATCTGTAATAAACGAATCACAGAGGGGCCGGATCGAATTTAACCTGGCTATTCTATACTATAACAGTTCCGAATTTGAATTAGCAAGAGATTCGTTTATCACCGTTACAAACTTTGAAGAACTGGATGAAATCTATATTGAACGAGCATGGTGGTTCCTGGCAAACACATATCTGAAGTTAAATGATCAAGAAAATGCGATCGAAGCAATACGAATGGTTAAACTTCTGGATGGCAATAATCGTGAGATAGCTACCCGGCTTCTCGACACACTAAATGACAGGGGACAATGACCATCGCCTGTTCTGAACGATGATGCAACCGTATGCGTCCCAAACAGTATTAGCTTTTTGGAATCGGCTCTGATACACGTTTTGTATGTTCCATAAAGTATTGATGAGAAGCGATCTTCATTTCCCCCTTCTTTCTCTTCACTTTTACATACTTCTTTTTTGAGTTCAATATCCATCTCTGTTGGTTATCTTTCAGATAAATATTGAGCATAAACTGCAGATACTTTTTCAAGTTTGGATTTTCTATCGGAACCAATACCTCTACTCTCGCATCCAGATTTCTATGCATCCAATCCGCTGATCCCACATAATAGAGCTGTTCCCCTTTATGGTGAAAGTAAAAACATCGGGAGTGTTCTAAAAATCGTCCGATCACAGAATGCACTCGAATATTTTCACTCAGATCTTTCTTTTGTGGAATCAACCTGCATACACCTCTTACAATCAGATCAATTGATACTCCGGCTTGTGATGCTTCATACAATTTTTGAATAATCAATGGATCCTCAAGACTATTCATTTTTCCTATGATACGAGCATCTCTGCCGGAGGAGGCTTCTTCAATTTCAGTATCAATCAAACGGATAATATTATTCCGGAGATGTTTGGGCGCCACAAACGCCTTTTTAAATGTTTGATCCGGTGCATAACCCGTTAATAGATTAAATACATCCGTGATGTCAGACCCAAGTTTCTCATCACAGGTAAACAAGCCTAAATCTTCATACAGCTGAGCAGTATCGGGATGATAATTTCCGGTACCAATATGCACATACCTTCTCAATCCGCCCTGCTCTTCTCTGACAACAATGGTGAGTTTAGAGTGAATTTTTAATCCGGCTATACCGTAGGAAACATGAACCCCGGCTTTTTCGAGCCGGTTTGCCCATGAAATATTTCTCTCTTCATCAAATCGAGCCTTTAATTCGATCAAAATAGCAACCTGCTTGTCATCTTCTGCCGCTTTGATCAGAGCGTGCATAATCGGTGAATCACTGGAAGTTCTGTAGAGGGTCTGTTTGATCGCCAACACATTCGGATCATTTGCGGCCTCCTCAATAAATCGCTGCGTTGATGTTTCAAAACTGTGATAGGGATGGTGAACCATGAAATCACCTTTTCGAATCACCTGAAAGATGCTTGGGGTTTCTTCATCCAGCGGATGGCGAAGCACCGGGTGTAATGTGGGTATCCACTGTTTCTCTTTTAGTTGGTTAAATCCCTGAATTTTATATAGTTGTGTAACATCAGAAAGGCCGATCGGGCCATTCATTTCAAATACATATTGTTTCTCAATTTTTAAATGATTCAGCAGATACTGTTTCACTTTTGCCGGGGTATTTTTATCTATTTCCAGCCTGACAATCTCTGCGAATCGCCGTTCCCGCAACTCATCTTCAATCATTTCCAGCAGATCATCTGCTTCCTCTTCATTGCGCTCGATATCCGCATTTCTGGTAACGCGAAAAACATTGGCACTCAGAATTTCCACGCCCGGAAAAAAGCGATCAATTTTTGCAATGATTAAATCTTTCGTTGATATGAGGGTTGCGGACTCCTCTGTTCGTCCAAGTTCAATCCATCTGGGCCGGTTTGCTGGTATTTTGATTCGTGCAAATAGTAACTCTCCGGATTTCTGCTTTTTTAACTGAATCGCCAGTGAGCGGCTTTTATTGGAGATAAATGGAAACGGATGTGCTTCATCAACAGCCAGTGGGGTAATGATGGGATACAACTGTGAATCGAAGTATTGATCAGCCACTTCTTTGAGTGAATCTGAAAGTTCATCATATGATTTTATATGAATTCCATTTTTCCGCAGACCGGGTTCAATGTCATCTAAAAAACAACTTCTGTAGCTATTGATCATTTTCAACACCTCACGCCGAATGTCTGCAAGTTGTTCTTCGGGTGATTTTCCATCAATTGAGAGCTCAGATACCCCTGCGTGCAACTGTCGTTTCAATCCGCCCACACGCTTCTGAAAAAACTCATCCAAATTTGAGCAGACAATTCCGATAAACTTTGCTCTTTCAAGCAAGGGAAGGCTTTTGCTTTGCGCTTCAGACAATACCCGCCAGTTAAATTTTAACCAACTCAATTCATAATTATCAAAATAATCACTGCCAAAAATTTTCAATTCACTCGGACTCAGATCCTTTTTTAAACCTTTATTTTTCAAAACTTCATTCTTTAAAGGATTTGCGTCCTTTTTCTTGAACTTCTTATTTAATAAGTTCACCGACTCAAATTTTCGATTCACTTCATTTCCTGATGATTTCGACATGTGTAAATAATGATTTAATTTGGGCTCAAATGATTACTTTCAAGTGGTAACCGATTTAATGTACGATCTGACGTAAAGCGGAATATTTTTTCAAATCTGACGAATTATTATTTTCAAGGTCAGTATTCTAACGTCAAGTTAAGTATAATAAGATAAATTTAGTGTTAACTCATTTATAACAGTTTTTTGAACAATCCATTGCTTAATCCGGAAGAGAAAGATTTACAGATCGAAGAGACGCTGCGCCCTTCTTCTATTCAGGAATTTATCGGTCAAAAGAAAGTGATCAATAACTTGTCGATTTTTATTAAAGCGGCTAAAAAGAGAGGAGAAGCGCTGGATCATGTCATCATATCGGGTCCGCCGGGGCTGGGGAAAACGACTCTTGCCCATATTATTTCCCGTGAAATGGGTGTTCAGATTAAACCCACAACAGGCCCTGTTTTGGAGAAACCGGGTGATTTAGCCGGCCTTTTGACCAATCTGGAGAAGGGTGATGTACTTTTTATTGATGAAATCCACCGACTGAATCCCATTGTTGAGGAGTATCTGTACTCCGCGATGGAAGATTACAAACTGGACATTGTGATCGATTCGGGTCCCAACGCACGGAGCGTACAGATCGACCTAAATCAGTTTACCCTTGTGGGAGCTACCACCCGAAAGGGGCTTCTAACAGCCCCGCTGCGTGCCCGGTTCGGCATCGACATGCGCCTCGATTATTATGATACAGAACTGCTGCAGAGGATTGCCCTCCGAACCGCCAACATTCTGGAATTTGGTATCACAGAGAAGGGGGCATTTGAAATTGCCCGCCGGAGCCGGGGAACACCACGAATTGTGAATAAACTGCTTCGGAGAACCCGCGACTTTGCACAGGTTGAAGATCTGACGTCAATTGATGATGCAATTGCTGACAAAGCATTAAATGCACTGGATGTAGATAAAAATGGTCTGGATGATATGGATGTTCGAATACTCAAAGCGATCATCGAAAATTACAAAGGGGGTCCGGTTGGATTGGGAACCCTTGCAGTTGCTGTTGGTGAAGACAAAGGAACCATTGAAGAGGTATACGAGCCCTTTCTTATCAAGGAGGGGTTTATTCAGAGAACACCTAAGGGGCGAATTGTAACCCTTAAATCGTATCAATACTTAAAGATCGATCCGGGTAAATCGGGCAAAGATTCAAACAGCCCGGGTCTCTTCTAATTCTCATCCATTGTATATTAGATTCAATCAAATCAATGAATTCATCACCTGAAATCAATGAATCCGTCACCTTGAGCGCACATCGAGCACAGCGTAAGCGGAGTCGAGATGGAAGTCGAAAGGAAACGGGTTCTCACTCATATAAAGTGATTTCATGATTTATGGAGTTCTCGACTTTACTACACCCCGATTCACTCCACTGCGTGGTAAAAAGGAGGAGCATTTAGTAGCGTCCACTCCTGTACTTTGCTCCCCGAGGTGCCGAGGACTTTTTTTAAAAATTGGTATACCAAAATCAGGTTTAAAGAGGGAAATTTTCTTACCTTTTCACCCTTAACGAAACCCCCTATTGAACAAGACAAACAGATGAAAAATTTATTTACCTCAGAGTCGGTATCGGAAGGGCATCCGGATAAAGTGTCCGATCAGATTTCAGATGCTATTTTAGATGCGATGCTCACCCAGGACCCCGACTCCCGGGTGGCCGTGGAGACACTGGTTACCACCGGACTGGCAATGGTCTCCGGAGAAGTGAGAACCGACGCCTATGTGGATATCCAGGAGACGGTTCGCAAGGTGATCCGTGATATTGGCTACACCAAAGCGAGCTACCGCTTCGATGCGGACTCCTGCGGGGTGATCTCAGCGATCCACCAGCAGAGCGAGCACATTGCCATGGGCGTGGACGCCTCCGGGGAGAAAGCCCAGGGAGCCGGTGATCAGGGGATGATGTTCGGCTATGCCACCACGGAGACCCCGGCCTACATGCCAATGACCCTGCAGTACTCCCATGAGCTGCTCAAGACACTGGCCCATATCCGCAAGAATACCGCCCTGATGCCCTATCTGGCTCCGGACAGTAAGAGTCAGGTAACGGTGGAGTATGACCAAAACAACCAGCCCCGCCGGGTGGATACCATTGTGATCTCCACACAGCACGATGAAGGGGTAGATCAGGCGCAGATCAAGGCGGATGTGAAGGAGCATCTGATCTCTGCGGTGATCCCGGCGGAGCTGATGGACGCCGATACGATATTGCATGTGAACCCGACCGGGATGTTTGTGATCGGGGGCCCGCACGGGGATACCGGGCTGACCGGCCGAAAGATTATTGTGGATACCTATGGCGGACGGGGCGCTCACGGAGGAGGAGCCTTTTCGGGCAAAGACGCCTCAAAGGTAGACCGAAGCGCGGCGTATGCCACAAGGCACATCGCCAAGAATGTGGTGGCGGCCGGGTTGGCTGAAGAATGTTTGGTGCAGGTGGCCTATGCGATTGGGGTAGCCGATCCGGTATCGATCCATGTGAACAGTTACGGCACGGGCAAGGTGAGCAATGAGAAGCTGGCGCAGGCGATCATGAAGGTGTTTGATTTGACCCCTGCGGGGATTGTATCGCGGCTGAAGCTAAAGACACCGGGCTTTTTGAAGACAGCCGCCTATGGGCATTTCGGAAGAGATGAATTCACCTGGGAGAAGCTTGACTATGTCGATGAAATCGCGAATGCGGTTAAATAGATGAAAGTAATTGAACATTACGATAAGGCAACTGAACCATTAATTTCATTTGAAATTATACCTCCTAAGAGAGGTGGTTCCATTCAACAGATTTTTGATACTATTGAACTGTTGGTTCCATTTAATCCGCCATTCATCGATGTAACATCCCATGCCGCTGAATCTTACTATGAAGAGACAGTGGATGGTACAATTAAAAAATATATCAGGCGAAAAAGACCCGGTACCATTGGTTTAAGTGCTGCAATTTTGAATCGGTTTGGGATTGATCCCGTACCCCACATTCTGTGCAGTGGATTTACCAAAGAGGAGACAGAAGATGCCCTTATTGAGCTTCACTATTTGGGTATTCATAATGTTCTGGCCATCCGGGGAGATAATAAAAATGTAAGTACACCCGATATATTGGGCCGTGAATCAAATGAGTTTGCAACAGATTTAGTTAAGCAAATACAGTGTATGAATCATGGAGATTATCTGGAGAACATTATTAATGCCAAATGCACTGATTTTTGTGTAGGTGTAGCCGGATATCCTGAAAAACATTTTGAAGCACCAAATTTAAACTGGGATATCGATAGGCTGAAAGAGAAAGTAGAGGCCGGAGCAGATTACATTGTTACTCAAATGTTTTTTGATAATAAAGTCTATTTCGATTTTGTGGAGAAATGCAGGGAATCCGGTATTAAAGTGCCAATTATCCCGGGGTTAAAAGTACTCACTACCCATGATCATCTGATCAAATTGCCTCAGTTCTTTCATTTGAATATTCCAACCGAATTAGCAGAAGAAATAGAAAAAAATACGGATCAGGTAATGGATATTGGAATTGAATGGGCGCGTAAGCAGACGATGGAGTTGCTTGAAAATGGCGTACCCGGAGTTCATTTTTATGTGATGTCAAACCCAACTCCTACACTGAACGTTATCAATCATTTGAAAGTTAGAAAGTGAAAAGTGAAAAGTGAAAAGTGAGAAGTGAGAAGTCTCTACTACGCTGTCTACTACTCAGAAGATATGTAGACCAAGAAAGCTTCGTAGAGCAGGGAGAAGTGAGACATAATGTGTGAGACGTACTCACGATTGTGTCATCCGAGTTCACGATTGTTTCATATAAACTCACTTTCGAGTCATCCGAACTCACACCTGTCATCCTGAATTTATTTCAGG
>TARA_R100001143_G_scaffold62441_1_pt1 | contig 24446 bp, 21 predicted proteins | sample TARA_R100001143 | Tara Oceans TARA_R100001143 (sample SAMEA2621300) | marine metagenome | biome: marine biome (ENVO:00000447); feature: mesopelagic zone (ENVO:00000213); material: "saline water (ENVO:00002010), including plankton (ENVO:xxxxxxxx)" | depth 800 m | reverse complement strand
CCCCCGGACCGTTTGCCAGATCCCGCGCCCGTGCCTGATCAAAGACCCGACCCCGCGGCGACAGATACAACAAGGGCCCCGGCTTATCAGCCACTGAGGCAATTGCTGCATCCAATACATCCGGGCGCATGACCATACCGGCCCCACCCCCCATTGGCGCATCGTCCACAGTTGCATGACGATCCGTTGCAAAGCCCCGGATATCAACCGTTTCCATCTGCCACAGACCGGACTGTAACGCCTTGCCTGCGATAGAATGACCCAGAACGCCCGGAAACATTTCCGGGAACAGGGTCAAGGCCGTCACATGCCAGGGCGTGGTGGAAGGGGTGGTGTGCGCCATGATATCAGGCCTCCTCCCCTTCTTCTTCGTCCCGTGTCGCTTCGACCTCTGCCGGGGGCAGAATGGTCAGGCGACCGGCATCCAGATCAATTTCGGGAACGACCGCTTCTGTGAAGGGATACAGGACAACAGACCCGTCCGCACCCACCACTTCCAGCATATCGCCGCTGCCAAAATCAAACACTGCCCGAACAGTTCCCATATGGGTTCCAGCCCCATCCATGGCAGCCATTCCGATTAGATCCGCGTGATAGAACTCAGCCTCATCTGCTTCAGGCAGCAAAGCCCGATCCAGATAGAATTCTGTTCCTCGCAAGGCTTCCGCAGCATTCCGATCCGTGCATCCGGTCAGGCTGGCGATCAATTGCCCCTTCACTTCCCCCTTCAGGGTCAGCTTATAGACAGTATCACCGGTCTGATCGGTCAGGGGTCCATAGGCCGTCAAATCGGCGGGATCGGCGGTAAAGCTCTTCACGCGCAGTTGTCCGCGCACGCCATGGGCGCCCGTGACAACTCCGACGATCAGTTTGCTTTCTACCATCTGTCCGATTCCATCCGGCATGATGCGACCTCTGGGCCGATGCAATCCGTTACCGGATTACTCGGTCTTTGCTTCCTCGGTCGCTTCTGCAGCAGGCGCTTCTTCAGCGGCGGCTTCTTCAGCAGGGGCAGCAGCAGCTTCTGCAGCCGCGGCTTCCGCAGCAGCAGCGGCTTCGGCAGCTTCAGCCTTGGCAGCTTCCGCAGCTTCGGCAGCTTCCTTGGCCTTCTGTTCACGCTCGCGGATACGTTCCTGTTCCTTGGCGCGCGGCAGGTGCTGTTTGGTCTGCTCTGGGATTGACGCCTTTTCCATTACGCCGGCATCGGCCAGGAAACGGTGAACGCGCGGTGACGGCTTCGCGCCAACCGACATCCAATACTTGGCGCGGTCCAGGTTGATGCTCAGACGCTCTGCATGATCACGGGGCATCATTGGGTTGTGGAAGCCGATCTTCTCGATGAAGCGGCCATCGCGCGGTGCGCGGGTATCCGCAACAACGATGCGATAAAAGGGACGCTTTTTGGCGCCACCACGGGACATCCGGATTTTAAGGCTCATTCGTGTTCTCCAGTCCTAATTGAAACGCTGGTACTCGGTTATTGTTTGATCGGAAAACGCTTCCGACCGGGTTATTGATCTAAACGCTATTTCTTCGGAAATCCGGGGGGGAAGCCAGGGGGCATCCCTCCCAATCCTGGAAGCTGACCCGGGCCCTTGCCCATGGATCCGCCCCCCATATTCGCACCGCCCATCAGGGCGCTCATATCTCCACCCATGCCGCCGGGCATACCCATCATGCCCTTTTTGCCCATTTTGGAGACCTGCTTCATCATCTTGGCCATCGTCTGATGCTGTTTCAGCAGCTTGTTGATGTCCTGAACACTGGTGCCCGACCCGGCAGCCACGCGACGCTTGCGCGAGGCGTGCAATACCTTCGGGTTGCGTCGTTCCTGCGGGGTCATGGAAGAGATGATCGCTTCCTGCCGGATCAACGCCTTCGGGTCCAGATTGGCACCGGCCATTTGCTTTTTCATTTTGGCAATGCCGGGCAACATGCCCATCAGACCTTCCATGCCGCCCATTTTGCGCATCTGCTTAAGCTGCTGGGCCATGTCTTCCAGGTCGTATTCGCCCTTTTGCATTTTGCGGGCGATCTTTTCGGCTTCGGCCTGATCGATAGACTCGGCGGCACGCTCCACCAGGGAAACGACATCGCCCATCCCCAGAATGCGACCCGCAACGCGATCGGCCTTGAAGGGCTCAATCTCGTCCATCTTTTCGCCGGTGCCCAGGAACTTGATCGGCTTGCCGGTGATCTGGCGCATGGACAGGGCCGCCCCGCCCCGTGCATCGCCATCAACGCGGGTCAGCACGATACCGCTCAGGCCCACGCGATCCTGGAAGCTCTTTGCGACCGTGACCGCATCCTGACCGGTCATGCTGTCGGCCACCAGCAATGTCTCGCGCGGGACAGCCGCATCGCGCACGGCAGCGACTTCGGCCATCAATTGTTCATCGACATGCAAGCGACCCGCGGTATCCAACAGGACGACATCGTATCCGCCCAGCCGCGCCGCATTCAGCGCCCGCTTGGCAATCGCAACGGGCTGTTGCCCTGCCACAATCGGCAAGGTCGCAACGCCTGTCTGTTCGCCCAGAATTTTAAGCTGTTCTTGTGCCGCCGGGCGATACACGTCCAGGGACGCCATCAGCACCTTCTTGCGGTCTCTTTCCGTAAGACGCTTACCCAGCTTCGCCGTCGTCGTCGTCTTACCGGAGCCCTGCAGCCCCACCATCAGGATCGCGAAGGGTGGCTCCCCAATCAAGTTGAGGTCCTGATCGTCGGCACTTAGCAACGCCGTCAGGGCATCACTGACGATCTTGACCACCTGTTGACCCGGCGTCACGGATCGCAGCACCGCCTCGCCAACAGCCTGTTCGCGCACGCTGGCGATGAAATCCTTCACAACCGGCAGTGCGACATCGGCTTCCAGCAGCGCGACGCGAATGTCACGCATAGCGGCATCAACGTCGCCCGCCTTCAGCGAACCCCGTCGTTTCAGGGCATCGAATACGCCGCCCAGCCGATCTGACAATGACTCAAACATGCACGCTCCTGCTTCAGCAAAGCACACACAACGCAAAACGCGCCGGTGCGCGAAACTCGCGGACCGGCGGGACCCCTTAGGACCTTCTGCAGATGTGACTGCCTGATGTGAGGCGGTTTCTAAGGCGTTCCACCCTGCCGGTCAAGCATAACTGTCACACTTGCCAGGGAACCGGACGGTTCAGCGGCAAACCTAGTGATTAAATTTCTCCTTTTACGTACAAATAATTTTATACGCCATTAAACATTGAATAACCGATTTCGGTGTGCAAATAATAGTTATACCATTAAAGAGGGAAGTTCATGGCTCAGCAACATAAAGGCACGCGCCGGCAACCAACAGATGTCGACAAACTGGTTGGGGCGAATGTCAAACGTCTGCGCCGTGCGCGAAAAGTCACCCAGGCGCAGCTTGGTCAGGATATCGGCTTGAGCTTTAAGCAGGTCCGAAAATACGAATCTGGAGAGAACAGAATTTCAGCCAGTGCCTTGTTCCATATATCGCGCGCCCTGAACCACCCTGTAGAAGCCTTCTATGATGGATTGGAGTTAATCGAAAGGACGGAGCCGGACCAGGATGAGGAAGCGCGGATGCTGGCCGGTTTTTTCAACGCGATCGAAGCCCCCTATCAACGCCGCGCCTTTTTTCAAATGGTTCAAGAGATCAGCGAGAGCAAGCTTTACGCGTAACAAGCTGCTTGAATACAGCGCTCCCCTTTCCCCCTAAAAACAGTCAAATTGCGTCAACAGCCAAGCCGTCTTATATAAGGCCCTCAATTGGGTGCCCGAAATGCGCGGTGCACAGGTTTTTTAGGACTGTTTTGGCGAGGACGGCCATGGTGGCGTTCAAGAAAATGCATGGGCTTGGGAACGACTTTGTCGTGCTGGACGCACGCGCGGAGCCGATTGACCTGCCGGAATCCCGCATTCGCCTGATTGGGGATCGACATTTCGGCATCGGCTTTGATCAGTTGATGGTGATACAGCCGCCCCAATCACAAGATGCCGATATCTTCCTGCGCATTTATAATCCAGATGGCAGTGAGGCAGAAGCCTGTGGCAATGGCACACGCTGTGTTGCCGACCAGTTGATGACCGAACTGGGCAAAGCCACCTGCACCATCGATACGATACGGGGCCGCCTGTTGGGCGAGCGTTCGGGTGATCTGGTGACCATTGATATGGGGGCTGCCCTGTTGGAATGGCAGGACATACCGCTGGCCTGTGCAACAGACACCCTGCATCTTAATATAACTGTTGGCCCCTTGGCAGACCCTGTTGCGGTTGGCATGGGCAACCCCCATTGCGTGTTCTTCGTGCCTGATGCGGAAGCGATTGACCTAACAGCATTGGGACCTGTTCTGGAGAATCATCCGCTTTTCCCGCGCCGCACGAATGTTGAAGTTGCCTCCCTGTCCACCGGGGGACAATTGCGCCTGAGGGTTTGGGAGCGTGGGGCGGGAATCACGCTGGCCTGCGGATCTGGCACCTGCGCCACAGCGGTTGCAGCCCATCGGCGCGGCCTGGTGGATGCGTCCACCGCGCCTGTAAAAATTCAGGTTGATGGCGGGGAAATGTCTATCCAGTGGCGGCAGGAGGATGGTCATGTCCTGATGACCGGGCCGACCGCCCTTAGCTTTATCGGGGAGATGGCGCTGTGACCAAGACCCCCAATACAACAAAAACCCCGGAAATCATCACCTTCGGCTGTCGCCTGAATGCTTTTGAATCTGAGGCGATCCGCACTCTGGCAACGGCGGGCGGTCGTGAGAATCTGATTGTCGTCAACACCTGCGCCGTAACGGCGGAGGCAGAACGCCAGGCGCGCCAAACCATTCGCAAGCTGCGCCGGGACAATCCCGACGCTGAAATCATGGTCACCGGTTGCGCGGCCCAGATTGACCCTGGCACCTATGCCGCCATGCCGGAAGTCAGCCGCGTTGTTGGCAATCAGGAAAAACTGCGGCCAGAAACCTATGGCGCTGACGCTGAAGAGCGTGTCGTGGTCAATGACATCATGTCGGTCACCGAAACCGCCGGGCATTTGATCGATGGATTTGCCGAGCGCACCCGGGCCTTCGTTCAGGTACAGAATGGCTGTGACCATCGTTGCACCTTCTGCATCATTCCCTATGGGCGCGGCAACAGCCGATCTGTGCCCGCCGGAGAGGTTATTGGACAGATTCGGACCCTGGTGGAAAATGGCGTACAGGAAGTCGTCATCAGCGGCGTCGACATCACCTCCTATGGCGGGGACCTGCCGGGGGAACAGGGTTTGGGACAATTGGTTCGGCGCATCCTGAAGCTGGTGCCGGACCTGCCCAGATTGCGCATTTCTTCGGTGGATTGCATTGAACTGGACCCGGACCTGTTTCGCGCCATGGCCGAAGAAGAGCGCCTGATGCCCCACCTGCATCTGTCGCTGCAATCAGGCGATGATATGATCTTAAAGCGCATGAAGCGTCGCCATTCGCGCGCTGATGCGATCAACCTGATTGAAACCCTGCGCGCCAATCGTCCGGAAATCGTCTTCGGGGCAGATCTGATCGCCGGATTCCCCACTGAAACCGAAGAGATGTTCCAGAACAGCCTGAACATTATCGGGGAAGCCGGTCTGACCTGGATGCATATCTTCCCCTATTCGGAACGCCCCGGCACGCCCGCTGCCCGCATTCCCAATCAAGTGCCCAAGGCGGACCGCAAGGCCCGCGCCCGCAAACTGCGCGAAGCAGGGGCGAAGGCAGAGGCGAAGTACCTTTCCTCTCTGAAGGGGATGGAGGCGAGTGTTCTGATCGAACGCAATGGCCTGGGACACAGCGAAGGCTTCGCGCCTGTGCGCCTGTCCGGCGATGTGCCTGATGGTACTCTGGTGCGTGCGCGGCTGGGTGAGGCCCAGGATGGTATCATACGAGGAGAAGTCCTAAGCAAGCTGGCAGCGGCGTAGAACGTAATGTTTTGTAATAACGGCCCTGGAGTCCCGCCTGCGCGGGAATGACGTCTTCACAGAATGATCCCTTTAAGTGCGTCACCCCGGACTTGATCCGGGGTCCAGGGGCAACAGACCAATGTGGGGCCTGAATAGTAAAATCGAAAGACAGTGAGACATGGCGTTAGGGTGGTTTGAAAAATTAAAACAGGGCCTTGCAAAGACCTCCGCACGGCTGACCGATGGTGTTGCGGGTATCTTTACCGGCAAGCGTCGGCTGGATGATGCTGCACTGGAGGAATTGGAAGACGTCCTGATCGGTTCTGATCTGGGCCCTGGCATGGCGGCGCGCATGACAGCCGAATTGGCGCGCACCCGCTTTGATAAGGAAATCGGCGGCGATGAAGTTCGGGAAGCCTTTGCGGCCCATGTGACCTCTGTCCTGGAGCCGGTTGCGAAACCGCTTGTGATCGACAGGACGAAAAAGCCGCATGTCGTTCTGGTTGTCGGGGTAAATGGATCGGGCAAGACCACCACGATTGGAAAATTGGCGAAGCATTATAAGGATCAGGGCCTGACAGTCATGCTGGCCGCAGGTGATACCTTCCGTGCCGCCGCCGTTGAACAATTGAAGGTCTGGGGCGAGCGCACAGGCTGTCCCGTCATTGCCCGCAATACCGGCAGTGATGCGGCATCCCTGGCCTTCGAAGCCTTGACCGAAGCCAAGGAAGCGGGCGTTGACGTTCTGCTGGTCGATACGGCCGGGCGACTGCATAACAAGGCAGGCCTGATGCAGGAATTGCAGAAGGTCGTGCGGGTTCTGGGCAAACAGGATGACAGCGCGCCCCATGATACCGTCATGGTGCTGGACGCGACTGTTGGCCAAAACGCCCTGCAACAGGTCAAGGTCTTTGGCGAAATGGTAAAAGTGACCGGTCTGGTCGTCACCAAGCTGGATGGCACAGCCAAGGGCGGCGTTCTGGTCGCGCTGGCCGACACATTCGGCCTGCCGGTCCATGCCATTGGGGTTGGCGAACAAGCCGAAGATATGCGCCCCTTCGAAGCCCGTGATTTTGCCCGCAGCCTGATGGGCTTGAGCGCGAATTCCTAAAACACGCTCCAGCAAGGGCAGCATGCGGCCCGGAATACTGTCTGACGCAACGTCCCCAATCAGGATTGCGCCTCTGCCTTGATAGAACGGCACAGCATGCGGGTCAGATATGATTGTCATCCGTGTGCATGCCTGTGCCTTTGCGCGCATCACAGCATCTGCATACAGGGCAGCCCCGACCCCCATTCCGATTGCGGTATCATCCACGAACAGCTTATCCAAAGACGCATCGGGGGAAGAGCAAATCACATGCTGAACGCCCAGCAATCGTGAATCCGCATCAGAAACAGCGACAATTACTGTATCCGTCTCTATCACACGGCGCTCGATAAACAGGGTCGCAAGACAAAGTTCGATGAACGCCTTTGAATAGCCCCAATGTGCCTTGGATCGCAGCATCAAGGCCGTGATCTCTTCCGCTTCTTCTGGTGCGGCTTGACGCAGGGTGACCATCTTGTTCATGAGGATATATCCACTGGCGTGCAAATGACGAACAGACACCATGATAAAACAAACCCCTCCCCCAGCAAGGCTGAGAGAGGGGCATGGTAATCAATATGCTGGTCGGTAAGGCTTAGTTCTTGGTTTTATCAACCAGGGCCTTTTCGGAGATCCAGGGCATCATGGCGCGCAGCTTGGTGCCGACTTCCTCAATCGGATGCGCGTCATTCAGGCGACGGGTCGCCTTGAAGCTGGTCTGGTTGACCTTGTTTTCCAGCATCCAGTCACGGGTGAATTTGCCAGACTGAATGTCATGCAGAACGCGCTTCATTTCCGCCTTGGTTTCGTCGGTGATGATGCGCGGGCCGGTGACATATTCGCCATATTCCGCCGTGTTGGAGATCGAGTAGTTCATGTTGGCGATGCCGCCTTCATAGATCAGATCAACGATCAGCTTCACTTCGTGCAGGCATTCGAAATAGGCCATTTCCGGCGCATAACCGGCTTCGACCAGGGTTTCAAAACCAGCACGGATCAGTTCGATCAAACCGCCGCACAGAACAACCTGCTCCCCGAACAGATCGGTTTCGCATTCTTCCTTGAAGCTGGTTTCGATGATCCCGGCCTTGCCGCCGCCATTGGCGCAGGCATAGGACAGGGCCAGTTCCAGCGCATTGCCCGATGCATCGCGATCCACGGCAACCAGGGTCGGAACCCCGCCGCCCCGCAGATATTCAGAGCGAACCGTGTGGCCAGGGCCTTTCGGGGCGATCATGAATACGTCCAGATCGGCGCGTGCTTCGATCAAATTGAAATGAATGTTCAGGCCATGGGCGAAAGCAATCGCTGCGCCTTCTTTCATGTTGCCATGCAATTCGTCGCGGTAGATATCGCCCTGCAATTCGTCAGGGGTCAGCATCATAACCAGATCCGCCCATTTCGCGGCTTCCGTAGCGGTCATGCATTTCAGGCCGGCTGCTTCCGCCTTTTTGCGTGTTGCAGAGCCTTCGCGCAGGCCAACAACAATGTCTTTCACACCGCTGTCCCGCAGGTTCATCGCATGGGCATGGCCCTGGCTTCCGAAACCGATGATCGCGACCTTCTTGGTCTTGATCAGATTAACATCGGCATCACGATCGTAATACACGCGCATGATTGGGCGCTCCCTCTTGTATCTGTCGTTCAAAATAGATGGCATTGACTGCCAAAACCGCGTCTCTCTAGCGGTCTTGGGCGGATGGATCAATGACAGAGTTGCGTCATTGCGATCATAAGGCTTGTGACGCAACAATCTGTCGCGAAAATCGCCCAATATTTTGCATCAGGACTCTTAAACCCGGTAATAGAGTCATATGATAGCGGGCGATACACGGCGATGGAGCGTAACATGACCTTACCGCAGAAAATGAGTGGCATTGTTCTGACAGGTCATGGCGGGCCAGAAATGCTGGAATGGCGCGACAATCTGCCCGTCCCCGCGCCCGGAAAAGGGGATGTGATTGTCCGGGTCGGTGCCGCAGGAGTGAACAATACCGACATAAACACGCGCCTTGCCTGGTATTCAAAGGGGGATAGCGATGCAGACGACGCCGCATGGTCTGGCGCGCCGATAGCCTTCCCCCTGATCCAGGGAATCGATGTCTGCGGTCAGATTGTCGCCACGGGACCGGGGGTAGACCCTGCGCGCATTGGACAGCGGGTCCTGATTGAACCCTGCCTGTGGGAAGCCAATGGTGACATGCTGGCATCGCCCTGGTTTCTGGGCTCTGAATGCAATGGCGGCTTTGCCGACTATACCCGTGTCGCGTCCCGCCATGCCTATCAGATCGATAGCGATTTAACAGATGTGCAATTGGCGTCTTTTCCCTGTTCCTATTCAACAGCGGAAAATATGCTGACCCGCACCAATGTGGGACCAGGGGATACCGTACTTGTCACCGGCGCATCCGGCGGTGTCGGCTCCGCCGCGATCCAACTGGCCCGTGCCAGGGGGGCCACGGTCCTTGCCGTCACAAGCCCGTCCAAGGCCGAAATACTGCAATCGCTGGGCGCGATCAGAACCGTTGATCGCAATCATGATCTGATCGCCGAATTGGGCCGGAACAGTGTGGATGTTGTGATTGACCTGGTTGCCGGTCAAAAATGGCCCAGCCTGCTGGATCTTTTACGTCCGGGTGGGCGGTATGCGGTCGCAGGCGCCGTCGGTGGTCCGATTGTGGAACTGGATGTTCGGACCTTGTACCTTAAAGATCTCAGCTTTTTTGGATGTACGGTTCTGGAACCAAATGTCTTTGGCAATCTGGTAAAGCGGATCGAGCGCAAGGAAATTGCGCCGCTGGTCGCGGAAACCTTTACATTGCGAGACATTGCCGCCGCCCAGAAGGCCTTTGGCGAAAAAGGCTATGTCGGGAAAATCGTTTTATCAGTGCGCTGAAACAGAAACCGTCAAACGACGATGTTCAGGTAAAATCCGCGTCTTACACCTTCGCGCGGCCCTTTATCCCCATCGAATGCCAACAAGGTGCGCAATCGATTGAAGGCCCCTTCCAGGACAGACGTCGAATCAACCGACCGGCCATCCCCTGGCGATGCATCCGAATTGCCCGACCGACCAGCACCAGGACGCGCAAGTCCAACGCCCCCGCCGATACCATCCTGCGGGCGGGGTTGAATGCGGGTTCCGATGCCTGATCCTAAATCGCTCATAGGCTCAGTATATCTGCACAAACCCCATTTATGCAATGATTGGAAAAGGCTGAAATCCGAAGGGTGACGGCACCGGAACAATCGCTTATATAGGGTGCCATGACAGATCAACGCCCCCCTTCTTCGCGCACGCCCCAGGACGCCAAGGCCTCAAAAGCCCCGGCCTGGCTGAAACCAACGATCGAATTTGCCCCTTTGGGGGCATTTTTGGTGACATGGCTGACAACCAAAGACCTGATGCTGGCAACAGCGGTTGTCATGGTCGCCAGTGTCCTGGCCGTCATCGTCTCCTTTGTCGTGCAAAGGCAAATTCCATGGATGCCCCTGATGACAGCGGGCATTGTCGGGGTTTTCGGTGGATTGACGCTGTATCTGGAAGACGAAAGCTTCATCAAAATGAAGCCCAGCATGATCAATACCATGTTCGCCGCCATCCTGCTGGGCGGGCTGATGATCAAGAAACTACCGCTGCGGGCTGTGATGGGCCAGGCCCTGGAGATGCCAGACCGGGCCTGGAAATTATTGACCCTGCGAACGGCGATCTTCTTTCTGGCGCTGGCGGCGTTGAACGAGATTGTCTGGCGCACACAGGCCACGGAAATCTGGGTCTATTTTCGCTTTCCGGGCCTGATGCTGCTGACCTTTGGATATTTCGCAACACAAATGCCATTCATGATGCGCCATGGTAAAGAAAAGCCAAGCGAGTAACGCGACAGGGGATTCCAGAGTTTCTATGGCTAAATTGGAAAAATTGATCGAAGACGCGGAAGAGCATTATCGCCAGGGCCGATTGGATGCCGCCGTTGCCGCCTATGATAAAGTCCTGAAACAAGAACCGGATCACTTGGAAGCCCTGGAATGGCGCGGCGAATTGGCGGTCCAATTGGATGACTATGAACGGGCGGTGGAAACACTGGCCCGGGCGCGCCAGTTGCGCGGCGATGATGCCTTTACCGAATATACCAATCTTGGCCTGTGCTATTACGAATTGAACATGCCGGAAGAAGCGGTAGAGACGCTGTGGCGCGCCGTGCGGCGGGATGCCGATGATCTGGTTTCGCATTCCAATCTGGGAAAGTCGCTATACGATCTGTATGCCCATGACAGGGTGGAAGAAGCTGTCACCATTGCTGGGGAATGGATGCGACGCTTCCCCAATGTGCCAGACGCCCAACATATTGGGGCGGCAATTTCTGGTCTGGGCCTGCCCGATACTGCCAATGCTGCCTATGTTGAAGATATCTTCAATGACTATGCACCGATCTTTGATGAGAAATTGGCAGAGCTTGGCTATCGCGCCCCGGCACTGATCCTGCAAGCCTTGCAACCGCATCTGCCAAGCCCCAATCGGGACCTGGTCATTCTGGATGCTGGCTGCGGCACGGGCCTGTGCGGCCCTCTGCTGGCCCCATATTGCCAGCGTCTGGACGGGGTGGATCTGTCGCCAAAAATGCTGGAAAAGGCCAAATCCAAGCAATTGTATGATCGCCTCAGCAAGGCGGAACTGACCGCCTTTCTGAACAATGCGCCTGACATGTATGATGTCATCATTGCCGCAGATGTCCTGTGCTATTTTGGCGATCTGAGCCGCGCAGCATCCGGCTTCCTGAATGCCCTGGTGCCGACCGGGCGATTGGGCTTTTCCGTAGAACGCATGGATGATGCCACCGCCGATGAGCCCGGCTATCGGCTGGATCAAAGCGGTCGTTATAAGCATGACCCCGCCTATGTTGAACGCATCCTGGAGGAATCAGGCCTGTTGATCATCGATATCACCCAGGAAGACCTGCGCAGTGAATATGGTGTATCCGTCGGCGGCCTGATCATTACCGCAGCGAAGCCCGCGTAAGGATGCTTCCCCGACCCGGCGTTCCCAGTGTAAGCTTGCCCTATGGATAAAGACGATACGACAGGCGCAAGCGGCGCAGGATCTGACCCGGCGGAGTCTACGGCCCCGCAGAGGGGTGATCCGGTTTCTCCTGAAACCGAAGCTACCACGGCCCAGGCAACCCAGAAAAAAAAGCCCAGCCCACGCCGCGCCGTCGCAAAGGCGGTTATGTCGAAGGCTGTGGCCAAGCGCCTGCCTGCAAATCACCCCCCCGCCGCACAGCCCGCCACCGCCCGCACAGTGGCAAAGGCAACCTTTACCAAACGCACCACAACCAAGCGCCCTATTGCGAAGGCGGTCATAAAGGCGGCGGCTAAGAAAGCGCCGGCACCGGTGCAGGACGAAAAGCCGGTTCCACGTCCACCCCCGGACCCAAAAAGCCAACCAAAAGCCACAGAAAAACCTGTGGCTCAGGTTATCTCCCGCCCGGATCGGGATCCTAAGCTTTTGCTGAAACAAGCGTTGCGCGCGCATCAGACCAATAAATTGGATGATGCTGAGGGACTGTATCAGCGGACCCTGAAACTGGATCCCAACAATGCTGCCGCCTGGATTAACCTGGGGGTGCTGCTGCGCCGCCGCGGCCAATTGGAAACCGCTGTTATCTGTTTGAAACGGGGGATCGCACTGACCCCTAATGATGGTCCTGCCTGGTCAAATCTGGGCAATGCATTGCGATCATCCAACAGGTTAGACGATGCCCTGATCGCACAACGCCGCGCCCTGGACCTGTCCAGTGATGTTGCGCGCATCCACTATAATTATGGCCTGACCATCCGCGATAAGGGCGACCTTGAGCAAGCGGCCAGCGCCCTGCGCCGGGCGGATTTACTGGGCTATGATGCGCCGGAATTAGGGTGGGACATCGCCCTGACGCATTTGCTGGCGGGAAATCTGCGCCCCGGTTTCCAAGCCTATGAGAGCCGCTGGAATCTGCCAGAATCGACAAAGTCACATCAGACCCTGCCGGAATGGGATGGAACACCGTTGAAGGGCCGAACCCTGTTGGTTTGGGCCGAACAGGGTATGGGCGATACAATCCAGTTCTGCCGATACCTGACCGATGCCGTCGATGGCATTGGAACATCCGGCGAGAAAATCGTGCTGGAGGTTCAGGCCCCCCTGGCGCGGGTCCTGCAACGGTCCCCCAACTTCGCCAAAATCACCGTTATTCCGCGCGGAACGAAACTGCCCCCCTGTGATGTACAGGTGCCACTGTTGAGCCTGCCCCGGCTGTGCGGCACGGAAATGGACACCATCCCGGACCATTGTCCCTATATCGTGGCACCAACCGACACCACCAAGCCCAGCGGCCTGCGGCGGGACAGACTGAATGTAGGCCTGTGCTGGGCCGGAAAACCCAGCCACAAAAATGATCGCAATAGGTCCAGTGCCTTGCATCACTTTGCCAGCCTGCTTGACCTGCCTGGGACAGATTTCATCTCATTGCAGAAAGGCCCCGCTGCGCAGGATATTCAGGACCTATCCTTATCACCATTACTGCGGGATATGGGTAGCGGGTTTCGCGATTTCGCCGACACAGCGACCGTTCTGCGGGATTTGGACCTGATCATCACTGTTGATACATCCGTTGCGCATTTCGCCGGTGCTATGGCGCGACCGGTGTGGGTCCTGTTGCCCTATGCGCCCGATTGGCGATGGATGCTGCGCCGGGATGACAGCCCCTGGTATCCATCCATGACGCTGTTCCGCCAGACCAGCCCCGGCGATTGGCCCGAGCTTTTCACACGGGTTCGACAGGCCCTGATCCGAAAACTGCGCAGTTTCAGCTGAACTGATCAGGTTTCCTCCCCAAAAATCAATTGGCCTGATTTGTTCTCATAAGTTAAATGGGAACAAAACAAGAAATTAGATCGCCATTGCTTGTCGGTGCCCCCTTAAATCATCACCGTTCACTCTAAAGCGCCACCCGCTAACTTCCAGCGGCGCTTTTTAACTTGCGTGATTATTGGAGAACAACTTGCTGTTTGCCTGTTTTTAGCACCATATTCGTTGACGGATAGCGTATTCCCATGATATCCCATAAATACCCATAACCGTGATATCTGGCATAGTATGCGTGACGTGTTTCTGAAGACATTCGCGGATTAAGGGGAACCCGTTGTTATTAAATGGGTTTTTATGAATACGTACCGGAATTTCCCATCGGGGGAGATATCCAGACACAAGGGGTGGCCTTCAGCATGACGCTGTTCGCTGGCACATTCGAAAATAAAGTTGACCGGAAGGGGCGTGTTTCCTTGCCGGCCGATTTTCGTTCCGAATTGCCGGAAGGGGGCGAGCGTATTGTTTATATCTACCCCTCCCCCCGCCACGAAGCGCTGGAAGCCTGTGACAAGGCCTTCATGAAGCGCATCGTTGAAGCAATCGAGGCACGCCCGCTTTATTCCGATGACGAAGAAGACCTGAACCAGTCCATCGTCGCGACGGCCCGCAAGGCGTTGCTGGATGAAACCGGTCGCCTGGTTCTGCCGCCGGATCATGCCGCCCATGCCGGGATTTCCGATCTGGCGGTCTTTGTGGGCCAGGGCAATCGCTTTCAGATCTGGGCGCCAGAGCGCTTTAAAGATCACAGCGAGAAAGCCCGTGCCCGCGCGAAAAACAAAACCCTGACGCTGTTGCCAACCCGGGGCACGGAAGGCGGTGACGCATGATCGCCCCGTCTAAAGACCCACATTTCCCCGTCATGCTGCCAGAAGTACTGGCGGCGTTGAAACCAGCGGCTGGTGAGGTTCACCTGGATGGTACTTTCGGCGCGGGTGGCTATACCCGTGGCATTCTGGATGACAGCGATTGCCGGGTTTTCGCTATTGACCGCGACCCGGACGCCATTGTCCGGGGTCAGTCTGTGGCTGCCACCTATGGCGATCGCCTGACGTTACTGACCGGCACGTTCGGCGATATGGAACATCTGTTGTCTGGCGTTGGGGTGACCCAGCTGGACGGCGTCGTGCTGGATCTGGGTGTGTCTTCGCCCCAGATCGACACACCGGAACGTGGCTTTTCCTTCCGCTTCGACGGCCCCCTGGACATGCGTATGGGGCTGGATGGTCCCAGCGCCGCCGATGTCGTCAATGAATGGCCGGAAGAAGAACTGGCCCGCATCATCTGGGAATATGGGGAAGAGCGTTTTTCGCGTCGTATTGCCAAGGCTGTCGTGCGGGTACGGGCGGAAAGCCGCATTGAAACCACCACACAACTGGCGGATATCGTCCGGGGATGCGTCCCCCGTGCGAAAGACAAGATCGACCCCGCGACACGGACATTCCAGGCGCTGCGCATCCAGGTGAATGATGAATTGGGCGAATTGGACCGCGCCCTATTGGCCGCAGAACGCCTGTTAGTGCCAGGCGGGCGGTTGGTCGTCGTCGCGTTTCACAGCCTGGAAGACAAGCGCGTAAAGGCCTTCCTGCGCGCCCGGTCCGGTCGGGCCGGCGGGGGTGGATCACGCCATCTGCCCCAGGGTCACGCGGAAACCCGCAGCCCGTCTTTCACCCTGATGACAACCGGTACCGTCAAACCATCCGCATCTGAAACCGCAGTCAATGCCAGGTCCCGCTCCGCGCGCTTGCGCGGCGCATGGCGCACCAATGCGCAACCTTGGACCGATGGAGGATCGCTATGAGAGTTTTAGTAATCGCCATTTGGATCATCATGGTGACGGTCACCGGCTATACGCTGTTTCATATCAGCTTTCAGGTTGAGGCGCTGGATGGGCAATTGGCTGAATTGAACCAGCAAATTCGCGACGAACAAGAAACGATCCATAATCTGAAGGCGGAATGGTCCTATTCCAGCCGCCCGGACTGGATTGAATCCCTGGGCAAAGAATTTCTACCCGACATGCATTCGATGGCGCCGTCCCAGGTGATGGCCATCGAAGATATCCCGTTTCGCCGTACCGATCCGCAAGAAGCGGATGCGGGCGCTGAAGCCGCCTCGGCGGCACCATCTGGCACGACAGAAGTTTTGCCAGCGACCCTAGTGAGGACCTCACAATGATCGGACCGTTCAGAAAGACACGGCGTCCGAAGCCACCGGAGTTTGCTCCGCCCCGGCATCGACCGCATTCAGATCGCCGCCCCGCCCTACCCTGTGCCCCCATTCGATCCGACGGCAGCTTCCGCCGTGCGATAGAGATGGGACGCGCCCGGTTGTTGATCACCGGCGCGGTGATGGCGTTCGCCTTTACTGCGGTTGGTGCGCGCCTGATTGATTTAGGGGCCTTTGCCAATCAGAACGTGGCCTCTGTCCAGACCCATGCCATCGTCAATCCGGATTTAAGGACGGAAAAGGCGACGATCACGGATCGCAATGGCGTGATTGTGGCAACCAGCCTGACAACAACGGCACTTGCCGCGCGCCCGGACCGCCTGTTGGATCCGGTGGATGCGGCCCGTCGCCTAGCGCAGCTATTTCCCGAATTGGACGAAAGTGACCTGCGGGCAAAGCTGACATCCGATTCTCCCTTCGTTTACGTGAACCGGAAGTTGACACCAAAAATGGAACAGGCCGTGATGCAATTGGGCATCCCCGGTCTGGAGTTTGAACGGGCAGAAACCCGTGTTTATCCCCATGGTCGGTTGTTGTCGCATATTCTGGGCTATACCGATGTTGATGGCAAAGGGCTATCTGGCATCGAACGCGGCCTGGAAGATCGGCTGCGGGCCAGCAAGGAACCGCTGCGCCTGAGCATCGATCTGCGTTTCCAGCATGTTGTGCATGATGAATTGAGCAAGGCTGTCGAAGAATACAGCGCCGAAGGCGGTGCCGGGATCGTGATGGATGTGAATACGGGTGAAGTCATGGCAATGGTTTCCCTGCCGGATTTCGACCCGAACCATCCCGCAAACACACCGGAAGTCAATCGCTTCAACCGTGCGACTTTCGGGACCTATGAGCTGGGCTCAACCTTCAAAATATTCAACACGGCAATGTCCCTGGAATCTGGGGCAGCGTCCTTGAATGATGGATATGACGCAACGAACCCCATCAAGATCAGCCGTTTCACGATTTCAGACTATCACGCCAAATCGCGGTATCTGACCCTTCCGGAAATTTTCGTCTACAGCTCAAACATCGGGTCTGCGAAAATGGCGTTGGATGTTGGCCCGCCCGCCCAGAAAGCCTTCATGAACAATCTGGGTCTGTTGGAGCCGATTGCACTGGAAATCCCGGAAACAGGCCGTCCGATGTTTCCAAATCCCTGGAATCCGATCAACACCATGACCATTGCCTATGGGCACGGATTATCGGTGACGCCCCTGCATTTGGCCAATGGTGTATCCGCCGTGCTGAATGGGGGAGAACTGCTGCCCCCCACACTTCTGGCCCGGGACAACGCCCCAGAAGGGCGTCGCGTCATTTCGGAACGGGTAAGTTTTGACATGCGCCGTCTGATGCGTTTGAACGCCACCGAAGGATCGGGCAAGGCGGCACTGGTGCCCGGCTATATGGTCGGCGGCAAGACGGGAACGGCAGAAAAGCCAGGCAGCGGTGGGTATAAAAAACGCGCCCTGATTTCTTCCTTCGTTGCGGCCTTTCCGATGAACAGCCCGCGTTATGTGGTTTATGTCGTTTTGGACGAACCGCGCGGCACCAAGAAAACCTTTGGCTTTGCCACGGGTGGCTGGGTTGCAGCCCCTGCGGCTGGGGCGATCATCGAACGAGTCGGCGCAATTGCTGGCGTCAAACCGGTTCAAGAGAATGCGCCCGAGATTCAACACGTATTTGCCATAGAACTGCCAGAGGAAACCAAGAAACTCGCCTCCCTACAGCAATAGGTACTGGGGCGATGATGTGAATGAGGACACAAGGACGGAGATGACCGCAGACAGGATCCTACCGGATATTCCCCTAACCGGACTGACGGCTGACAGCCGACAGGTCCGGCCAGGATACCTGTTTGCCGCAATTCCGGGCACCGTCGCTGACGGTGCCGCCTTCATTTCTGACGCCGTGGCAAAGGGTGCCGTGGCAGTTCTGGCCCCGCCGGGCATTTCCGCCGGACAGGTTGGGGCCAATGTGACCCTGGTCACCGATGCAAACCCCCGTCGTCGTCTGGCCCGAATGGCTGCCGCATTCTATGCCCCGCAACCTGACACGATTGTCGGCGTCACAGGCACCAGCGGCAAAAGCTCCGTCGCCGGGTTCACCCGCCAGATATGGGCTGCAACCGGCCTGAAGGCGGCCAGTATTGGCACCTTGGGTATTGAGGGGCCGGGCTATACCGGTGGGGAGGGGTTGACGACCCCGGACGCAACCGATCTGCACCGCGAGCTGGCTGAAATGGCGCAGGCGGATATCGACCATGTGGCGATGGAAGCGTCCAGCCACGGCCTGGATCAATATCGCCTGGACGGTGTCCGGTTCAGCGCAGCGGCCTTCACGAATTTAAGCCATGAACATCTGGATTATCACCCGACGATGGAAGCCTATCGCCAGGCCAAGATGCGCCTTTTCGAAGATCTGCTGACACGGGGTGGAAGCTGCATCGTCAATACGGCATCCGCAGAACACGACCACATCGCCGCCATCGCACAGGAGCGCGGATTGCGCATGCTGTCCTATGGCTTGGTCAATGGCGCAATCCGCTGCATTGATGCGATTGAAGGCCGCGGCGGCTATGCCCTGACGCTGGACGTAATGGGCGATCGAGTGAAAGTGGATTTCCCCCTGCCCGGTAAATTTCAGTTGGAAAATGCCCTTGCCGCCCTGGGTCTGGTCATCGCGACAGGCACTGATGGCCGCCGCGCCGCCCAAATGCTGTCCCGCCTGGAAGGGGTGCGGGGGCGCATGCAACTGGCTGGAACGCGCCACAATGGGGCACGGATCTTCGTTGATTATGCCCATAAGGCAGAGGCGTTAAAGACTGTCCTGAACACCCTTCGACCCTTTGTGAAGGGCCGTTTGGTGGTGGTGTTTGGCTGTGGTGGCGATCGTGATCGGGGTAAAAGACCGATCATGGGCAAATATGCTGCGGAATATGCCGATCAGGTGATTGTCACCGATGATAATCCCCGCACCGAAAATGCCGCCGCGATCCGTGCAGAGGTCATGCAGGGATGTCCCGATGCCACTGAGATTGGTGATCGGGCCGCCGCCATTGCCCAAGCCGTGTCTGGTTTGACCGGTGACGATATTCTGCTGATCGCAGGCAAGGGCCATGAGACTGGCCAGAAGATCGGCACGACAATACATCCCTTTGACGATGTGGTTGAGGCAAAGAAGGCAATCTCCCTTAGTGATGGCACAGCAGCGGGAGGGGGCGTATGAGCAACCAACCGATCCTGTGGACCTCCGATACCGCCCATGCCGCCTTGAAAGCGCGATCCAGCGCAAAATGGGCTGCAACCGGTGTTTCCATCGACAGCCGCGCCGTTGCGCCAGGGGATTTGTTCGTCGCCCTGAAAGGGCCTAACCATGACGCCCATGATCATATCGCCCAGGCGATTGGTGAAGGAGCCGTTGCCGCGATTGTGAATGCTGATTGGGCACAGGGAAAATCCTTAAATTTTCCCCATCTTATCGTCCCCGACACGATGCAGGCGCTGAATGATCTGGCCCGGCACAAACGTGCAACAACACAGGCCAAAGTCATTGGCATTACCGGCAGCGTCGGGAAAACCGGCACGAAAGAAGCGCTGGCCGCCGCTTTGGCCAAGATTGGCGAGACCCATAAGACAATGGGCAATCTGAACAATCATATCGGCCTACCCTTGACCCTGGCACGCCTGCCCGACACGGCGCGCTTTGCCGTCCTGGAAATGGGGATGAACCATTCCGGTGAAATCGATGTGCTGTCCCGTCTGGGTCGCCCCGATGTGGCGATCATCACGACGGTCGAAGCAGTCCACCTGGAATTCTTTGATGGCATTGAAGACATTGCAGATGCAAAGGCGGAAATCTTCAGCGGCATGAATGCACAGGGAACGGCAATCCTGTTTCGTGACAGTCCCGTTTTTGATCAGTTGAAAGACCGCGCAGAAGCATCCGGCATCCGCAAGATCCTGACCTTTGGCACCCATATGGATGCCACTATCCGCCTGATCGACAAATCCCTTCATTCAGCCTGCAGCGCAGCGACCGTCCAGATCAATGACAAGACCCTGGACTATTGTCTGGGGGCACCCGGATTACACTGGGTCATGAACAGTCTGGCCGTTCTGGGGGCGATAAAGGCCCTGGGCGAGGACCTGATTGCAGCCAGTGCCACATTTTCTGACATCCGCGCACCCCGCGGCCGCGGGGCCTATCGCCAGATCACACTGTCCAATGGCGGCAGTTTCGGCCTGATCGATGAAAGCTATAATGCAAGCCCTGCCTCCGTCCGTGCCGCTATCGCCGTATTAGGCGGAACACATCCAAAAGACGGTGGACGCCGCATCGCCGTTCTAGGCGATATGCGAGAGTTGGGCGCGGCTGGACCAGACCTGCATGCGGCCCTGGCCAAAGACCTGCAACAGGCAGACATAGATCTTGTTTTCTGCTGTGGCCCCCTGATGAAAGCGCTGTGGGATCAATTGCCCCAAGTGCAACGCGGCAGCTATGCCGAAATTTCCACAGATCTTGTTGATCCAGTCTGTGCCGCCGTTAAGGCAGGCGACATCGTCACGATCAAAGGATCCCTGGGCACAAATATGGCCCCAATCGTTCGCGCGCTGGATATGCTGGGCGCGGAAACCAGCCGGGCCACAATCGCCCGCGCAGCAGGAGGATAATTCCATGCTCTATGCCCTCCTGGCCCCATTTGCCGATACTTTTCCCGGCATCAACCTGTTCCGGTACCTGACCTTTCGCACCGGTGGCGCGATCATGACGGCATTGCTGATCAGTTTCCTGATCGGCCCTGCGGTTATTCGCTGGTTAAAATCAAAACAGCGCGGATCCAGCAATATCCGTGAAGACGTGCCAGAAGGCCATCTGGTCAAGGCAGGCACCCCAACAATGGGCGGCTTTCTGATCCTGGTCGCCCTGGTTCTGTCCACCCTGTTATGGGCTGATATCAAGAACCATTATGTCTGGATCGTGCTATTGGTGACGGTCGGATTCGGTGCGATCGGGTTTGCGGATGATTATCTGAAACTGACCAAGCGCAACTCCAAGGGATTGCCCGGTAAAATGAAACTGTTGGCGCAGTTCATTATCGGCACCGGGGCCGCCTTGTGGTTCATGTCCGTGACCAACGAACCCTTATCCAGCGGCCTGGCGATCCCCTTCCTGAAGGATACATTGATCAACCTGTCCTGGTTCTTCCTACCTTTCGCCTTGTTTGTCATGATCGGGGCGTCCAATTCCGTGAACCTGACCGACGGGCTGGATGGGCTTGCTATCGTGCCGGTCATGATTGCGGCGGGATGCTTTGGCTTTATCGCCTATCTGGTCGGAAACACTGTTTATGCCGGCTATCTGGGCATCCACTATGTCGAAGGCAGCGGCGAACTGGCGGTTTTCTGTGGGGCGGTTCTGGGCGCGGGCCTGGGCTTTCTGTGGTTCAATGCCCCCCCTGCCATGGTTTTTATGGGCGATACCGGATCCCTGTCACTGGGTGGCGCATTGGGGGCAATCTCCATCGTCACCAAACATGAAATCGTATTGGCCATTATCGGCGGCCTGTTCGTGCTGGAGACCGTATCCGTCATCGTTCAGGTGGCCAGCTTCAAGATGACCGGCAAGCGTGTTTTTGCCATGGCCCCATTGCATCATCACTTTGAAAAGAAGGGCTGGAAAGAACCAACCATCGTCATTCGGTTCTGGATCATCGCCGCCATCCTGGCCCTGGTGGGCCTTGCCACCCTGAAACTGCGGTGAGGCAATGACACAATCACACGACATTCGCCCGCTGACCCTGTTTGCTGACAAGACCGTCTATGTCGTCGGGCTTGGTGCGTCTGGCATGGCCGCTGCTGAAGGTCTGCGTGCTGGCGGGGCGCATGTCCTGTGTTGGGATGACAATCAGGCAACCCGCGATAAGGCCGCAGCGCAGGGGTTTGATATTGATGATCCGGCAACCTCTTCCCGCCTGGAAGAAGCCGCCGCGCTGGTTCTGGCACCGGGTATCCCGCTGACCAATCCAACCCCCCACCCTGCCGCATTGGCCGCACGGGCTGCCGGTGTTGAAATTCTGGGGGATATCGAACTTCTGTTCCGGGCACAGCCGGAAGCCCGCTTTGTTGGGATAACCGGGACGAATGGGAAATCCACCACCACGGCCCTGGTCGGGCACATCCTGCGCCAGGGCGGTGTTGAAGTTGCAATTGGGGGCAATTTGGGAATTCCGGCCCTGACCCTGCCGAATGCCGCCGTCTATGTGCTGGAAATGTCGTCTTATCAATTGGACCTGACCCCCAGCGCCATGTTCGACATTGCGGTCCTGTTGAATATCACCCCGGATCATTTGGACCGCCATGGTGACATGGATGGGTATATTCGGGCCAAAATGCGTATCCTGCGGCCGCGCAATGCCGACAGTTTGGCTGTTGTCGGAATTGACGAGCCGCAAACCGCCCGCATCGCCGATCAACTGATGAAAGACGGGCGCACGATAAGCCGTATCGCGCATACGACCCAGCCTGTGGCAGACCTGATTGATGGTGGCGAATGCCCCGCCCTGGCCGGTGACCATGGCAAACAGAATGCAGCCGCTGCCTTCGCCATCGCCCAGGCGCTGGGTCTGTCACAGGAAAGCATCCTGGACGGCCTGCGCAGTTTTCCCGGTCTGGCCCATCGGCAGGAGCGGATAGCGACCCTGGATGGCGTCACCTTTATCAATGATTCCAAGGCCACCAATGCGGAATCCGCGGCCCGCGCCTTATCAGCCTTTGAGGGAATCTACTGGATCGCAGGCGGTAAGGGCAAAGATGGCGGCTATGGCGCACTAGACCCCTATCTGACCCGTGTGCGCCACGCCTTCCTGATCGGGGATGCTGCGGCAACCATCAACAACTGGATCGGCAACCGGGTTCCAACAACGCTTTCCGGCACACTGGAAACAGCGATTGACGCGGCCTTTCAGATGGCCCGCGCGGAACCGTCTGCTGGGCCGGTTATCCTCTCGCCCGCCTGTGCATCCTTTGATCAATATCGGAATTTTGAGGTTCGGGGCGATGCCTTCCGTGACCTTGTGCTGGCGCTTCCTGCCAATTCCCGCACGGTTTTCTCAACAAGGGAGGCCGCGTAATGGCCATCGCACGCAATGATACATCCGTCCTGGGGCGTTGGTGGTGGACCGTGGATCGGTGGACACTGGCCGCCTTGTTGACGCTGGCATTGCTGGGCTTGCTGATGACCCTGTCCGCCAGTCCATCGGTGGCGGAGCGTATTGGCGCGGACCCAATGCATTTTGTGCGCAAACAGGCGATCCTGTTGATCCCTTCCCTCTTGGCAATGATCGGCGTTTCCCTGATGGATCCGCGCGCCATTCGCCGCCTGGCCTTGCTGATGCTGGGCGGGTCCATCGTCCTGCTGATCGCAACACTGTTTATTGGGGCGGAAATCAAAGGGGCGACACGGTGGGTCTCCCTGGGCAGCTTCACGGTACAGCCGTCTGAATTTGTTAAACCTGCCTTTGCCGTCATCGCAGGCTGGATGTTTGCATCCCAACGGATGGGTGAAACAATGCCCGGCTATGCCTTTGCGGGCCTGTTGTATCTGCTGGTCGTCAGCCTGTTATTGCTGCAGCCCGATGTCGGACAGGCCGCCGTTGTGACCGCGATCTTTGGCGTGCAATTCTTCCTGGCAGGCCTGCCGATGATCCTGGTGATTGTCATGGTTCTGGGCGGCATTGGCATGCTGGTCAGCGCGTATTTCGTCTTCCCCCATGTGCAAAGCCGTATTGACCGTTTCCTGGACCCCGCCGCAGGAGACACTTTCCAGATCGATAAGGCGCGGGAAGCTTTCATGAATGGGGGCTTGTTTGGTCGCGGTCCCGGTGAAGGCATTGCCAAGGCGAACCTACCCGACAGCCATGCGGATTTCGTGTTCGCAGTGGCTGGTGAGGAACTGGGCCTGATCGCCTGTTTGATCATTGTTGGTATCTTTGCCTTCATCGTATTGCGCGGTTTTTCAAGGGTCCTGCAGGACAATGACCTTTTCGTTGTGGTCGCAGCGACCGGTCTTCTGGTTCAGTTCGGCTTGCAGGCGCTGATCAACATGGCCTCCACCCTAAGCCTGATTCCAACCAAGGGCATGACATTACCATTCCTGTCCTATGGCGGGTCGTCCTTACTGGCTTTGGGGATTGGTATGGGGATGCTGTTGGCCCTGACACGAAAGCGACCGGGGGTGCTGTCATGACATCCAATACCCCATTGATCGTTCTGGCGACGGGCGGCACCGGCGGGCATGTCTTCCCGGCCCAGGCCCTG